>LFCJ01000474.1_pt1 | contig 24817 bp, 29 predicted proteins | sample 643141 | NCBI WGS metagenome assembly LFCJ01 (sample SAMN03766243, study PRJNA286221) | soda lake metagenome | biome: soda lake; feature: Kulunda steppe; material: water; isolation source: sample B1-Br-g2 brine of Lake Bitter-1 | place: Russia: Kulunda steppe | collected 2010-07
ACTGCACACCCGCCGCAAGCACAACAATCACGTCCAGGTCCTTCAACGTTTCTTTTTGAAATGCCTATGTTTGAGGGTTGTTGTAAAGGCAGTGCATTTCACACTGGCACCTAATTTGGCCCATGCCTAGGTCACGTAAACATGGTGACATTGTTATTTACTGCTTTCCTTGCATGGCATTTTTGTGTGTTCGACCCTGGTTGCTTTTTTTATTCAGTGCCATTCTTTTGCATCCATAAATTGGGGGTCAAGCATTGCAATGATACCAGGCCTAGAAGCGCTCCCAGTCAGCCAGCTTGAAGCTGCTGATCAACACCACAGCGTGCTTTATCACCACCTTTGTCGAGCTGCATCCAAAATTAAACTACACACTGTCCTTCTGAGATTCAGTGGAACCATGAAGTAGCCCTTGTAGCATGGAGCCTGTCAATAATCTCAGTCTTGATCCTTTTTAAGCTTCAATGCTCGCTGTGAAGCTTTGCTCTTTTTGTATGCATGACCTGTCAGTAGCAGACATGCTCTTAAGAAAATTTTTGCCACCTCTCACCATCAAGGAAAGGAGTGGTACACTGCATGTTACCCTTTTGATTCCCAGTTTCTTCTTTTCTTTCTGTTTTGCTGGTGGGGCACACAGTGCCTCGGCCCTAGGTTGTCCCTTTTCCTTGATTAATGTACGGAGCGTTTTTCACTGCCTGCTTACTTTTTTTATCCTTTTAAGCTTGTCTAATCTTTTCTCTGCAGAATAAGCCCATTGATCCCAGCCGTCTTGCAAATTTGTTGTGTACCAAAGGTAGAGGCATTCCTCCAAATGCCATGCCATGTCGCTTACTTCATACTCCTTGTCCACACCCTGCATTATGAGACAGCAACAAGGGGTTCAACGAAGTTCCTTACCTCCCAGGTGGTCTCAGTGTGAACTGTGTGATGCTGATTATCTCCAACATAAGCAGTGCGTCTTTTCTATTGCACCCATTGTGATGTTTCTCCTCAGGATTGTTGTATATTGATCTCCCCAAACAAGATCTCAAAAATTGTCTTCCTTTGGTAAGGCAGAACAAAGATGAGCTTCATTCCCTTATTCCTCCGAGGAATGGAGTCCATGGTCCCGTTTATGATCAGGCTAGCATTCTCACTTTTAAACTGACGGCCATATTGAAAACTTGATCCTTAAATCCCTAGTAGATGCGAAGACCACGCCTTTGTTTAAACAAGTCTCCCTGTCAAGGCGGATCCCACTTTATAAAAGAGACAAAACATGCTTAGTTGTCCAGTACAAAGCCAGCTGTGACAAAAAAGCTCAAGTCAGACAAGAAAAAGTAAACGCATGCAGTGACAACACTCCCAACGTCAATCAAGGAAAAGGGGTCATCTAGGGCCTTCAAGTAGGCACCAAATTTCCCCTCACTAGCAAATTTTAAACATACAAGGAGTCAATGGGAATCAGAGGGTGACATGCAGTGTCCAAAATCCTGTCCTTGATGATGAGAGGTGGCAAAATTATTCTGGAGAGCATATCAGATATAATGACTTTTCAGGCACAAGTTTACAAGTTTACAAGTTTAAGTAAGACTTTTCAGGCACAAAACCTATTAGTGTTAGGGTTGGGGTCTTTTTACATTCTCCATGCCGTAAGTGCTAAATAAGAGCTTCACTGTGTAGGCTTATTTTGGCTGCAGCTCGTGAAAGGTGTTGACAAAGCACGCTGTACTTATGGCGAGGGTCTTTAAGCTGGATCCTAGGCCTGGTATCTTTGACGTACTTGATTTCCAATAGATTGATGTGCTGCTGATTGAATGTGAGCTGGCTGGAGTTCCAGACCCTGGACAAAGGCTGGTAGGCTGGCGCTGTTGCTGAGAGCCCCTCGTCCCCTCTGCATACTGCCCTACTTTTTTATGCACACCAAGAGTGGGCATCTGGTACGTTTCTTCTATTGATAGGCATCTTTGCTACACTATTTTCTGGCAGCGTCTGGCACAACTAGTAGTGAGTCTTTGCTAAGTAAGGAAGCGGCGAAGGAACTGCCATCCTGGAACCTGTAGATGTATGAATATGTGTTTCAAGCTGGAAAAAATGATGAAATCCAGAGTACAGCACATGCTCTGGAGATCTCTAGATCCAGAGATCTGTTGTTATACTCACAATATTGCACACTGGTTTTTTGGGAATGCATGAGGAACTGCCATGAGAAATCCAAACAATTCTGATGGAAGGTTCAGCAGCCATTTCAATGAGTTGCCAGATGTTACCCAAAATCAATAGAAGTGCATATGTATGCTCACAAAACGGTCTAGGCTTCAAAAGGTATGCTCATCATCACATGTGTCTACAAAATGTCATAGCGTTGCAATGATGCAAAATGCTGAGAGCAGGCATGTAGAAATAAACGTGTGCACGTGGTGAGATACTTCACAGTTTCAGACAGAAGTCAACCAAGCAGCTGAAACAGACCCTCTTCTCTGAAGGTGTATTTTTAAAGCTAACTTTTGTGTTGCTGAAGTATTTTTATTCTGAAATTAATCCTTAAGAATGAGTGCACTCTTTGGAATAAGACGATAGCATTGCAAGCAGCTAGGTGTCAAGAGCAAAATTTCTACTGCAATTCCTGCCTGGTAATGCTTTGTCACCAGCATGGCTTTTGAAGGGCTTGTTTGTCCTACTTGCACCAGCTATCTTTAAACCTAGAAGAACCTGCTTCATAGGCTTCAGCAAGTACCTGCAAATAAAAAAAATATGAGGCCTGTAATGTAAGGATGCAGCCAATGAGACTAACTCAAGGTTAAAAGGCCAACCACTCGAGCCTTGGTTTCTGCTTAGCCAGTCAAGTTGCACCTGCGAAAGCTTAAAGCCGTGCACTTCATTAGAGATAAGCTGTCCTAGTTAAGATTGCAGAAGAAATGCATTCCTGCACGCTGTTATGCGCTTGGCAGGAAGGGGCATACTCAGTGCCATCAGCTTCTCTCTGATTTAATAAAGGAAAAAAGCAATCGATTAAAAGCATGCCCTGTGCAACCAGAACAATCACCACCAGACCCTTCAATGCTTGTTTGTGTAGTGCCTATGTTTGAACTTCAAGCTGAAGGCTGACATTAAGACAAAATGCTTCACACTGGCACCTATGATGCTCCATGTCCACATGACACCCTAATTAACTGCTTTGCTTGCTCAGCAGGTCTGTTCATTCAACTTTGATTGCCAGCACATCAAGTATCCTTCTCGGTTCAAGCTTTTTGCACCAGCCTTTAAGCAGACTGTGCCACACAACACAAGGGAGATGCACCGCAACGCTTTGCCTCAAGTAGATCTGAGCCCTGCATGAGCGCCTCAACCATCCTGACAACACCTCAACAGTGCCCTAAAGTCTGCAGACAACGTCCGCACATGGACCCGCACTGTGCTCTTCACACGTGCACACGTGCACAAACACAGGCACATACAAACACACACAGGCACATACAAGTACACACACAGGCACATACAAACACACACAAGCACATACAAACACACACAGGCACATACAAGCACACACACCTGCTTGAACTGGGCACAACCCATACCTTGCTAACAATAGGCCCATCCACGTCGCCTGGCCTCACCCCAGCCATCGCGCGTGCCTGAGTCAGTAGTGCGGGCCGGTCACAAGGCAGCATGCGTGGGTCGAGGATGAGCTTGCCCTCCTTGGGGTCGTCACCCAGCTTCAGCGCGCTTGCCTGCAAGGGAGCAAGACCCTGAGCAAGGAGCCTGGAATGCGGGCACAAACGGCCAACCCCAACCTCAGCACACACGCAAGCAAATGCAATGCCAGGGCCTCCATGATGGCCACCCAGGATGACCACTCAAGACCACCCATCTGCACCTGGGATGGCCTGTATGTGGTGTGGCTAGCATAGCGTGGTCTGCGCGTGATAAGGTCAGCTTGGTATGGTCTGCATGTGATATGGCCATGGCTAATGCGCCTGCATGTGTTATGGTTAGCTCGGGCTCATAATTGCAGGCGCCCTGTAGGCATATCATTGTGCAGTTCAGGAACAGCCTCATGGTGCGTAGGAGCTAGATGCAGGGGCCCAATGGCATGCTTTGCAGCATGTGCATGAAGCCCTCTGCACAGAGCCCTCCCGGCTCCGCATGTGTGCACAGGGATGCTCCACTGCCTGTGTGTGTGAATTTTTCCTGCCTGCCTGCCTGTACGTGCATGTGTGCAACAACTTGCATCTCGCGCGCATGCACGGCCTGCACCCAACCCCTGCACAGCTTGCATGCGCAGCCCCGTGCAGTCATGCACGTGGGACTGCAGTCATGCACGTGGGACTGCAGTTATGCACGTGGGACTGCAGTCATGCACGTGGGACTGCAGTCATGCACGTGGGACTGCGCGTGTGAAGATCCACGCCGCCCCTGTGCAGCCTGCCACCCCTTCACCTGGGAGCTGTGCCGCCCGCACACGTAGCCTTGCACAGCCTTCATAACAATGCTGCCCAGGCTGATCCCAACAGCCACAGCTGAGTTTGGGTACTCTGCATGCTGATGGCTGTGTCCCTGCTTGTCTTGCTCGAGCTGCAACAGCCCCATGGAGCCTTGTTGCGTGGCCGCATGGCTGTGGGGTGGCTTGGGGAATGGGAGAAAGCCGTCAGCCAAGCTTCCAAAGGCCAACATTCTGGGCCTCAGATGGGCTGGAAGGTCAGCAAGCTGCGGAGTGTGTGCAAACATTCTGGGCCTCAGATGGGCAGGAAGGTCAGCAAGCTGCGGAGTGTGTGCAAACATTCTGGGCCTCAGATGGGCAGGAAGGTCAGCAAGCTGCGTAGTGTGCACAAAGCCAGGTGAGGCGTATGGAGTGCACAGCCACGGCTGCGCCGTGACGGCCTGAGCAGCCGGAGCTTGCAAGGCCAGCAACCCGTGAACAGACGTTAAGAAGGGGAAGAGCTTGTGCAAGAGGCCAAGCAACGCACAAGCTGTGACATGTTGCCGCTTGCTGTGTCGTAAATGGGGTCGTCTGCACATGCTGGGGCCAAACAGCACACGCACGCACATGGCATGACTTGGATGCTGCGAAGGGTGCAGGGGCTTGTTGACAGGGAAATTAAACCAGCACACGCACGAACAGGGCATGACTTGAATACTGCAAAGGTTGTGGGGGGCTTGATGACAGGGAAAGCAAACCAGCATACGCACGCACAGGGCATGACTTGGATGCTGCGAAGGGTGCGGGGGGCTTGATGGCAGGGATAGTAAATCAGCAAACGCACGCACAGGGCATGACTGAGATGCTGCAAAGGGAGAGGGGGGCTTGATGGGGCTGTCTGCACGTGCTGGGGCCATTCTAGGGGAGGGAGGCACCAGCAAAGCATCCATACTGTCCCACGAGGCATCTGCGCTCTTCCACAAGGCATTCGTACTGTTGCACAAGGTATTACTACAAGCACATGCTGCAAGCGCATGGAGCAGGACATTTAAGGCGTGGCAGCATGAGCGGTGGCAACGCTTGAGATCCGGCAAGCTTCCACTTTTTTTTGGCAACACACATCAGTATGCGCAGGGGAAATAGGTGTTCAATTTTATCTTGAGGTGCTCTTCTTGCTAGAGCTTCTATGCACATCCTCCCTAAAATTTAAAAGCCACTCATGCCCCCAATCATTAGCATGATGCCCTTACCTGTTGCAATGAATTAGATGGAACCAATGTCCACGCATCCCTGCACACACACACACACCTTCAGGATCTGCTCCACATCCTTCAAATCAGAGTTAATGAACTGGGGTTGTGGGAGCGTGTCTGGCTTGCCAGTAGCCATCAGCAGCTTGCGTCGCTCCTCCCAGGCCCTCCATACAAGCTCTGCTGTTTCCAGGTAGTCTCCTGAGTCTATTCGCCACACCCTGCAAAAAATGGCACGAACAGAGGAAATCGCAGCAGCCTTACAAAAACTGCAAAACCGGTCAGCAACCCAGGAAAGAATGAAACTTAATACTGCAGAAGGGCTCCAACAAATAGCCCAAAAGCCATTGGGCAAAGGCTAGAAATTAAGACCTCAGGCACCTAGCGCGTGTGCTACACTATGTGCTGCCCTTGGACTGACAACTGGTGGGAGGTATGTGAAGCCCAACAATTGCTGAACCACTCCACAGGTTAGGGATTTTGGTACTCTAAGATAATCAATTCATTGTCTCCTGCCTTGATCTTTGTCGTCAGTCCAATGCACCCAGGAATCAGGTGAGGAGGCTTGTGTTCCCATTTTTGGCACCCATGCGCGGCATAAAAGAACAAAGTCAAAAGCACTGACCAGAGAGCATGAAGCACCAGGCGCAAGGCATGGGCATGTTTCTGCAGTGTGTGAGCTATCCACCCACCTGAACAGGTCAAAGCACTTAGCACCCTCTTGCACATCCTCCCGGTGCACCGCTGCCATGTGCTGAGAAAATAAAGGGGGCACGTCCGCTGCAGTGAAAATGCATGGCACGTGCTGCAGTGAAATGCAAAGCGAAATTGAAGGGGGCACATCCGCTGCAAAGGAAGTGCATGCCATGCATTGTGAGTTGTCCATTGCTGTTGGAAGCGCATCTCCATCATTGGACATCAATGAGCATCAATGGACATCATGGACAATTTTCCGCCTGCTTTGAACCCCATGACTGCCCAAGCAGAAGGCAAAGAGGCACACGCTGCTCCAAGATAGGAACAAAGAACTTCTTTGTTCCTATCTTGAAGACCACTCTCCAAAACAAATTCACAAGGCAGATTGATCAGGCAGCTCGCCTGTTGTGGCAACAGCCACAAAGGCTGCAGTCCCAAAGGTGTCAGGAAGTGCGGTGGCGTTGGACAAGCCTCCATTAGCCGCAAAGTGGAGCAAGTGGGCGACAAGGGAGGTAATATTGACCGGGCCCTGGGGGTTGCAAGTGCACAAACATCAAAAGGAAATAGGGCTTGAGATTTCATCTTTTGCCTTTGGAGACATGACAGCGTTTTGGGCTGCCTGCTGAGCTGGACCTTCCGCGGTGAACCCTCCAGTATCAACCATTTCTACACTGGATATTCTACAGCTGGACCTGCTGGAGTTCACTGAACCATCCTATCTCAACCATATAAATGCTGGACATTTTGCTGCTGGACCAGCTGACGTGAGCTCTCCTATCTCAACCATGTCTGAGCCGGGCATCTTAAAAGCTGGACCTGTAAAAATCCACTGTTTGAGCCTTGTTCATGCTGCATGTGCTGACAACAAACCCCGCACGCATGCACTTTGCCTCTGCGTCCGCGGACTGGCTCATCAGTTGAGCCATGTTTGGTGTAATGCTCACCACTGCGCTCACTTGGCTTGTGACCTACCGTCAAAGAGCCTCCCCACCTCTTTGCCTAGGTCAGAGAGGGCTCTCTGCCTAAGCCGTCAACCGCCCTTTCCCTCTTGTCATTGCACTTCCCAACAAGCACAAAGGACACAGCTCTCTTGCCATCACCCTTGCACCCCCATTTTTCCCTTTAGTCATTGCGTCGTGCAGCAAGCATAAAGGGACGTAGGCCCATGCATTTGCTTTTGCCATTGCATCATGCACCAAGCACAAAGGGAATGCATCAGTACAGCACCTACAAGGGGGCACAGGCTCATGCATTTGCCTTTGCCATTGCATCATGCAGCACCCACAAGGGGGCACAGGCCCATGCATTTGCTTTTGCCATTGCATCATGCAGCACCCACAAGGGGGCGCAGGCCCATCCGCTCTTTCCAGCCAATGCAACATTGCAGCGAGCACAAGGGAACACAGCCCCCTTGCCATCACCCACCGTGCCATGCAGCCGGGCGACATCCCCTGCCTGCTGATCAAAGTGCGCTAGCAGCTGCTGCACCAGCATGGACTGCTCGTGCGCATGCGTGCCCACCAGCCGTCCCAGTTGCGCCTTGCGCATGTGAGTGGGCATGCCAACCCTGTCCCAGGCCTGCAGCAGCACAATCAGGCGCAGCCTGCCGTGCGTGGGAGGGCATGCCAGCTCTGCCCTGTCCCAGGCCTGCAGCAGTCTTGCTGCAACCTCTAGCATGACCACTGCCTCCATTTCTTGTGAGTGGCTGTCTTTATGCATGCTCATGCGCGCACTTGTGCATAATGCGCGTGCGTGTCTGGGTGTCGGTATGCATACCTATAGGTGTGCTTGCACGCAAAGGGCCCTGTGACTGTGGCTAAGCTGCCCTGCTGCCAGTTTGTGTTCTAGGCATCCTGCACAAAAGGACAGAACGCCTTGCACAAAAAATGGACTGACAGGGGATTCCTGCGCAGGCAAGGGAGGAAACCCTTTTACACAAAATGGACAGACAGAGGAATCCTGCACAAACAGGTAACGCCTTATGTACAGATAAATTGGCCTGACGGAGGATTCCTGCACAGACAAACGCCTTGAGCACACGTCATCAGAGGAATGCCTGCTTCACAAAGCGGCCCCCCCCCAAAAGTCTTCGAACGCTTTCATGGTGAAGCAGGTGTGGGTTGCAGAAGAGACCACCCAGATTTCAAACCAATTATCCAACCAGATTTCCACATTCAAGTCCATGCCATGCAACAGGTCCATATGCAGTGCAACAGGCGGCTTTTGACTCCAGGTTCACCTCCGACCCAGCGCCAACCAGATGAACGGCTGGTGCCTGATGCATCTCAGGTAGGGGCACGCAGCCCGACTGCATTGCACCTATTGCTTGGTAAGCGCTGCTGACATAGGGGCCCTCTCAAAGGGGGCCTTCTGGGCTTAGCCTTTGCAGTTTGCTCCCCCGCGGGCTGCCCCAATCAGGCCTAGCCGTGGACCCTCATGCGCCCACCTTTGCTGAGATGCCCCATGCCTTCTTCCCCCATGCCTTCTTCCACCGTGCCTTCTTCCACCGTGCTGGCCAGGCGCCCCCATGCCTTCTTCCATGCCTTCTTCCACCGTGCTGGCCAGGCGGGTGACCACCAACCACCAACTGTCCGCTTGCACAAAGGCAGCCCCAGCAAAAACACTTGCTTGCAGTACGTATACATAGAAGGCGCCCATACCCACTTGCTGTAGAAAAAAGAGCTCTGTCTTGGGTGCCGCACTTGCCAATTGGTAAGGATAGGTATCGTCACATTCGCAGCAGGAAATAAGTGTCTACTTGCAGAAGGTAGCAGACAGATACGTTCACCTCTCCATCATTTGATGAGCCGCTGGGTGCAGACTGGGTGTAATGCATTTGGTGCAGGCAAGGCATTAGTACAAACCATTGGGTAGAGACAGGGCGCCGGTACAAACCGTTAGGTGTGGACAAGGTACCCCCAACAAAAGGCATCCGTGCAGAATAATTGATGGCCACAGCAGAGACATGGAATTGGAGACCCCCTAACCAATCCAAGATGGTAGCCACAAAAAGGGAGGAGGTGCATATGACGCCCCTCACCTTCTCCAGCAGGGTGGCCACAAACAGGGAGGAGATGCCCATGTAGCCCCTCACCAAGCGCGAGAACACGAGGGTCTGCAGGACCAGGAAGAGGCGGTCCGAAGACCTTCGGCCTGGGTAGGCACCCGAAGATGGGCATATGTCGCCAGGTGAGAACGCACCAGGTGAGAACGCACCAGGTGAGAACGCACATACTGTTGATTCGTGGGTGTCATCTGATTTGGGGGGTGGCAAAGCAGGGACCATGGATGCGTCATGGTGTGCAACATCCAGGCCATTCAAGCCTGTCATGCAGGCAATTCAAGGACCACAAAGCTATAGCGTGAGTATGCATGCTAGTAGTAGACCAGGACATGAAATACTGGCTTAGTGTGCCATTCTTGGACCCTTTGGCCACATAAGGGAGTGCCGTGGATCGATGCAGAGACTCGACTGCTCCACATGGTGCACAATATGGAGCACCCTTACATGGTGACTCTATCATTGACTCCATTGCACCATATGGAGCACCCTTGCATGGTGACCACGTTTGATCTGTTTGATTTAGATTGGACCATTGTTTGATTTAGATTGGACCATTGCTTGATTTAGATTGGACCATTGTTTGATTTAGATCGTACCATATGGAGCATCATGCATGGTGACCACGTTTGATCTGTTAAGATCATATGAGGAGCGGCACATTTTTCTGCCCCATCCTCACGCTCAAAAAGATCAGTAACACACACGTGGATGCATGCACACGCGCGCGCACTTACATGCACGCGCACACATACACACATATGCGCACACATACGCATAGACATACAAATATGCACGCACAAGGCGCAAGCACGCAGCCCACCTGCAAACAGGGCCAGCTCAAAGCCGTGGTCCTTGGAGTTCAGGCCATCCACCACCAGGGCCAGGTGTGTGAGGCTGTTGGCCAGCAGCTCGCTGCGGTCCAGCCACCAGCTACCGCCCCCCTCAACGTCAAAGTCCCAGCCAGGGTCTCGCCCTCGCCCCTTCTGCTGCGCAGGCTGCTGCTGCTGCTGATGGTGTTGCTGGTGTTGCTGGTGCTGGTGCTGGGGTTGCTGGTGTTGCTGGTGCTGGGGTTGCTGCTGCTGCCGGGTCTGCTGCTGGGCCTGCTGTGGATGCCCTGCTGAGGGCGCGCTGCTGACATGCTCCGCTTGGCTGGGTCCGCTCCCCTCCTCAGACCGCGCATCCTTGCCGCTGCGGCCAGGGGTGTGCTCAGGGTCCGGTGCATCTGGGCAGCGCACAAGCTGCGGAAGCACCTCTGCACGCCCGTCCTCTGCGCGCGCAGCTCTGCTCCTGTCTGGTGCAGTGGCGGCCGGCTCAAGATCCCCATCCTGTTCGCCCCCGCGCACGCCCCAAGCGCCTGCGCCAGCCACACGCCCGCACTCGTGTCTGTGGTATGTGGGTGCTTGTGCATATTGGTGCATGTGCATTCCATGCCTGCATTGGTGTCTGCACCTGCCATGCTAGGGCAATTTAGTGGCCAGCGCCAGCGGGTAGCGGAGGCATTGTGGACGAATGCTCGTCTGACCAACCACCCGAAACAGACCCCCAGATGCACTTTTCCAGATGCAGCCATAGCAAAGTCCCACACAGCCAAGCAGTTGTCCACAAGGCCCAAGGTGGATGTGCGCAAGGTTAGCGCAAATTCTGCTAGCCTTCCTGCCAAGGCCATGTCTGCCTCTGTGTGGCGTGTGCAGTCAGCATCACCTGCGCCCCCTCCTTAGCTCCCCTGGGTATGCTCCTTGCCTACCAGGGGTGGATGAGCCCCCCCTTAGGGAGCCAGTCCCCCGCCACACACACCCGCATGGGCTGGCTGCAATAGGGCAGGAGCTCCTGCGCTGATGGGCCTGCCGGAAAGCGCGCTTGCAGCCGGCTCCTTCTGTGGCTGTTGCTGGGCGCTTGCAGCCGGCTCCTTCTGTGGCCGTTGCTGGGCGCTTGCAGTTGGCTCCTGTGGCCGTTGCTGGGCGCTTGCAGCTGGCTCGCTCTGGTAGCCGTTGCTGGGCCTAGACAGGCCGTGTTGCTCGCGCAGCTCCTCCACCTGTGGCGCCACAAGAGCAGCCAGGCATGTCTGCCTGTACAAGTGCGCTGCTTGGCACACATGCACGTGGCTTTGTGTTGCAAGCCATGCCATGGTGCTCACGTAGCTCCTGCGCCGCTCAGCGCCGCACAAGCAAAGGAAAAAGGATCGCAAACAAACCACTGCTTAGCCCCAGTGGATGCTGCTGCTTGCATCCTGGCTGGAAGTGTGCACTAGCACCCCAGCCTGCTGCTTATGTTGATTTTGAGATGAGATCTGCTTGGCAGGCATTGGGGGCAGGTGTAGCAAGTTTGCGGTCTTTAGCCCGCTTGCACAGGCTGCGCATTCACCAGAGTCACCAATGGAGTTGCGCAGATCACCCATCTTCACTGCGGAATATGTATCATAGAACATGCGCAGGCTGATGGTGAAATACATTCCTATTCCTTTGAATTTGGATGCACATGATGGATTGGAATCTTTAGGTAATTCAAGACTACTACAAAATGATGTGGCGTTGCCTTGACCACAACGCAGATGAGGCACCCCTCCAGGCCTCCTTCTGTTGTGAGACGCCCAAGGACATTGAGGCATTGCCACAAACAGCTTTGACCATTGCAAAGGACTAAAAGGTTTGACTATTGCGAAGACTATCACAAAGGTTGTCCGTCCAAGCTGCACAAAAACATGACACATGGACAAGCAGCCTTGTCCGCACAGCTCCTTACATCTGGTGGTTGAAAGAGCCTGTCTGCACCCCGTGCCCTTCACAAGGTGGCTTCCCTCCCCTCCTTTGCCTCACTGTAGTGCTGCAAGCAGCTGTCCACTTGGGCTTACGAATGAGCAATGTAGGCCCAGGTTGCCCCAAGATGCAAAGGCCAAGGATTAGCTGATTGTCTGCTTTTGCAAGGACACCTTTGGGTTGGGACAAGCCCGTGCTCCAGCCCCAACCAGACTGCAACATTGGCCATGGCGCTCCACACACAGTAGCTCCCGTGGTTCTGCTGACAAGTACATTGCAAAGCCTTGACCTGCAGCACCAGACTGTTTCATCCCTCATCCCTCATTTGCTGGCAACCCTGTGCATGAACGAAACATGCTCCCATTTGTTGGCAACCCTGTGCATGAACAAAAAATGCTCTCTCATTTGTTGGCAACCCTCATCTCTAATTTATTGGCAACCCTGTGCATGAACAAAAAAGGCTCTCTCATTTGTTGGTAACCTTCATCTCTCATTTGTTGGCAACCCTGTGGATGAACAAAAAATTCTTGTGCAGCCCAGGAGCAGGCTCATTCACATGAATGCAAATGACGGCTTCCTGACCCTCAAAACCGTTGCATCTCTCACTTGCCAGACCCCTCTGCGTGAACTAAAAAGGTGTTTGAGCCGCCCAGGAGCAGGCCTGCTTACCTGGAATCGTATGATGGCTGCCTGCACAAGCTGCAGGACGGTTGTCTCGGCATGTGATGCAGATTCAATGGGGCCTGCGCACGCAGATGTCTCGGCATGTAATGCAGATTCGATGGGGCCTGTGCACGCAGACATGCAGATGTCTCGGCATGTGCAGATGTCGGCGGCGTGTGCAGATGTCTTGGCATGTGAGGCAGACTCAATGGGGCGCACGCAGGGTAGAAGCCATGCACAATGGCACGAGCAGCACCAATGGGGCTTTGCCCGAGGGGTGGTTGGATCGTACATGACTACACACATTGATGGGTTTATGAAAGAGAACCCAAAGAAGGGTATAGTTTGTCAGGTGGAATCACCGCCATTGCTGGGCGACCATCTTAGACACACAAGCCGCACCCTGACTATGATTCATCACTGACTGCACACTGTCGTGACAGCCGGAGTGGTGGTGCTCCCGCTGAAAGGAATTTAGGCAGCGCAAATGTGTGGAACTTGGACACAAAGCAACGGAGGCCCCTCTTCATCTTCCCCCAAAGCCTGTAATGGGCCTCCATCTGCTGAGCGTCATGCCTGAGGTAGTGCACGGATCACGCCTTAACCCCTTGGCAATGCACGCGTCACACCTTAAACCCCAAGCCAATGCATACATCACGCCTCAACCCCAAGCCAATGCATGCATGACACCTTAAATCCGAAGCAGTGCGGACATCACACCGCACACATCACACACCTGAGGTTATGCACGTATCACACACCTGAGGTTATGCACACATCACACACCTGAGGCAATGCACACATCACACACCTGAGGTTATGCACACATCACACACCTGAGGTTATGCACACATCACACACCTGAGGTTATGCACGTATCACACCTGAGGCAATGCACACATCCGCAAGCTCTCCCGTTGGTAGATGGCCTGCTTGCCACGAGACCGGCGCCACCCCTTGTCTCGTTGCACGCTCCAGCATCTCCTGTCCAATGAGCCAATGGGAATCATATTAACAATAATGGAGACAAGCGCATGAAAGATGATGCACGCTCTAGCCTCTCCTGTTTCATGATCATGAGTCAATGGGAACAATGGAGACAAGCGCACGAAAGGCGGCCCTGGCGCGCACGGTTGCTCACAGCCCACACACTGATGGCCAGGCCCACGCACTGATGGCCCACACACTGATGGCCCACACACATGGCCAGGCCGCCTCATCTTGAGTGCCAACCCCTCCCCTTCCTAACAAGCCAGAGGAGACCAGGCCAGAAGCAGCATGATTGCAGTCAGGCAAGGCCGGTGCAGGCCGTTGTGCAACAGTATCTTTTTGCAGCGTCCGGAAGCCCATTCAGCGGCTTTATGCGTTGTTGATCCTGCATTATGTGCTGTTGATCCTCCGTTAGCTCCACTGAGACAAGTTCATGCAAGGCGGCCTTGGTGCAAATTGCCACATGATCAATCCAGGTCCCCTTGGCAGCGCTCTCCCTGTCACATGCACCAGGTGCGCCCCGCTCTTGACAAAGGGCCAGCGCATCCTTGCATGAATTTCGAAATGGATGGAACCAGGAATTCATGGTGAACTGCATTCCCTCTCGTGCGCCTACTCTTGTGACTGTTGCGCGCTTGCTTCTGAGCTGGAGTAGGGAATCCAGGCAAGTGTTAGTCGGGTGGAAATACAGAGGAAGCCCTCCCTTCTTAGATGCACTGATACAAGCCAATTTTGTATGCGTATTAGATGGCACAGGTCTTGCAAATCCATGACCTTGAGCAGGCCCCCTTTGCATCAACACACACTGATCGCATGGAAAGAAGAAGGCGGAGGAAAGAAGGGTAAAGAAGAAAGGGCGGGATAGAAAACTTGCCTCCAAGGATGAATCGCAATAAGTCCTCTGATATGTTGGGCAGTTGGGCAGTTTGTGTTTGTAAACACGTATGAGTACCTTTGTATATATACGCGTGTATGTAAGTGTACCTGGGTGCACAAGAATCCATCGGCGTACTTCATCAAGACATGCTGCACTTCAGGGCTGTATGGCTGGACGCCTCGCAGAGCGTCCACGCGCTCTTGCAGGGCCTGCAGCAGAGGCACAGTGCACAGTGGGCTCTACGTCTGCACGCCTGCATGTGCTTTGCAGCATGTTGATGCGCTTTTGCAAGCCCAGCAAGCTGAGCAACTGATGTGCATAAAGCACTTATGAATGTCTGCACACCTTGCAACGCGCTTGCATGTCCTAGCAACGCCTGGTGCACAAAAACCAGTACACCAAAAACAGGCACCTAGCCATATTTGAGCAAGCCATCACACCCCGTACCACACTAGCCAGGCTTATTTACGTATCCTGCGTATGCACAAAGACAACTTTTGCTTCCATGAATGGTATTGCATTCATGTAGCCATGGTTTGCCGCATCTCCCTGGACACAAGAGCTCATGTAGGGTATTCATGTGCCTTTGGAGTGCAAAGCTTACCTGGAAGAGCTTAGGCCGTTGGCGAGCCATGCAAGCAAGTGTCTGCGGGTTGAGCACGCAGGGTGAACGAGGCAGGTAAAAGTGCAGGGTGTATACGTGCAGGATAGACGCGCAGGTCGAGCAAGCAGGGTAGACGCGCAGGGTGGGCAAGCAGGGTTCACAAGCAGGTCGAGCAAGCAGGGTGAATTAGCGGGGTGGACATGCAGATTGAGTGAGCAGGTTGAGCAAGCAGGGTGGATGCGTGCAGGGTAGACAAGCAGGGTAAAAGTGCAGGGTAAACGTGCAGGTTGGATATGTGCAGGTTGGATACGTGCAGGTTGGATACGTGCAGGGTATACATGCAGGATGAATCAGTAGGGAAGGGACACGCCGGGTGAGCAAGCAGAGGGCAAACAAGCCTGAGGCACACCTGAAACCGGATCTATTCACTTCATGCCTTGCATGCCTTGACAAACAGCTCTCGGGTACTCACTCGTGCAGCATGGACCTTGAATCTGTTTCTCAGATGAATGTGCACGCGTGTGTGTGTGTGTGTGTGCGGGTGCAGCATGGACCATGGATCTGATGTGTGTGTATGTGTGTGTCTGGGTACAGTAATGCGGCATGATCTTGCTGTAAAAGTTGAAATGCACGCTTGCCATTGGTTGCAGCTTACCACTGGAGATCGGCGCACTTGCAGTGCAAAATCTGCAGACACGCCGCTCAAGAAGGTCGCATACGTTTTGTGCATGCCTGCCTTGTACAAATCATTCACCTGGTGGCATGTGGGTGGCATGTGGTATATGTCATACGGTGATGCGTCACCTGGTATGCAAACGTCATTGGTGCTGTCACCCAGCTAGCAAGTGACAGCTTTTGGATGTTACAAACTGGTGACAGCTTTGGATGTCACAAATTGGTGACAGCCCCTGGGTATGGTCAATTGCTGGTGCAAAAAGCATGATATGACAGCCATTACGTGTGCTTGTGGACTGCAGCGCACCGCCTTGTCAGATGCGCCAAAAAGTATGATCTTCAGCCCGCACCAGCACTGAAGACCACTCCTCCTCAGGTAGCTCTAAAAGGGCAGCCACAGTGGGGCTGCGTTTACGTGAGCATTCATGACCGTGCCAGAGGTAAGGACAGCGTCAGATGTAAGGACTGAGCAACAACTGCAAATGCTAGGATGCCTGCCCCTGACTTGCCTTCTGTAACACGCATCAATTCATCCGCAGCACGGTGCATTCGCCACACTTGCACACGTCTGACTGCAAGATCAATGCATGTCAGAATGCTAGCCTAGCAGTCTAGCCAGGCCATTGTGTCGTGCGCTTGTCTGAGTACCGCTCATACAAAATCATCCCTGAGCTTTCCTGCTTCGTAAAAACATAAGGGCACACCCTGGACTTGCAACACGGGTGGCAAGTCATCTGATATGTCTGACATGCACATGAGCTCTATGGTACCGAATATGAACCTGATACTTTTGCACTACAGTGCTCTGAGTATCCTCTGAGGAGCTTAGTATGGGCCTGCAGCAAATCTTGCGCGTGAGGACGTGCTGGTAAAACACAGCTCCTGTCACGGCACCTGTTCAAGATCTCTAGCATGGCCTGCTGGGTGTCAGGCTGAATGGTGTAGTATTTGCAGAACTGCTTGAACAGGTGGACAAGCCGCGGCAGTTGCACGGCGTGTTCTGCAAAAACTGGCAAAGGTTGCTGGGTGCGTTCACGCACAATCCCGATCTGTTCAAAGCTTAAGCTTTTGACATCATTGAAAGGATTTTTGTGATCAGCTCTTTATGAGGCCACTACTCTGGCCCTCTGAACTCAGATAGTGGTTCTGCATGCCTTGTGCAAACGATAAACAGCCGTAGCCCAGATCTGTGAACTTGCCTGTTCCCCACTCCATCACCACTTCAAAGCCTTAAGAATCAGACAAAATGGTTGTTATTTGATGAAGTTAACTGGCCACGAGATTGCATGGCATGTCACAGGTAGCTCACGGTGATGGTATCGATACTTTCATATCTTGAAGATCTTATAAACATTATGAAAAATAAGACAGCGATCGCCACGGCTATAGTGGACTAGGGTTCCACAGTTTATTAAATGCAAAGTAAGGGTGTTCTCAAGTTTGCCCCCCTGCAGGTAGATATGCACCTGCTAATCTTTCCACCAATCTTCAGTATGTAAGCGTGTTTGCAAGCAGTTGATCTAACGAATGCCCATCTTCCTTTCCCAGAGCTGCGTGGATGCCTCCTTTTGGTCTGAGCTCGGAGAGCACAAGCTGCATGCCTTGAAGCTATCAGAGGCGCCCGTTGATATCTACGGTCAGTGTCACCCTTTGTAACGCGCCTAAAGTTGCATGGATTTGATGAAACATTCCATGGGAGGCCTTTTTGCAACAAATACCTCAGCTCCTGCCCACAATGTCAACTTTCAGGCTGGCTAGGGCCATCGAGGTATGCTGAGGTGCCCAGCCAGGTCCAGCTAGATACAGAGAGCTTTGCAGGGCGTCCCGCACCCAGCGCCAGGAGTTCTTTACAGCAGCAGGAACAGCAGCAGCAGCAAGACGTGAGCAGCAGTCGGACACATGCCTCTTCAACATCAGTGGGGCAAGGGGCTAATGCTAGACATACTTCACGAGCCGGCTTGCACACCGTGCCGGGCGTCCTTCTCAACACCAACACCTTACAAGCCTTTAAGGCAATGGACAGGCAGCAGGTCCTGCAGCAGGTGCGATGTGTGTGCCTGTGGGGGCAGCAGCGGGGTTTCAGTTTCCTGCAGCGCTCTCATCGACCTCCCCCGTTTGGTGCGGGCTGCACAAATGCCTGCTAATGCATAGGAGGTGGACCAGGGAGCCGACTTTCAAGTGGAAAGCCATGAGATGCCCTTTAGCGTAGGACTGCCCTGAGTGTCTCCCTATCTGCCTTGTTGCCCATGTATGAGTGCTCAGTCATTTGTGTTCAACGGTGCTTGGACCGGATGGGCCCAGAGCATTGCTGGACTGCCTGAGGAGTCTGTGGCCGCCTTTAAATTTGCAGCCTCCGTTGCTGCCAGAATAGTCCCTGTCTGATCACACCCGTACCTGGCAGAAAAGGAGCCTCCTGCGCGCTTAGCCCAGTGCAGAAGAGCGCGCGGCGCCCTGTGGTGAGGAGAGGTCCTGCTGAGAGCCCTGCTTTGCACACTCAGCCGTTCCCATGGCTTGTATGCCGTACGGACATGTTACTGCAGGCTGCCGAGAGAGTCTGGGAAGACATCCAGACTGGCGTTGCCGAGCAAGACCCTGGAAGACTTTGCCGATTCTGGCTGACAGCCCACTGCGACCTCAAGCAGTTCCGCTTCCACTACTGGTGCGCAGGACGCTCGCACACACCAGGTCGTGCATGCTTGCATGACACTGGGCATGTCTACTGCGCCTGTGGCTGGCAGCCTCCACTGATCTCAGGCAGTACCATTCCATTGGATTGGTGCCAAGAAGTGCGTTCAAGAAGCCCTAAGCAAAGAAGTGCGCGGTGCCCTATGCAGAGGAGTGCACGGCGCGTGCTTTGTGCTTAGACTGCTTGCACGTGTGCAATGTTACCCCCCAGGCTGCCAGTTGCATCCGCAGCAGCGCGAGCAGCTGCACCCACTGCGGCTTGCATCCGCAGCAGCGCGAGCAGCTGCACCCACTGCGCCTTGCATCCGCAGCGGCGCGAGCAGTTGCGCCCACTGCGCCTTGCATCCGCAGTGGCGCGAGCAGTTGCACCCACTGCGCCTTGCATCCGCAGCGGCGCGAGCAGTTGCACCCACTGCGCCTTGGGCATTCCATGCCGCCAGCTTTTACAAAATGTGAATCACATGCTTTTGTTTCTGTCCTTGAGGTTCCGGGCGCTCCAGCAAGAGCAAGCGTCCCATTGAGCACGGATTTCTTGACAAAAGCCTTGAGAAAAGTCGAGAACATTTGTGCCTGGGTATCAAATACGCCCCATCAGTGCTTCCTGGTCCAGAAGCACCATCTCCTTCAGTGGATTCATCAGCCTCAAATGCAGCATTTGCACTTGCAATGCATGCGCTCATCTTCATATGTACATGCGCGCGTCGACGTTCACACAATTCCCGAACATTGCAGCTCTGGATGTATGATGAGGTACCTAGGCGGTAGCAGCGTAGGTACCTAGGCGGTAGCAGCGTGGCAGATACACGCTCTGTCCATTCACGCGCAGACTTGCCTTCCCCGCCATCAAGCCCCGTACACCCATCACAGCATCCAACACACACTCTGTGTGTGTGTATGTGTGTGCAGGTTTGCTTTCCCCGCCCTCAAGCCCCCCGCACCCTTTACAGCATCCGATGCGCAGCCACTGGCTCAGGCTCATGGAGCGGCTGCAGCCACTCAGGTGAGCATGCTGCTTGCCCTCCTCCCCCTCATCGTTCCCTCTAGCCAGAGGCTCGGTGGCTTGCATGCACGCACGTTTCCCAAGGTGACCTCCGTTCTGGCAACCACGCTCACGCAGATGGCTGCAGTCTGCGACGCATGGCGTGGGCTGCCTCCAACCCATTCCAGTGGCGCCCTCCCCCCAGCTGCTCCTGCCCTCGCGCCCCTTGATGCCTCTGCGCCTGCCCCTGCTCTCGCGCCCTCTGCCACCTCTGCGCCCACCCCTGGCAGTGCCGCCACAGGCCCGGCCCCGTTCTGGCTGCTGCACTCGGCCTCGGGGACATGGGAGGATGCACGCGCGCTGCCTGTGGCCGCGTGGCCTTTGCTTGCCAGCCAGGATACGCACATCACACAGGCGCAGCCTGCGCAGGCCTTGCAGGCCACGCAGCATGCGCAGCCCTCACCGCATGCCCAGGTGGGGCCAGGCTCGCACCTTAGCATGCCCACACCATCTGCAGCAGCCAGCGCTGAGGCATGGGACAGCATGGGCGCCCCTGAGGCAGGCAGCATCAGCGCAGATAACGGCAGCGGCGGCGGCGGCATTGCGGGAAGTGGCATGAGCAGGTCCAGCGGAGGGCAAGTCATGCTGGCCTTCAGTGACCCGTGCAATTTACCGGGGTACCCTGGTTGGCCTCTGCGCAATGCCCTCCTGATGCTGGCGGCGCGTTGGGGGGCGCTCCGTGTGCGGGTGCGTGATCTGCTGAGAAGGGCATGATGGTGCAGGTGCTTGACATGCTGAGATGGGCGCGTGATCTGCTGAGATGGGTGGGTGATCTGCTGAGATGGGTGCATGATCTGCTGTGAAGGGCATGATGGTGCAGGTGCTTGATATGCTGAGATGGGCGCGTGATCTGCTGAGATGGGTGGGTGATCTGCTGAAATGGGTGTGGTGGTGCACTTGTGTGACCGTTGAGTCTGCAAGTAAGCGCTGCTGCTGCTGCTGCTGCTGCTGCTGCATCTGTGGGATGTTGGTGCTGGTATTGCGCGAGTGGGTGGCCACCCCGCATGTGCAGGTGCTTGGCTCATTGCATTGTGTGTGCTATGCCTGCAACTGTATTGTGTCTGGTATCAGTGCAAGCATGTGGGCACATGACAGAGTATAGTATGTGTGTGTCTGGTGTCAGTACGAGCATGTGTTGCACGTTTGCTTCTAATTTGCTGCATGTGCAGGCTTGCAAACGATTGCTTCCCAGTGGTGCATGCACACACACTGCGCCATGTTTGTACACACACTCAGCTTTCCTGCTGCCTGCACACATTTAACACCTGCCTGCAGGTCCTGTGTGTGCGAGAACGCAAGGGGCGGACAAGCACGGAGCACAGCTTTGTCCTGGATGTGGACCTACCCCCCATTCCACAAGGCTGGTGTGAGACTGGAGCAGCTGGCAACAGCGCACCCCAAGCAGTGGGCTGGGAGGCCAACAAAGAGGGCAAGCTTGGGCCCCGGTGAGGAGCTGCACACCAGTATGCTTGTGGGTGGGCATATGCGCGAAGTGCCGGGGTGGGTGTACATGAGGTCGCCTATGCCTTTGGCGTAGTGTGGTGAGTGCACCTGCCAGCGACCGTGTCCGCAGCAGCTTGGAGTGCTGTGTCATGTTAAAACTTTACTCTGCCGGCTCAAGCTGGCCGCTTTGGAATAGCTGCAGCTGGCACCGGCAAAGTGATAAAGAGCGTCTGACATCCTACTAACCGCTGAACCTCTGCCTCACCTAGCGCCCGCACACCAATCAGCAGTGCCTACCCCCGCCTCCCACCTACTGGCACGCATGGACATAAACACACTGGCACGCATGAACATAACCACACACGTGCGCGCACACGCGAAGACAAACATGCACACACACATGACTCGCCGGCCTGCAGGCAAACAGATCTCAGGCCCCTCCCCAGCGCGCACACACACACACACAATTCTGCTGGCCTGCAGGCGAGTGGACCTTGGGCCCCTGCTCAGCGCGCACCATCTTGCTGAGCAGGCAGTGGACCTGAACCTCATGCTGATGCGCTGGCGCGCGGCGCCGGACCTGAACGTGGAAGTCATGTCACGCACAAAGTGCCTGCTCCTGGGTGAGCGCAACGCGTGTCCAATGTCTAGTTAACGTTGGACAGATGCTGCTGGTCTTGGACGGATGCTGCTGGTCTGAGATGGCTGCTGCTGGTCTTGGACGGATGCTGCTGGTCTTGATGGCTGCTGCTGGTCTTGGATGGCTGCTGCTGGTCTTGATGGCTGCTGCTGGTCTTGGATGGCTGCTGCTGGTCTTGGATAAATGCTGCTGGCATGGTAGGTGTCGGATGGATGATGCTGGTCAGTGTGACCATGTGTGTATCACAGCTGGGAAGGGCGGGGGGGCAGGGAAGGCTGTCAAATGGGGCCTGAGGTCCACCGTCTCAATAACTGAGGTCGTCCATTGGATGCGGAGCTCTGAGCCTCTGCACCATTCACACGCACAAGCATGCGCGCACGCACACAAATGCGCATGCATGTACAGCCTTGCGATGTTCAAGGTCATCTGCTCCATCCTGGGTGTCTGCAACATCCACACACACACACACACGCATACACAAACGCACATGCACACACACACACACACGCATACACAAACGCACATGCACACACACACACATACACAAGCACGCGCACATTCACACAAACGTACATGCATGTATAGCACTGCATGACAAAAACATGTGCAGCATGAATTAAGGTCCTCTGCTCTGTCCTGGGCCTCAACAACACACACATGCACACTCACACACGCATGCATGCACACATGCGTACACACCAGGTGTGCTCATGCCATACGCATCAACGAGGGCAAAGTGCTATGCTCTAAGCATGTGCTGCGTTATTGTATGCACTGGCTGCGTGCGCACTCCTTCGTCCTTCCTTTGTGTACACGTGCGCATCTGGCTCGTTTCTTGTTGCAGGGGCGTGCTGGTGCATAGGAAATTGTTTGTGCTTGGCTTCTCGGGTATGCATGCAGGAGCTGGCACGCTGGGATGCGCAGTCGCGCGTACGCTGCTGGCATGGGGCGTGCGGGACATCACCTTTGTGGACTCCTCAAGAGTGTCCTTTTCCAATCCCGTGCGCCAATCCTTGTTTGAGTTTGAGGACTGCGCTGGTGGAGGCAAGCCAAAAGCAGAGGTGCGTGTATACATATACATATATATGTATATGTATTCCTGGTCCCTGATCAAGAAAAAAGTGTGGTATGTTTATGGTATCCAAGGTGCAAGCCAGTATAGGAGAAAGCCCGGAAAGCAAGAGTGAATGCAGGAGCCCCAAGAGTAGAGGCTGTGTGTCGGGCAAAAGTCTTATGGTATGAGTGTGACGTCTGCCAACAGGGGATAGCTCCAGGGTCAAGGTGCACAAGCTGATGTGCAGAGGCATGTACTAGGAGCATACAGGTAGGTTGCAAGTACTGAAGTGCTTAACGTGTTTGAGGAAAACAAAGTCTCCAATGTTTTTAACCCAAGCTTATGGGCAAAATCTTACTGATGGAGCAAATGCGAGGGACACCGAATGAAGCACTCACAGTTATGATCATTGGCTACAAGCGGTTTTGCTCATGTCGAATGCTCTCTAGCATTTTGATTGTACGTATTCACATCACAGCTCTGTGTAGGACTACAAATGTATGTATTCACCTGGAAGCTTTTGTGGCACTCCAACTGCAGGTGCTTGCTCATGTCAGAGTTTCGTGTAGCACTTAAAAGGAATGATTTTGTGTTCAACAAAGCCCTCTGTAGTGCTTCTGCTAAACAGCAATGATTGAGGGCTCTCTAACACCTGCACTGAATATATGTCGTGTGACCACGTTCACATGATGCTTGAGGCGCTCTTACTGCATGCATACAGTGCTGAATTGTTTCTTGCTTCTCTGTGCCTTCTCTTCTTGCATCTATGCTTGTTTGCATATCCTCACACCGCGAGGCTTCTTTCGTTTGCGTTTAGGGTTTTATGTTCCATTATCCATGCTTGTCACTGTCAACTGTCTCCTGTGCTCGAATTGCTGTCATTTCTGAGCACGTGCCAAGATTGGGTGTGTCTTTGCGGCGCAAATGTGCTGGGAATCAGGACCACTCGAAGGGCAAGGATTGGTTCATGCTGCATGGTGCTGCGTGCTACAACGCAGTTATAATCATATCATAGTAATAATCATATCATGGTGATAATCATATCATAGTAATAACCATATCATAGTAATAATTGACCCTGCTGTGCAATGCAGGCTGCTGCGCAAGCCCTCAGCCGCATCTTCCCATCTGTTCGTTCTCGCGGGCACGCGCTGTCCATACCAATGCCAGGCCATCCCCCTCCAGATGCGGCCTCACAGGAAACCATGCACAAGGTGTGCCAGGAAAGGCCTTGAGGTGGTGCTGTGGAGTGTGCCTTGAGAGATGGTGTTGTGCTTTGCTATGGACTGCAACCCTTCGAATATGCCGTGAAGCCTTAGATTTGTTGTAATCTACTTTATTTGCGTTGGGCCCAATGAAGGCTGCTACTCATATCATTGGACCCTCCTCTCCTTGTTGCACTCAACCAGTTGCCTGGCTTGCAGATACCTAATGTTGCATCTTGAAGTGGCTTGATGAGGCTGACGTTTCATAGTTGAGAGGGGGGCAGGCAGGCCCTGCATGAGCAAGCACGCAAGCACATTGTCGCAGCTTGCTTGTGTCATTTCTCCTGTTTCCAGCCACAGGCATAATGTGTGCAAAGTGGAGGACAATGCCACACGATAAAAGGACTGTTGGCAGAGGCCACGGGGAGACTAAAAAGAGGCATTCGCCATGAGCGCCCAAACCTCGATTTGAGGTCACAGTGCGCTCCCCCCTATTCATTTGCCTGTTGCCGCTCCTCCGCGCAAGCTGTGCTCCTCGAGCCTCCTTCCGGCATGCCCCACATGTGCACCTCGAGCCTCCTTCCGGCGTGCCCCACATGTGCACCTCGAGCCTCCTTCCGGCGTGTCCCACATGTGCTCCTCGAGCCTCCTTCTGGCGTGCCCCACATGTGCTCCTCAAGCCTCCTTCCGGCGTGCCCCACAAGTGCTCCTCAAGCCTCCTTCCGGCATGCCCCACATGTGCTCCTCGAGCCTCCTTCCGGCGTGCCCCACATGTGCTCCTCG
>LFCJ01000475.1_pt1 | contig 24816 bp, 35 predicted proteins | sample 643141 | NCBI WGS metagenome assembly LFCJ01 (sample SAMN03766243, study PRJNA286221) | soda lake metagenome | biome: soda lake; feature: Kulunda steppe; material: water; isolation source: sample B1-Br-g2 brine of Lake Bitter-1 | place: Russia: Kulunda steppe | collected 2010-07
ATGATGTTTTCTCCTTCGCTTTTCCCTCTTTTTTCCGTAATGCGAATGGTCCAGGAAATCTTTTCCGTATTTCCCCCCTTTTTAAATCTTTTTCCCTCAGGAAAAAAGTGTAATGCGAATTCGCCCTATATTGATGCATTATATTATATATTTATTATTTATTATTATTTATTATTATATTAACATTATATTGATGCATGCAGCAATAATGAGGAACCAAAACAGCCACAATTGAAGATAATGATTGAGCCAACACTCTTTCCACATTTCCTCAACGTAGCTCGAACCTGCCTTGTATCATTATTTGACAGGCAATGGCCAGGAGCAAAAAGCCCGAAACATGCTTTCATCTGAAATATGCCCACTGCTCAATATTTTGTATAACCTACGCTGGCACACAAGAGTTCCAGGCACTTTTGCGTCTAAGACAATGCACGTGCCTGCACTTTTCTGCCGCCCCTTAGAGGTTTGTAGACCACATTCCTTCAGGGACTTCCAGCACATACAATTTGCCTTGCACAAGGCAAGATATTACCAGCCAGGTGCGCAGGTATGTCCACTCTGATTCTTTCACAACGGTGCTCATGGTTTCTGCAGATCAATTGCACGCTCAGCAACGTGGAGTCCCTGTGCTCAGTTTTGCTGAGGCTCAAGAAGCAGCACATCCTTCCAGATGATTGCCTGTCATTTTTTCAAGACCAAGGGGCACCAGTTGCCCCAGGGCCTGATGGCAGATCAAGCTCACCTGAGGCAGCAACAGCAGAAGCAGTAGAAGCCAAAGGGACAGCAACAACATCAACAGCAACACCAGCAGCCCCAAGAGCCCCAGCAGCAGCTGCAATGGAGGGGCCACACTCCAGGGGTAGTCAAACAGGGCCCTCCCCCACCCCTGCTACAGCATCAGCTGCACCCTCCCTGGGTGCAACGTTGGCTGCCCTGCTGCACACTGTGTTCATGAAGCATCTGGGGGCTAGTAGGTTCATCAAGGCTGCAACGGCATTGCGTCAGACAGAGGTTCTGGGGCTGGGGGCCTACCATCCTGCACTGCGGGCCGAGGTAGATGCCTTCAAGGTGGGTTACCAGCATGCTTCAGGATGTGCCTCTTCCTGCTTTTGTTTGCTAAGCTCTTCTTTCTTCCTTCTCTTGTACTCCTTCAAGGGTGTAGGGTCCAAGTCCCATGCTAGATCCATCACTTGATTTATGGTCATGCCAAGATATGGCAGGCCCCAAAAACCCTGAAGCATGCCGCTCCAGCATCCCTAGTGCCCCAATCTTTCGGCAAAAGCATGTGAGAAAACCTACTGCAATTTACGGGGGTATGCTCAAGAAAGGCCAAAGTTTAGGGGCTGTGTGATCCTAATGAGAGAGAGAGAGAGAGAGAGAGAGGGAGAGAGAGAGAGAGAGTGTGTGTGTGTGTGCAGACAACATTGCGCTAGAAGGAACGTTTCTATCATATCACCTCCAAACTGTACACATGCCAGATGTGCAATTGCTGACACATCTGCTTCTCAGATCCTTGCCAGGATATGTATGCATGCAAGAGGTACAATAAGGCACAGCACCTACGACACTGCTGGATGGAGCAATTGTGTGAGCATACGCATTTGCAGGAAGTCGAGAGGGAAGCCAACCAGAAGGGAAAGGAAAAGGCAGGCTCGAAGCACAAGACACAAGTCCAAAAATCCAAGGCTTCAGAGAAAGCTGTTGAAGAGGAGGTATGCCGGCCTGTGGCACAGTGTGCAGCTCACCATTTCAGGCACTATTTCTTTTTCAACAGAATGATATGGCTGGCAAACAGGCACCATTTGGTTAGGCTTTGTTGCACGGGCTTATGCAGCATCACAAACGCACCATCACAAGGCTGGTTGCCATAAATGTTGGTCTGCATGCCGCTCTTTTACATCAAAGCCTGCCATTTGTGACGTTCGCCTCATTGCATGATTCTTGAAGCGACATGCCATCCATTTCCTGCACGCTTTGATTTCTGTGTTTGCAGGTGATTGCATACTTACGGCAACGCTGTCAGGAAGCATCCACCTCAGCACCCAGTAATTCATCTTAAAATCCCAGGCTGACTATTGTCCTTCCTAAGTCTCAGGAAAGCAAAAAGTCAAAAGATGTGCATATTGGATGTCTGCTGACAATTCAAACGTGTTTTGCAATGACCTGGTTCACTCCGCATTTCCAGGGTGCATTTATGCAATGAGCTAGTAATTTTGTGCTTCTGTAATTCTGTATGTACTTATTAGAAACTGTGCAGTCCAATGCTATTTTGATGTGTGTTCTTGGGCTTTAATCCCATTTTCCAATTATTTGTCTTAAAATTCCATTCTGGTGCCGTAATAGTGTGGTGAGGAATGTATGCAGGGGAAAGAATTTTTCCTTTTGTCTGAAGTTAACATGAAATTACTTAGGAATGTCGAGGTTCCTGACAAGGGACACACAAGATTTGAAATTGAGAGGCAAGACAGTCAAGCAGGAAAATTATGTACGCTCCGTTTGTGTCAGTTTTTTCTTGTTAAGGATGCTCCCGCATAATAATGATTTCCCATATCCACTGTTTCCATGCAAGAAATGACTTGTGTGCTTGTATCTGGCAGGAAATATTGTGAATATTGTAATGATGTTGCAAATGAGTGACAGATTGCAATTATGTTGTCTGCTGCCTAGCAGAAAAGAATAGTACACATGTATCTGGAGTTGTCAGCCAGGATCATATAAAATTTGCGATTTGAGTCAAGGTGTTATTTGATGGTATGGCTGTTGCATCAGATTAAAATTGAAGTGCGCATTTTATCAAGTCTGGTTGGCATTGCATGCCTTTCAAATCAAATAAGATTCAACAGAACCATCCAATTCAAGAGGACTTGCCTCTAAATAGATCCTGAATTAGGTATAATGTGTGTGATCTTCAAATGGCATGGATTACAGTGTTGGGCAGCTCATTATATGGCTGCCAGAAATGCATCTGGCCAGAATGTATGAGTTCTTGCAAAATTGTAAAGTGGCTAAGTTCCTGAACTTAGAAGGTGCTGTGAAAGAAATTTAGGTATGCTTCAATTCTGCCGCCACATGGTTCACCTTTTTTTGTATGCTTATGTTACCTCTTCTCCCTCTCTTCTACCTTAAAGTAAAAGCTGTTCTCCATTCTTCCTATGTGCATGCCTTCCACGCTTCCAATGCTTCATGCACAAAAAAATGCCAGTGGCCTGACTTTTCCCCACCTTTCTCTTTCGATAATAGCGTATGCCATTCAGCTCACTCATCATTAACCGGGCTGTGCTCACGTGAGCATCTTAAAAATCTTAGTAATGTGAAATATCCACGTGGAATTCAGTACCTCAGAGGCGAAACAGCAAAGAAACCAAAGCATGTACTCATATGCGTGTGTGCGCGCAAGTACTCATACACATATGTGCTCAAATATGCATGCACAATCACACACTACAAATGAATTTCAAAATATATACATTGATAATAGTGAAAGCTTCGTGAAAGCCTTCTGCCCCTGCGAGACGACTGTTTGCATCACACTGAATGGTACATGCGCGCTCGCGAATGCTCCTAGCAGTTACATTATTTTCAAATCATAAAAATGCCTGGATTTCTGGACGGTGAGTTTACTCCTCGTGCTTGGCATCGGGCGCACGCCCCTCGGCGGGGGATGGGCGACGCTGCGCCGCGTATTTGCATGCTGCATACATTATGTTTTAGTTATTCTGGTGTGTAATTCTTCACAGCTTCAAGGCAGGAGCTGGCGATGCACTAATAACGAGGAGCTGTCTGCTGGAGCTGTGCAAGCCGGGTTTGTCCATAGCTGCACGCACGTCCACCATATTTATACAATACAATGCAGATGATGATGATGATGTACAAGAGCTGTTTACAGGGCGTCCTGCTCTTCAAGCCTCCAAGTGAGTGTGCTGTCAAATTCAAATGTGCCTCGAGTCAAACGGCCAACATTTCCCTTCAGGAAAAGGAAAATGATTCTTTAAGTACTATGTTATGTCTATTTATGGAGCTCTTTTATGATCATCAGCCATAACTTGAGCACAATGAGTTTGAATGGATGGCGCATGCAGGCCAGCCACGGCTACAGCAGCAGCAGAGATGGCCACGGTAAAAAGCAGTAATAATCCTTTTGGAAGTGAGTGATTGAAGCAAGTAATGTGCTGCTGTATCGCTGAGCACCCTCGTGAGCACAAAACACTGTATGGAAATTTGGCACCATGGTAAGAGTGTCTGCTGTTGTGCAGACTCAGCATGCATCCTCTAATTGCCTCATGTGCAATGTATGCGCAGGTGGTGTGCAGGAGGATGAAGATTTTTTCAACGACTTTGCCATTGATGACGACGATGATGATCCGTTGCCAGAGCAGCCGCACAAGGGCGATGTGGGGTCCTTTGAGCCCACTCGAAGGCTTGAGGAAGGTAAGGTCAGGACATGCTTTTTGATGTCTCATCCACATCCTCCACCAGCCTCTACTGTGGCACATGATGAATTTGGGAAGACCAGCTCAGCATAAGGCCTTACCTGTGTGGGCTGCACCTCTCCCAGTGCTTCAAGCCTGTTAAAAGCAACCATGCGGTACAATCATGCGGTAGTTGTCCCAGGGATATGTTACCCTCCCCTTTTTATGCACCAGGTATCAATGCTGGCACATCGAGCTGCTTGCCAGAGGCACCAGCCGGCTCCCTCACGCTCCCCCCAAAGGTGCCCAAGAGCATGGTGAGCTGATCAGGCAAAATGCCTTTGCGAGTGGCAGAATAAGGTTACGGAGCAGCTGCCATCTTGTGCTGAGGCAGATTGCAGCTCACGTACATGCCTTCATCACTGCTAAAAGCCTGCCGAGCCACAATCGGCTTCAAGAATAGTGGCGTTAGAGGTTGTGGTTTGCTGTTGCCACTGAAATGGCACAGCAATAATTGAGAAGTGAGAACAGGTATTTCCTGGATGACCCATGTACTTAGAACCATTGCTACAGTTGCTACGATAGATAACATTGCAAGTCAAGGCTGGGTGTGGCCATTTGCTGCCATACAAAGCCAGACACAGGCAAGTTGTCCTATACTGCTCTCTTTACAAACCAGCCAGCTGCTGTTGCATGCAACTTTTTGGTCTTGGTAGAAGCACAGCTGCGGCCTCCTCTGCAATTGCAGCATGCAAACAATCTTTGCAACCAAACACACTTCCTTCTTGTCCAGAACCTTTGTCTTTACACATGTGTGCTTCCAGGGCAAGCCACCCCTTCACCCGCCACACGGGCCCAGGGCCCCTGCCGCAAGTGCACACAACAACTCCGTTGCCAGCCCTGCAGCTGTCACACCCCTTGCACCAACCCACTTGAGGGCTGATCAGTCTCCCACACTGCACTCTGACGCCTGCGCAAATGCACACCGCTATATGGAACAGCCTGCAGGTGCGCTCACACACCAGGACGGGCAGTGCGCCAAGTTGTTGCGCCATGCCCCCAGGCCCTTGATATCATACCTGCGACTGTGTGTGCACATGCGCCTTAAAGCTGTTGAAGGTTGTCAACGCTTCATTGGTTATGGTCAGCGTGAGACTTCTAGAAGCGCCAAATGCATGGGCGCTGGTTGGTGCCCTTTTGTCAGCAGCACTTAAACAGGGGCACACTCTTCCAATGGCATGCATGGGTCTTGACCTAGATCAAAATCTTGCACATGCATGTTTGTTCAGGTGAAAATCTGAGTACTCCTATGCTTAGCACCCCAGCTGCGCAGCATCCGATGGCAGCACGGCCACTCAATGAAACACCTGCTGGATGTGACACTTCACCCCTAATTGACTGCACCAACAATGACCAAGATGTTCCTGATGCTCCCCTAATGGAAGGTAGCAGATTTCCCATTGTTTGGAACTTGAGCGAGCCTGTAGTTAGTGAGGCGAGTGAGCAAGAAATCCAATGAGAGTTTTCATTGGTCGCCTGCTTGTTTACTGCATGCTTGTCTGCAATCCTATCTTGATTGCATTCGTGCGCTTTGCGTTTCCAATTAAGCAATAACTTCAAATTATTGGATTGGCACATGAAGGAAGAGCAACAAAGGGTTCTGAAGCCTCAGGTACAAGGGCAACAGGGCCTGATAGAGCAATAAGAGCTGATGGTGTGTCAGACCATGTCCATATCAACGCTGGCCATGCACACAAAGCTGGACACCAAAAGCGCAAAGCATTTTGCATCTCGCACTTGAGTACGGTACTGGTCTGTAAAGCCACCAAGGAGGCAGGACGCAGTATTGCTATTTGCCATAGTCATCAAGGCTCAGTGCACCACATGCTGTGCTGTTCTACCCATCATTAGCTTCCGTATAACTTGCAGTCCAGATGCCTAGACCAATTTGTAACATTTAGTTCCCCCTTTCCCTTGTGCAGGTGCTGCTGGAGGTGCACCCGGCCAGACAGATGCAGCAGGGGAGCAGGCAAATGCAGCAGATGAAATCGGCAGCAAGGAGCAAGGAGGGTGAGTGGCATGCATCAAGATCTGATATGCGGCTGGGTGATCTGGCTCGCTGACTGAGGTAAGGTCAATATAGGGCAAACGTTGGGGTCAAAGGAGTGGCATATGGTTGAGGGCACGGCGCTCCACCAAACTGGGGCTGAGAGTGAGAGTGAGAGTGAGAAAAGGAATGAGGGTGGGGCTGAGAGTGAGAGTGCAACTGACCAGGGATCACACCCCGACAAGGGCTACTGCAGGCAGCGCGGTACATTGAGAGTCAGGCTGCTAACGCACCTGACGGGGGCTATTGCAGGCAGCGCGGATTATTGAGAGTCAGGCTGCTAACACGCCTGACGGGGCCTACTGCAGGCAGCGCGGAATGTTGAGAGTCAGGCTGCTCACACGCCTGACGTGGGCTGCTGCAGGCAGCGCGGAATGTTGAGAGTCAGGCTACAGCTCCGGTGGAAACCCAGCCATGCATGGACTAGTAAGGGGAGTCAGTCACCTGCTTCATCAGGCGGGCGCCAAGTTATGAGTGCATGCGCTGCCATGCCCTGGGGGTGGCCGCTGCAACTCTCATGTGCGAGTTCACCAGAGCTCATGTGAGAGCCCATCATAGGGTTGCGGCTGCAAATTGAATCAAGCCATTGAAGCTCCATCCCATTTCAAAGCCTAGGGTCACTGTGCTGTCGTATGCCTGACCTGAAGCTGCCCTCCATTCCTGGGTGCGATGCTGACTTTCTTGCTGTCCTGCACAGTCATGATATTAGACTGCCCATGGGTTCTGGCATTCCTGCAACGCCAATGCTGCCCAGGGGCTAAAGTTTGTTTGCCTGGCCCTGTCCTTGGAGCCCTACGTTTCTGCCCTTCACGCATTTCCGCACCTCATGGAACCCTTTTGCTTGACCTCTGTAGCACTGCATCACACACTTGCTGCCGCTGCTCACACCCTATGCCCCATGTGAGAAAAACGATCCAGCCAGGAGCTTTGTAAAGCACGCACTGGGACATGCGTGTGCGCTGGGGCACCCCCATACAAAAAATGCAGGCAGACCGCTTTGCACCCATCATTCAGCACCTCTGCCTTCATGCAGGTCTCCCCCCAAAACAACCATGTTTGCGCCCCAGCTTGCCCCAAGCGGCTCCAACCCCACCTCCCACAGCAGCAGCCAGGTCTACCCTGGTTCCAGCCCACAGCGCAGCACTACAGCACCTGCAGCGGCTACAGCCAAAGCCGGTGGCTTGGGCACAGGCCCTGCTGCTGGTGCGTCTCACACAGGTGCCATAGGTGGCCCCTTTGCCCCACAGCAGCAGCAGCAGCAGCCCAAATGTGCCGCTGACGTCAGTATGCAAGAAACTGAATTGGCCCAGAGCACACCTGCTGCTGCTGCTTTGGCGCCGCCTGGTTCCCTGGCACCTGCGCGGGGGCCTGCGCCTGCATTCCCTGGCTTTGCCGCTCCTGCGGCCCCTACCCACGCCAGCGCGGGCCTCACTGCAGCTGCCTTCGCGCATGCTGGCACCGGATTTTCTGCACTCGGCTTGGGGGGGACAGCCGCTGCAGACCCCCAAGCTGCAGGGCCGTGGGCAGGCGTCAAAAGGGACGAGCCGCTGGCAGGCGGCAGCAAGGGCAGGGGCCAAGCACCTGGGGTCGGCGCTGCCAGCAGCAGCCCCGCTGGCAGTGGCCCATTGAACGCGCAAGATGCGCTGCAAGAGGAGGTGCGCAACCCCAACCAGCCTCCCTCACAGCAGCAGCAGCAGCAGCAGCAGCAGCAGCAGCAGCAGCAGAATCAGCAGCAGTCTCCCCTGCGTGAGGTGTCGCGCAGCCCTGGTCGGCACCCCTTTGCTGCCACGCCGCCCCCCACGACCACCGTGTTTGCACCTGCAGGCCAGGAGGGCAGTGTGAGGGATCCCCTGGACCTGTCCCCCATCCAGCTCCCACTATCCCAGGAGTGGGCTGCAGAGGGGGCAGCAGCAGCAGCAGCAGCAGTGGCGCCGGCCCCGGAAACAGGCGCAGGCACAGCTGCAGCGTTTGCGGCAGTCGCACAGCGCACACCCCCCGCAGCAGCCTCCGCCACCACGCCACACCCCCCTGCAGCAGCTCCACCTCCAGCACCACCAGCACCACCAGCACCATCAGCAGCGGCACTACCACCAGCACCACCAGCTCCAACACCAGCACCACCAGCACCAGCAGCAGCATCAGCAACTAAGCCAGGAGCTCCTGCGGAACCCAGCATTGCAGCAGCACTACCACCAGCACTATCAGCAGCGGCACCACCAGCTCCAACACCAGCACCACCAGCAGCAGCACCACCAGCTCCACCAGCAGCATCACCAGCAGCAGCACCAGCAACTAAGCCAGGAGCTCCAGCGGCACCCAGCCCAGCAGCTCCCAGACCTGCACCCAGACAGCCAATAGCCAGCCAAGCACCCTGCCCTGCACCCAGCCCTGCACAGCATCCACACGCCCCCGGCCATGGACGCGCAGGCAGCATGCCTGAAGCAGACAAGCAGGCATGCAGCCAGGCACACCAGGCCTCTGGCATGCCGAGTGTGCTTGCTGCTGCTGCCGCTGCCGCTGGCCCGCCCGCGCATGCCATGCCCACAGCTGCAGGAGCTTCTGCTGGGGTGGCCGCTGCTAAGGCCGCACCTGGCAGGGGCGCACAGGCACAAGTCGGTGAGCGTGCAACAGCAAGCGTCGAGCACAAGGGTGCGGGAGATAATCCGGGCCCAACTAGCGGCTGGGCTGGCCGTGCTGCGGAAGCAAGCAGCAGCAAGGGCGAGGATGCAGGCAACAAGCTGGAGTTCTCATCCTGCCTCAGCAGGCTTGAGACGGTGCGTGCCTCAGCCCCGACAGGCCTGCTGCCAGCGCGCATGTGCGCGTGCTCATTTGCACCTGCGCAGCGCGCAGGACTTGTCCTGCACATTTTGTGCGTCGTGCATGATGCTGTGTGTGTATACATGCATGCCGCAGCGGCCCAAAATGCTGTCCGATACCTACTTGCTCATTTGCATATGTGTTGAATGTGTGTTGAATGTGGGTGATGACAGGGCTTGTCAGGCATGCTCTCAATACGATTTGATGCAGTATACCTCCAACTGAAGTGATGAATGTGTGCGTTAGCTTTTCAAGGCATGCTAGACAGCCTCATGCACCTGCGCCGTCAAAGCCCTGGCACCCTTAGCCTGTGCTCTTCCTCCCCTGCTGCACTTTGGTACTCCCTGCACTTGATGAAGCGGGAATAGCAGTCAAAGCAGACCATTGCCTGTGATGCTGCTGTGCCTGATGAGCTCCTAGCTAAAAACCTGCACAGGTGAGGAGGATGGCGGGACACCTTCAGAGAGGAACATTCATGAGGATCCCCCTAAACACATGACCAGTTGATTGCAGCAAATTGGTGTGGAGGTCTTTTAAGCATGCCGGCTGATCTTCACATTCACTCCCAGCGGGCACCAAAAGGGTTAGCTCCTGATAGGAACAATTGCATTTGCATTTTTGCTCTATTGGCACAGCTTGTAGTAAGAAGGCTGATAGCCAACCGGCAAGAGCATTGAGTGCACACCTACGCTCATCCTTGCATGCCGTGCAGATGCTGCTGCAAGCCCAGGAGATGCAGCTGGAGGTGCTGGAGGTGCGTGCCCAGTCTGCCATGCTGGCGAACAAGATGGCACGGCTGGACAACCCCATCTTGCGCGCCAGGCTGCAGGATGTGAAGAAGCGGCATGCTGCTGCCATGTCTGCTGTTCTGCCCCGCCCGCTGCAGGAGCATGAAGTATAGCAAACTTACTGCCTATCAGGGTCCAACAACTAGTGCACAGACAGGCAGGGAGGCCTGGTACCCTTTGCATGAATGCATCAAGTCCAGGAGCTCTTTTGCACCATCTTGTAAATTGGCATGTGAAGCAGAAAGGCATCCGGCAGATTTAGGAGTGTTTTTCGCATTGACACTACACCATACTGTGACTTGTAGTGACAGCATCTCTTCTCGTGCCATGTCGATTGTTGGAGCTGGCCTGCAAGTTTGCTGATGTCCTCCCGGCTCGAGCTTGCAATTGGTGGAATAGGAGGATGGCCTGAGCCTGGAATGTGTTCTGATTTGGATGCGTTTGAATGCTGTGGCGCACTCTGCATGGCAAAACAGTGTTGGCTGTGTAATGAAAAGAACAAAAGGTATGTAGGCAGAAAAGGCACTCCCTACATCAAAATGAGTGTAGATGCGTATGCTGTGTAGCTGCTTTTTGAAGCGAACACATTTGACAAGAAAATGTGGACTCCGATTTTTATGTCCATTGCGCCTTATCTCTCCTGTTCTCTTCTAAACATTGTGAAATGGGTATGAGCTTTGTACCATGCGCAGGCACTGCTGCACTGGACAGCGTGCCAGATATGCTCACATAGAGTAAATTCGATGCATTGCTTGTCAGCATGATCCTCTTGAATTGCGTTCAGTGCTCAAGTGTGGTGTTTGTTTCACACATGCCTTTTGTGTAACCTCAGCATGAAATGTATGATATGTCAAAGTGACGTGTCACCGTACAACCTAGTTGTCATGACAATTTGTGGTCAGTGACGAATTAATGACAGTCAGAGTGCCTAAGTTAGTAGGTGGGGGGTATGTCAGGTATTTTCCTGTCAGGGATCTCTTTCTTTTGAATCCCCCATGCATCCCTGGATTCAAATTTGGCCACTCCTGTGGCTGGGTTAGAGCATCTCATGATTCTCATCCTTCCCCATGTAACGTGTACCTAATGATGATCTGGGTTGGCAGTGCGAGTGCAGTGACTGAGGGGCATGGAAGGGAGGAAGCAGAATCTTGAAGCACCCTAATGTAAACGTACTAGCAAGCTTACAGCTGTGGCTGAACAACAGTATGATGTCCCGGGATGCATGGACTTTGGACTCCTTAGGAATCCTAGTCTTACGTACCAAATGCCTACACTTGATAGCTTGTGGCTTGTGCGTCTAAGGCCATCGTGTGGCACAATCATTGTACTTCATGATGGCAAATTGACATGACTTAATACTGCCAGCCCTGTGTTCATCATTAACTTGATGTCTGGCTGTTCCCAACTTTATAAAGGGTTTTAACTCTCACCTTGCTCGTTAAAAAGTGCCTTTTGGACAAACCAGTGATAGTAAGGGTTGCCTGCCGGTGATGCTTGCCGCAGCTAATAACCTCTCCATTGACTAGCTGAGTGGTGTCCCTGCCCTAGTACCTTATTCATTAAAGTGCTTTCCCTTTGCAATTCAATATCAAGTTCTGGTCTGCACAAGCTTATGAGCATAGTGCACAGAATGGGCATGAAGCTTGAGAGCGAGTTTCTTGACTCTCTGCAAATCAAGGCCGAGACTCTTCAGATGACTCATTTGGTTCGGAACCAAAGTGTGAGGAATGTAAATAACACCCCCTACATCTAAGAGAATGACATGAAGGACATGGCCTACTGCAATGCTGCGTCAAAGGTGACCATGCTGAGCATGGGCAGCTTAAAGCTGCTGCTGCTCAGGGAGAGTGTCTTCACAGTACTTGATCTCAATGAGATGGGTGGAACGACGCTACCACGGGAGGTTTTTGGGGTGAGTCTGTCTGGGCTGGTAAGCTGTGGCTGGTGTTTGTGGTCTGCCTCCAGATGCGGTGGCTGCCGCTTAAGAACCCTGCCCCCCACCCAAAACCACCCTCCTTCCACTCCTTTAAGTAAGGCTTATATCATTGGGATGGTTCTGATGAATTTGAGAATTATCTTGCGTGTTTTCTTTGGAATCACTTAAATGGCATCAGGGCAAGAAGAGAGTCTGTCTCTTTGATTGTGGTTTATGGCAAAAACCCAAGCCGGAGGAATTCTGGATTCTGCTGTCATAGGTTTCTGAAGATCTTGCGTACGATGCTTGTCAGCACTGCCTACATCTGAGGATACAAAACAGAAGCCTAGAGAACCTTTACTGATGGCTTTGGTGATAAGTCTGCCTTCAATGTTGTGGCGTTCGGTCACCATGCCTCTTATGGTGGGATGATGGCACCCTGAGAGGATGTGGAGTGGAATGTCTTGGCAGGAGCTGGTAAGGCAACTAAGGCTGTTCTACTGCTTCAAGTTGAAACAGACAGCATGTTTTTGGTTGTAAATTGTGCCAGACGGGTACTTGAGCCATGTCCCTTTTTCCTTGTGAGAGATGCCAGACATAGACCAGAAGGCATTACTAATTTTGCTGTGAGCACTCTTATTCTTGATTAAATTCTGGTAGTAGGTGTAGTAGCTGGTATCAGTTTGTACATTGCCTAGTTTAAAACTTTTAATAGAAGGCAAATTTGTGGACCATGTGAGCTAGTAGCACGTCGCGTTTGTTGGGGAGGTAGCGCATACTATGCGCCCCATATTATGGGATTGGTAAGGCTGGGATTAATCAAAATTGTCAATGATAGGACATTGTGTTTTGAGCCATCTGTGGAGGTTACAAGGCAAATGATGTTGTTAAAAGGGTCACCTCCATGCCCTGCCATTTTAATACCAGTGTCAGCAGCTTCAGGATGTTAGGCCACATGCATTGCTATCTGATCAGCACGCTCATTACCAATAATGCCGGTGTGGGCTTTTATTTTCAGGAATTTGATGGAGAGTACCACACTGTTGCTGATCAATGATTGCTTTGATGATAGCCTCTAAGAGGCTGTGGTGGATGTGGTAGGTGTGCAATTCTGATCCGCTTTCTAATTTGTCTCATTGAGTTTTCATTGTCTGAGCTATTAAAGGTAGTCATGAGAAACAGCTGCATCAATGCCTGCAAGCTCAGCCCTATGGACAGTATTAGTAATGTTGGAGCCAATAGGATTCACGTGCAAAATTGTTTGGTGGCCCTGGCTTTACTACTAGTTTAGTAAAGCATATAGTATGCACATACAGTCCAACCAACTCAGAAGCAGAGCTCTGTAGTGGTCGGCTGGCATCGCGGTGAAGGCCTGTGCTCTTGGCTTCCGAAGCCACAACGAGTCGTTGTATTTTTGGTGGAGATCTTGAAGACGTTCCAGTATGAGCATGCCTATGCACTTCCCATCTGCTCCACAGACGGATGCAGCAAGGATAGTAGATAGCTTGTGGGCTGAGATTCCTGCTCGTGAGGTTGTGCATTCTGGTCTGTATGGCCGATGATACAAACTTCATGAACCCAAGTAAAGAAAAGAAAAGAAAAACTACGTAGGCAGTGAAACCACTCCCTACATCGATTAAGGAAAAGGAGACACATTGACCCGGAGAGCCGTGAGTCATACTCACCCAATACTGGCTTTTCAGAATCCTCCCGCCGCGGCCCCCCACTAATGACCTTCTTCCTCGTTTAATGGTGGAGGTTCGCCTGGTGCTTGCACCAAATGTAAACTTCTTCCTTAATTCACGCAAACAGAGGTTACCTTGTTACTAACACTAGTAGCGTAGTCTTTTCTTTTCTTTTCTTTTTCCCAATATGACCCGTGGGCTGGATGTCCAGCTGTGGGTTGGTTGGATGGCAATCAAAGGTCACTTTGTTACTCAGGATGCAATCACTTTTTTGGTGCCATGGGTTATCAGATGTGTCATCCTCTGAGAAACCTTGGCATGTCAGATTGTCTAGGCTGGAGTCTGTTGTGGAGACAGAGATATTTAGGCCAGGGGCTTTATTCATCAGGTACTTTTAGACTTATTGTACAAAATCTGCATGGATGGCCATTTCCTCTGGTTCCCAGGTGGGTCCCATGCCACCACTTTCAATTCCTCATTTTCAGCGTATTCACGCCGGGACTCATTCTCTGAACCAGTGAGGGTGCCTCAACAGCAGGGTAGGCCCAGGTTTCATCCTTTTTAACCGGATTCCCGGTCCTCGTCTCTGCAACAGCCGAGTCTCAGGAGGCAAGGCCAGTGATAAGCGCGGTTGCAGACATCGCAGACATAAATATCTTCAGATGTCCCCTTGCCAAGGGGTGCAGTGTACATGGTGGCAGTGAAGTTCGGGGAAAAGCAAGTGTTTCCTAATCTACTTCACAGAGTCATGATTGATCAAATAAATCCACACATGGCTCATGCATACAAGTCACTGAATGGCTAGATTAAAGTGGCTTTCTTTTCTTATTGGGTGCTTAAGGCTGTAACTACATTCTAACAAAGGGACAGAATTCCATCATACCTCAAGCTGTCAAGCTCGCTTGCCTATCTCAGCATACTCCGGGTTCGTGCTACAGCTATTGGCCAGGTGCCCTGGCAGCTTCTAGACGTCTACCCTAAGGCTATGCCACCGTGCAGTGTTCCTGGGATTTCCCCCAGGGCGGGGCAGGCTGCAGGGGCAAGCCAGGCGCAACTCCGGTCAGCAGAACTTGAGAACTCAACATTGCAGAGAAAGCAAGAAGCAACAAAAGGCAACAGAGGGGCGCTGGGCGCCCTATGTCCGGCGCAGGTTGCGCAGGATGCTCTCTTTCAGCGCGCGCATGTCCTTGCGATCACCGCTGGTGTCCTGCAGCAGCCGTTCCACCTCTGCGCTGCTCCCGGGCAGGCTGGCCTGCTGCTGCTGGCCCACCGCCTCCCCTGCCTCCCCAGCACCTTCCGCCCCCGGTGCAGGTGCAGCTGCCCTGGCAGACGCGGGCGTCCCCAGGGGCGAGCCCAAGCCGCTGCTTGTGGCGGCGGAGCGGGGCGTGCTGGGCACAGACAGCGCAGCGGTGCTTGCGGGTGGCGCGCACAGCACGTCCAGCAGGTGCATCCAGCCGCACTTGACTTTGGGGGCGCGGGCGGGGCTCTGGGGGCCGTCTGCGCCCAGCTCGCTCTGGCCTGCGAGCAATGCAAGGGGCGCGCGGGATGCGCAGGGTAGGCTGGTGACACACCCTCCCTGTCGGGGCACGGTGGGCCACGAGAGGCAGGGTCTGGGCAGCCACACAAGAGGCGGTGTGGGCCTGCGGGGCCGCACTGCCGATCCGAGCACGCAGTGGGAGCAGGCAGCGCCGTGCATGGGGAGGGTGTGTGGGGCACGCAGTGGGAGCAGGCAGCGCCGTGAACATGGGGAGGGTGTGTGGGGCACGCAGTGGGAGGGAGAGTGTGCGGGGCACGCAGTGGGAGCAGGCAGCGCCGTGCATGGGAAGGGTGTGCGGGAGTAGCATGTGGTGTGAGCGCAGCAACCCGTGCACGCGGCGGGCGAGGCGAGCGCTGCAGGCTGGTGGGGGCAGAGCAGCGTGGGGGCGGCTCGTGGCACAGGAGAGGAGGGACTGGGCAATTGAAGCTCTAAGGCGGGCTGGGCTGCGCGACAGGTGCATCCGCCTGGCATGCGTGATGACATTGCGCAACCCAGTAGACACAGCATCTGTGCAAGGCCACACCACAGGAATTCTGCTATGTCAGCACGGCGCGCCGTGCTCACGCTGCAACAAAACACGTGCCCCCCGCGTGCGGCAGCGCATCATACACGCATGCCCTTGCGCACGCACTCAGCCGCCCACAGCCACGCGCGCACGGCAGCCCCCCATCTCTCAGGCACGCACGCACCTGTAAACACCCAGGGGCACCAGCTGCGGTGGTAGTTCAGTGGGTCAAAGGAGTCTGTCAGGCCGGCGGCCCCCGCCCCTGGTGCAGCACTGCCGCTTACAGACCGCGCATGTTCCCCTCCACTAGTCGACCCCCGCCTGCCGCCCCCGGCCATCCTGCCTGCTCCCCTGCTCTCCACAGGGCTGCCCAAGCTCCAAACACCTCCTGCCTGCCTGCCCCCGCCCCGGCCCCTGGTCAACAGCTCAGCGGCTGATGATGAGCCTCCAGCACCCGCCGCCACCTCAGCACCGCCAGCCGCTGACGGCTGCACGCATACCCGTTTGGCGCCTGGCGCAGCTGCAGGCTGCTGCTGCTGCTGCTGCTGTTGCTGTGAGCTGGAGCAGGTCCCAGGCCCTGTGGCAGCAGGGCCAGAGGGCACAGAGCGACGCACACAGGTGGAGCAGGCCAGCAAGCATGTCTCAGCATGCGGCGCACGCGCAAAGGCTTGCAGGACTGCGTTGGAGCGTCCAACACCATGGAGCAGTGGCATTGGGGTGTCCAGGGACCCATTGCATGCTTTGCTTGCTCGCATCAACGCATCCGCTCGCTTGCGTCAACCCATACGCCCACTTGCTCGCTTCCACGCGCCGGGGGCGGGACAGAGAAGCAGCAGGGTGCACAGCAGCCGACCACTGGGCCCCCACAAAAGTCCCAGTGTGCCTGGGCTTAAACCATGCCCACCACCCTGCTCCTCTTTGCAGGCCCTACCTAACCCGGCATACCTGCGGCAGAGGTGGAGGCTCCGGTGGTGCCTTCGCTGTTGTCTCCTGCTTTGCGCTTCTGGCCTGCGATTGCATGGAAATGACAAGCAACGCATGGGCACACAGAAGCAGAGAGTGCAGCAGGCAGCGCCCCCCCCTGCGGGCACGGCATTTGAGGGCATGGTTTCTCCAAATGGCAGGGCCATGCCCTGCTGCTGCTGCTGCTGACCCAAACAGAGCCACACACCTTGTGGTGGTGCTGCTGCTGCTGACCCAAACAGAGCCACACACCTTGTGGTGGTGCTGCTGCTGCTGACCCAAACAGAGCCACCCACCTTTTGGTGCTGCTGCTGCTGCTGACCCAAAAAGAGCCACACACCTTGCTTACATGCAAAAGTGCTGGCTGATCCCGAGGCCCCAAGACTGCGTATTCTGAGGCCCCAAGAGTGCTGATCTCGAGGCGCAAGAGTGCAGCACAGACTCATGTGCAGAAGTGCTGGCTGATCCCTAGGCCCCAAGAGTGCAGCACGGGCAGCACCCGCCATGGGCACAGCCCCTGAGGGCATATCCCACCTTTTAATGCAGCAGGCGCAAGCTGCAGCGCTCACCCCTCTGGCGATGCACGGCTTGCGCGCTGGCGCCCTTGCACACTGGCGCCCTTGCACACTGGCGCCCTTGCCGCTGGCGCCCTTGCGCGCTGGCGCCCTTGCGCGCTGGCGCCCTTGCGCGCCGGCGCCCTTGCACACTGGCGCCCTTGCACACCGGCGCCCTTGCACACTGGCGCCCTTGCACACCGGCGCCCTTGCAGCCCTTGCACACTGGCGCCCTTGCACGCCGGCGCCCTTGCACACTGGCGCCCTTGCACACTGGCGCCCTTGCGCGCTGGCGCCCTTGCGCGCTGGCGCCCTTGCGCGCTGGCGCCCTTGCGCGCTGGTGCCCTTGCACACTGGCGCCCTTGCACACCGGCGCCCTTGCAGCCCTTGCACACTGGCGACCTTGCACGCCGGCGCCCTTGCACACTGGCGCCCTTGCACACTGGCGCCCTTGCACACTGGCGCCCTTGCTTACTGGCGCCCTTGCGCGCTGGCGCCCTTGCGCGCTGGCGCCCTTGCGCACTGGCGCCCTTGCCGCTGGCGCCCTTGCGCGCTGGTGCCCTTGCACACCGGCGCCCTTGCACACTGGCGCCCTTGCACACCGGCGCCCTTGCAGCCCTTGCACACTGGCGACCTTGCCGCCCTTCCGCGCTGGCGCCCTTGCGCGCTGGCGCCCGTAGCATGCCAAAACAGGGGGGCCACCCCCAAGCCAAGCTGCCCCTCTGCCCCACGTCACCATGCTGTGCACCATATGGGCCTCTCCTCCTCCGCCCCACGTTTTGTGTTCCCCACCACCCTGCCGCAACCACTGCTGCACCACTGTTACGTGAGTAGTTGCAGTGGGGGGGCGCGCCTCTCCACCCCCACCACGCGCCTCAAGTGTGGCGCGCCACGTGCGCCGTGCAGGCCATACAAGCCACGCGCATTTTGGGCCACAGTAGCAACCAATGGCCCCCCCCTCCATGTAAAATTGCGCTGACGGCTGCGAAAAGAAACACCATGCGCGCCCTGTCCAAGTCACGCACGGCGCACCTGCACCCCGTGCTGGGGACATGGTAGCCCCCTGCCCTCCCGCCTCCTCTGCGCGCTCGTTGGCGGGCACGCTAAAGGCGGCGAGCCCAAACACTGGCCTGCCGCTGCTGGCAGCCCCAAACGGAGCGTGCGGCAGGCCCTCGGGCCTGCGTGTGTGCACGGCAGCGCAGGGCACGTGCATGCTGCGTATACCCACCTGCATTTATGGAGCAAAGCCGCACGGCTCTGCCTGTGCAGAGGCTGAGATATACCTCCAAGAGATAGAATGACCTAAAAAAAAAGCAGGCTGTGGATGCATCCCTAGTGCACAGCCCCTGTGGCACATGCATGCAAGCTGCGTGCCCCACACCCATGAGGGCAAGTGCACGTACTTGCACACGCATCAATGCTGCCCCCCCTCGCATCCACCAAAGCTACTCGCAGCTCACAACATGCGCAAGTTGGCAACCCCACATGGCCAGAAGGGCAAGACAGCACCCACTGGCGCGTAAAGCATGCCTGGGGACGTAAAGCATGCCTGGGGTTAGAGCTCCCCCCCTTCTCCTCAAACCGCTGAAGGCCACACCTGCTGCCCGGCTGCTCCTGTGCGCAAGCGCTGTAGCTACCGCCCGCGATGGTCTTGAACAGCAAAGCAGCAGGCGGGGGCGGGGGCGGCAGGCGTGACCTGGTCGCTGCAGCAGCGGCAGCTGCTGATGGCGTGCCTGCAGGGGTGCTGGACGAAAGCTGACCATGCGGCGGCTGGGCCTGGGGGATGAAGTTCCACAGCCCCACGCGGCTCCTGCACACACACACACACACACACACACACACACAGGCGCGCGCGCATGAAGCAGGCAGGGCCGATCATGGGCATGGAAGAGGTGCGCATGGGCATGCGCGGGGAGATTGTTAGGAGCTGCCCAATGATTGTTCGGCGCGCAGCAGGGACCAAGCAAACAGGCGTGCATGAAGACAGGCAGAGCAGCTTGTGCCACATGGCAAGGGCGTGGTTAGAAATCATTAGAATCGGGCGTGGAAAGGTTTTCTTGAGGTGGTCTTGCTTGCATCGGCATGGCATGCTTCAAGGGGCGCCTATGCAGGCCAGGTGTTGCGCTGAGAAAAAGGTGCTGCAAGAAAGCTGGGCTCATGGAGGCGAGCGCATTTGATGGGGTGCACCCTTGGCCGTTTGGTGAGCCAGCGCACGCGAGAGGCTTCATGTGCGTGAGTGGGATCCGACAGCAAAGCACAGCCAAGGCGCAGCAGCCTCTGTTGCCCAGCCAAGCACAGACAGGCTGCCAGGCGCGTCGGCTGTGCGCGTGCACCAGCCCTGGCAGGTGTGCGAGCGCGAGTGCATGTGCGCACACAATGACACGCGCCCGCCCCTTTCTTGCTCACCATGCTTCCCTCCTCCTGCGCCCCTTTCTTGCTCACCATGCTTCCCTGCGCCCCTTTCTTGCTCACCATGCTTCCTCCTGCGCCCCTTTCTTGCTCACCATGCTTCCCTCCTCCTGCGCACTGCAGGAGTGTCAATGGGGCCGCCTCCCAAGCCCAATTGCAATCCATCCGCATTCCCACGCGCAATGCCTGCCGCAGCCCCCTCCCCACATGACTTATGGAACGGCACGGGCCACGTACAGCTGCTGAGGCCTCACACTTCCCCTTGCTTCCCACTCGACCCCAAGCACCCCAGACCAACATGCGTCACCTTGCCCTGGGGCTCACTCACACCCTTGCTCTGTACCTGCCAGCATTGTTTCGAGTGCATGGAGCCCCTGCCAACTTGTCATTCCCTGAGCAGGCGATGACCCGACCTACACACAATCATTGTCATTCCCCGAGCAGGCGATGACCTGACCCACACAAAATCCCGCCCACACCTCCTTGCGCCGACCCACACGCAATCTTGCCCACACTTCCCTGTCACAATCATTGTCATTCCCTGAGCAGGCGATGACCCGACCCGCACACAATCCCGCCCACACCTCCTTGCGCAATAGGATGGCCGCCACAAAAGTGGCAACCAACCCCCTTTTGCAACCCCCCCCACTCACTTGCAGATGGGGCAGCGCAGCGCCACGCTCTGCATGTGAAGCCGCCGCTTTTTGGGCAGGGCAGCCGCCGAGCCTTGCGGCGGCACCTGCGCGCAGCGCAGCCCAAGCACGGCCGCTCATGCGCACGCACCTGGCAGCAGGCCCAGCATGCAAGCCCTCTTGGTGTGCGCGCACTCATTCAGAGCACCAGTTCTCACCCCGGCCTGGTTCCCTGCTCGCACATGTACCACATCCCAGCTGAAGCACCACCTTGCCCCAGCGCACCGACGTTTCAGTATAGCACACTCCGCAGCAATGCACGCCACGCACCTGGCCCTGCGAGCCAGGCAGTGGCCCCACCAGGTGCGCCAGCTCGTATGCGTTATTGGACGGCCAAAACACAGAGGGCTGCGCGTGGGGCGGCGCGTGCCCTGGGCCGCTGCCATCAGGGACCCCCAGCTCCTCACACTCCCAGTTCATCAGCGCCAGCGCCCGCGCGCGCTGCATGAACGTCAGCGCCTGCGCAGGGAACGGCAACGCGGGGTCCGCGGCGGCGGGCGCGGGCACGGGGGTGCGTGCTTCAGAGGGCGGTGGCGCTGCTGCCGCTGCCGCGCCTGCGGCAGGCGTGGAGGGCTCTGCGCGGGTGTGGTCAGGGCCCTGTAGGCCTGGCGCACTGTGGCGTGGCTGCGCTAGGCCCAGGACCTTGCCCAAGCCAGGTACGCCCGGGCTGTGCAGGCCCAGCTTGGTAGCAGGCCGGGCGGCGGCGGCGCTGGCGGCGCCTGCCGCGATGCGTTGCAGCGAGCGCGGGTACAGCTCAGGCAGTGCGTCCAGGCACTGCAGGGTCTCCAGGCGCGCCTGCGAGGCAGGCAGCGGGGGGTGGCGCGTGCAAGCTTGGGTGTACGACATTGTGCTCGACGTGCAAGCAAGCCAATGCTGCTGGGGCAGCAGGTTAGCAGGCTGCATGCAGCAAACAAATTTTGAATTGAAAAAGTGCTTGCGGGCTTCAGTCAGGTGCGGCGCCGAGGCTGTTGGTGCAGGGCCTCATGCACGAGGCTGCTCGCTGCCAACCTGCTACCCATACCGTGTGCACTGCTAGTGGTAGCGTTGGCGATGTGATGACCACCACAGGGTGAAGTGCCTTTGATGCACGCGCGCCTCCCATGCAACTCTGACCACGCGCATACGTAGGCTTCCGTTGGTGCTGACCGTTGCCAGGCGGCATTCAGCATGCACCGCACACCCCTCCCATCACCCACCACTTGGTGGCACGCATCACCCACCACTTGGTGACGCGCTCGCAGCGCACGCATTGCAGGAGCACCCGGGCGTGTGTCTCTCTCGGGTGCACCACCCACCTGGTAAGACGTGCGCAGCCCGGATGGCGTGGCAGCGGGGCACGCTTCAGGCACAAAGGCCAGCACACTCTCATCTGATCGCGTGCTGCGCCAGGGGCAGTGCGCCTCATGCTTGGCGGCCAGCTGTGGAGCGCGTGCGGCAGGGGACAGGCAGCAGTGCGCAGCGCGTGAGGTGCCGCGGTGGGCAGAGTGGAGCACAGCAGGCTCCGAGCTTGGCGGCGAGGTGTGAGCAGTGTTGGAGGGGGAAAAAGGCAGGGGTGCACGGCACCTGGGGCGCTGTGAGTGGCAATATGGTGCGCACGTACGTGTGACTGTTCATGTGTTATGTCTATGTATATACCTGGTTACGTGCGTGTGTGTACAGTGCATGTGATACGTTGTGTTTGTCCGTGTCTATGAATGTGCCTGGGTGTGTCTAGGTGAGAGTGTGCCTGTGCATGCGCACGCGCACATTCCTGTGTGTGAGCATGTGTGCCTGTGTACCTACGTATGTACGTATGCCTGAGTATGCATGCCTGTTTGAGTGCGCCTGAGTGCATGCCTGTCCGTGCGGGTGCCTGCTTCTGTGTGCTGGATGTGCCTGCATAAACATCCTTGTGCGTATGAAAAAAATGTGTGTGCAGCCCACTCGCCCTGCCCACCTGCTCCGCAAACAGAGCGGCGGCGCGCGGCCGCGCTTCAAACGGCACCTGCTGCGGGTACAGCAGGCGCACGCCGCAGAACTCGCAGCACAGCTGGTCGCGCGCCTCATTGTAGTACCTGCAGGGTCGCACGCAGCAGCAGGAGCAGCGCAGTGCAGGGCTGGACTGCGGGCTGCCAGGCTAAGCTGCCCTCGCTCGGCAGGTGCAGCAGTATAACCCTTACCTCACCCATACTGCGCGCTGTCCTGTTGAGAAACCCTCAAGTCAGCAGGCGCATATTTGCAGCCGGAGCTCTAACGTGCGTGCGGGTGTGTGTATGTGCACGTGGGTGCGTGCGTGACTTGCAGAGCCCTTTGACATGCACAGATGGAGGCCAGAGGCGGGTGCGCTCTGTAACAGGCCCGATCTCAGTGCCTGCGGTCCATACATCCAGCTGCTTGCTGCGTGCCTGCTGCCCTGCCTGGAAGAATGCTCTGCGTATACAGTCCTTCCCAACAAGCTATGCATGGGGCAGTGATGCAAGTAGCTCGCCAAAAAAGGAACCTGATTCCCAGTGCGTATTCTTGCACAACAACAAGAGCACATACGTAGAAGGGCATGGACTCACCCTCTGGAAGCGCATGCTATGGGGCCGACGATGTCTGGTTTGCTGAACCAGGTGATAGGCCGGAAGGTCTCCAGCCTGTTGATCATATCCTTCTGATCCCAAGGACGGAACACAATGCGCCGGTGGTTGGGCTTTTTTGGGGGCGGGCCTGAGGGCACAGGACAGGCAGGTTGGGCTGTATCTGGTGTAGGTATGCCAACAACAGGGGGCATACATGAAATTTGAAAAGAACTCCCCTAAATGAGCATTGAACATGCTCTGCCTGCAGCCCATCACCTTCTCGCTGCTCCGGAGGCCCTCCATCTCCATCATCTGCTGCCTTGCGTTTGGCACCAAAGCCACTTAAGGCTTTCACCACCTTGTCCAAGGCTGCTGCCATAACCACCAGTAAGGGTTGGCTTGCCCCTTCCCCAACAGACAGACAGACCGACAGTCAGTCTGTTTTTGGGATGGGGGAATGCCAAAGACCAATTGCGATGATGAGCGGCTAATTTATTATGGACAAATTTTGTAGTCATGGTCAGGCATGACGACTGAGAATGCGGCCTTAAGCTGTTAAGGGCGTAGCTGTCGTGCTGCCGGGATCAGCAATGCAGCTGCACGCCCGCCGGGACGTCTACGATTACGGCCTGCTGCCCCTGCACTCGCTTTGTCCCCAATTGGACTCCTTGTCCACGCTCCAAAGGTTACACTCTGAGTTCCTCGCCCGCTCCACCAGCAGCTTGAGGACTGGAGAAAGTGAGGGGGTATTGGTCAAGCATGGGTGGCAGGGGAGAGCGGTGCTACCCGGCAGCTGCACCCGCATGCATGTGCATGCTTGACTTGATGGTGCACTTGCAAGTGTGCAGCCTCTTGCGCTCACTCTGTACCCTGTCGCTGTTTGTGCTCCTCAGAGCTTATTTCAAGCCAGGATGTCCTGGCAGTCATGGACCTCTCGGCGACCCAGCTGCAGATCCTGTGCGGAGTGCTGACCCCGCTCTCGCTCTGCCTGCCCCCTGATGGTGTCCCAGCTGCTCCTTCATCAGCAGCTCCAGGCACCCAGCATGCGCAGCAGCATCTGCAGCAGCAGCAGACCATGCTGTCGGTGCATGAGCTGTCCATGTTCCTGCTCGCACAGCTGTACAGCCGGGAGGCGCAGCGACCGGACAATGTCGAAGTGTGGCCAGACACGGCACCCTCTCTGTCGCCCCTGAGCATGTCTGACAGCATGTGCTCCTCCCCCACCAGGGCAGCCGCAGCAAGATCCCCATCAGGTAACAGATGCAGGGGTGCAGGACATGCAACACTCAACCCAGGCACCCGCAAGGCGTGGTCAAACGGCTGTGCTTGCAAGGCGATGTTGCACCTGCAAACAAACAGCAGCAGCAAGCTGAGCTTGCGTATGCTGGAGGTCTTGTGTGGAAGCTTGCCAAAGCACAGGTACGCGGCCATGTCAGCCCATGTGATTTCGTGTTGAAATGCTTAATGCAGCATCTTGTCCCTGCATGTCAACCTGCCTGTCCTGTGCCCTCCCACCACCACTCGCGGAAATGAATGCAAGCGTGTGGGCAGGCATGCGCAGGCCCCCCTTCCTGATCTGTCCAGAGCAGTGTGCGTGCGTCCTCCTCACTCCTGCACTTCCGCACAGCGGTCTGCACACCGCCCCACGGCTACCCATCTGCAGCAGCCCGCCCGCCTAATCCATGCTCGCGCGTGCACACATGCACACATTCACGCGCGCACTCGCACACACAGTCCCCCTCCCCGCACGCGCGCGTGCCCACAGGCAAGACCATGCTGCGCCAGCAGCTGCAGCAGCACCTGCGCAACCAGAGTCACGCCATGCGGGGGTTTGGCGACTTCCTGCGGCGCAACCTCACTGTCGTGGCGGAGCTGGCCCTCAGCACGCC
>LFCJ01000476.1_pt1 | contig 24778 bp, 25 predicted proteins | sample 643141 | NCBI WGS metagenome assembly LFCJ01 (sample SAMN03766243, study PRJNA286221) | soda lake metagenome | biome: soda lake; feature: Kulunda steppe; material: water; isolation source: sample B1-Br-g2 brine of Lake Bitter-1 | place: Russia: Kulunda steppe | collected 2010-07
CTCGCTCGTTACCGGACTTAACCGGACACCTCACGGCACGAGCTGACGGCGGCCATGCAGCTCCTCTCAGCGCGTCAGGTAAGCTCTTCAAGCTGACCGTCATTCTGCTGTCGGCTCTGGTAGGGTGTGCTGCGTTTGATCTAATTAAACCGCAGCCCCCACCGGTTGTGGTGCTCCCCCGTCAATTCCTTTAAGTTTCAGCCTTGCGACCGTACTACCCAGGCGGCTCGTTTAACGTTTTCACTTCGGCACCGGCTAACCACGGAGGTTAGCCGACATCAAACGAGCAATGTTTACAGCTAGGACTACGAGGGTATCTAATCCTCTTTGCTCCCCTAGCTTTCGTCCCTCACCGTCGAATCAGTACTCGTCGAGCGTTTTCACCACAGGTGCTCCTCCAGGGATTTTAGGATTTCACTCCTACCCCTGGAATAGCCTCGACGCCGTCCTGTTCCTAGCCATGCAGTATCCGGTGCGCTTCCACACGTTGAGCGCGTGGATTTCACAGCGGACTTACATGGCCGGCTACGGACACTTTAAGCCCAATAATACCGACTACCACTTGGGGTGCTGCTATTACCGCGGCGGCTGGCAGCAGTCTTGCCCACCCCTTGTTCCGGCACCTTCTTACAGTGCAGAAAAGCAGCCTTCCGTGTAGGAAAACTGCACTCGGAGTCCCCTTATCGCACTTTCGTGCATTGTAAAGGTTTCGTGCCTGCTGCACCCCGTAGGGTCCGTGTTCTTGTCTCAGAACACGACTGACAGCTCCCGCTCTCACGGCTGCTACTGATTACTGGCTTGGTGAGCTATTACCTCACCAACTACCTAATCAGCCGCGGCCCCATCCTGTGGCGTCAGAACATTTCACAAATAGAACGTTTCCAGTATCTATTTGTTATTGGGTATTAGCCTCAGTTTCCCGAGATTGTCCCCATCCACAGGGTAGGTTAGCCACGTGTTACTCAGCTATCCGCCCCGAACGAATCGGTGGACTAGCATGGCTAAATCGGACTCCGATAGCAGTAGCCTCCGGCAGGATCAACCGGAATTGCTCCAATCAAAATTGGAGGGTTGTGACGGGTCGAAAATCTTCAAGAAGATTTTCTCAAGCGGAACCATCCATAGGTTCCATCACACACCGCACACAACTAATTGTGTGCAGCTACATAGTGTTGAAAGTGTAAAATTACACTTTCGAATGAAAGTACATAGAAATGTACTTTCGGGTCCGTCTCTCCTACATCACGTAAAAATAATATACGCTCATCTTGGCCTTCTCAGGCTTTCACCCAGTGAGTCTCCTCATCGGGTAACAAAATAGTCTGCATTAAATCTTATAAATGGTCAGACTGGTTTCGGACTTCATAGAATGTTTTCTCCGTCCGCATCCATACAATCAGCTCAAAACTTTAAATAGGGTTCGACTGTCTGTTATTTTTCAAAGTAATGATTTGCTCGAAAAAACTTATTCTGGGTTAACTGATTCGACAGTTTTCTCCCGGGTATACATCTTCCATTTGTTTAATGCGTCTTCCTGTTCCTCAGGCATTACTTCAAGCACAACAGATCCGCTGAACTTGTTGTATACGGTTTCAGAAATTTTTCTCATACCCATTTCTCCTTTACCGAATTCAAGTCCGTCAAGATTCAGTGAGGAGTCACAGAGATGTATTACTTGGATCTGGGACGGATAGTTCTCTAGAAGATACTCTGTCCTCTCAATATAGTCCTCTTCCGCCATGAAGAGATGTGCTACATCAAGAACTAGGTTATGACCTTTCTCCAGTATCATAGCTTCCAGATGTCTGACGCTGTTACCCGGATTGTTTTCGTAGCCGTACTCTGACTCGATATCTATCTCTTCAGTCTTAGGTATCCCGGTATGCTGCATATACTTTGTATGGAAGACTAGGTAGGCATCAAGTTTTTTGGCTAGCCTGTCAGCCTTCTTAATGTAATCGTGTTCGAACGGAGGTACATGAGGAGTATGGACGGAGACAACATCTATACCTGACTCTTTGACGTTGTCTAAAGTTTTGTTGAAGCTGTCAAGATGTTTGGTTTCAAGATAAAGCTCCAGTTTGTCGAAGCCTCGTTCTTCAGCTTCACTTAACTCGTCTTCTTCAGGAGGGCATTTACCTGCAACCATGTTTACTCACGTGTCTCTATTGCTTCAACAATTTTGCTGGTGGCTATCCTGTAAGCTCCTTCTCGGCCATAAATCTCTTCTTCATCTCTCAGATCTCTGAACTGTCTGTAAGCATCACGGATGTTCTCACTAAGTTTTTCTAAGACTTTTTCTTTACTCCAGTAGTCTCCGGTACGGTTCTGAACCCATTCGTAGTAAGAAACGGTTACTCCTCCTGAGTTTGCAAGAATATCAGGGATCATCCGGACATCTTTCTGTTCCAGTACTTTGTCAGCCTTTCTTGTTGTAGGTCCGTTAGCTATCTCAACAATATAATCTGCTTTAACGTCTTCCACTGTTTCTTCGTTGATAACGCCTTCTATAGCCGCAGGTATAAGGAAATCTACATCTAGTTCAAGTATCTTATCTCGGCTAAGCTTCTCTCCGGCAGGACATACCTCTCCATGCTTTCTCTCACATTTTACAAGGTTTTCGTAGCTTAACCCGTTTTCATCATAAGCTGTTCCCAAACTATCTGAAACCGCTACAACGTTTACGCCTAACTGTTCAAGTTTTTCTACTGCCGGTGCGGCAGCGTTTCCAAATCCTTGTACAGCGGCAGTAACATCTTTCAGGTTTTCTTCTTCAATAATTTCTTCTATAATATATGCGGCTCCGTATCCTGTAGCCTCGGATCTTCCTTTACTTCCGAACGCTTCAACAGGTTTACCGGTTATTACTCCAGGAATCAGTTCTCTGTTGTCGTTACTGTACTCTTCCATCATCCAGGCCATGTTTCTGCTTGAAGTATTCATATCTGGAGCAGGTATATCACGGTTTTCTCCTATTACTTCTGCGATCGCATCAATATATCTTCTTGAAAGTCTTTCCTCTTCGGATTCCGAAAGATTTCCTGTATCTACTACTACCCCGCCTTTAGCTCCGCCATAAGGTATATCGGCTACAGCACATTTTAGAGACATCCATAGTGAAAGCGCTTTAACCTCGTCCTCATTCACATCAGGTGAGAAACGTATACCTCCTTTTCCAGGACCTCTAAGTGTGGAATGCTGGGATCTGAATCCTTTAAACATTTTCTTCTCTCCAGAGTCCATTGATACCGGGAAGTTAACTTCTACAAAACGTTCAGGATTCTCTAGACGAGAGTAGTACTCTTCTTTTCCTATAGATTTTAGGGCTTCTCTCAGATTCTCTCTAGCATCTTCAAGCTGTGACATAGTAAACCAGTTTGGTCTCTTTCTACTTAAAATAAGAAAGTGGTTCGATTATCTGGAACTGGAGAAATTATCTAAAAAGCTTGTTTCACAAAGATAAGTTTATGGTAAGCTCTGTGAAAGAAAAGTTTAGAGATAAAAAGTATCTTGTTTCGTTGGTAGTAATTGCTTCAGTTATAACGGTTTCAGCAGCTATGGTTCTAACAGGCGATGATGAAGACAGTTACACGGTGTGGGACTGTACTTTCGAAGAAGAGGACACCTGCTTCAAAACCGAGATAACAGAGTATCAGGACTGTGAAGAAGGAGATACAAACTGTGAATACACTGAAGAAGGTATAGAAGAGGTTTCAATGTTTACAGACCCTGTTAACTATGTTAAAGCACCTATGACGGAAAAAGAGTATGATCTTGAATCTTTAGATGTAGGAGAAAATGCTGCCTGGGATGCAGACTTTCTAAAAGACGGCACATTTCTATATACTGAGATGGACGGAACATTAGTCCATCATGATGGAGAAGAACAGTTAGATACTGCAGAAGTAGATACCGAACAGTTCGGAAACACAGGGCTGCTAGGAGTTGCGGCAGATCCAGAGTTTGAAGAAAACAGTTACGTCTACCTATACTACTTTAATGGAGAATGGCAGGAGCTAGAACCTGATCCTTCCGAAAACGTAGATCCAATATACAATCGGGTTTCCCGTTTCAGTTTTGAAGACGGCGAGCTTACAGACGAAAAAGTACTTATTGATAATATAGAAGGAAGCTCCGGACACTCCGGAGGAAGAATAGATATAGGGCCTGAAGGATACCTATACATAACTACAGGAGACTCAGAGTTTCTGAAAGCAGGTTACGAAGAGCTTTACGGAAAGGCTCAAGACCCGGAATTCCTTGGAGGAAAAGTCTTAAGAACAACTCTTGAAGGAGAAGTACCGGAGACAAATCCGGATGAAGAAAGCTACGTATACGCTAAAGGCTTCAGAAACCCTCAAGGAATAGACTTCCATCCTGAAACAGGCGATCCCTACATCTCGATGCATGGTCCATGGAGATATGATGAAGTGAACAGGGTTGAGGCAGGTGCTAACTACGGCTGGCCAGGAGAAAGATGTGGCGAGCCTTATGAAGAAACAGTTGAAGTTGAAAACACTACAGAACCTGTCTACTGTTTCAACGAATGGACTATTGCGCCATCAGGAACAACGTTTGTCGATGATGAAGAACATCCGTGGTACGGCCACTACTTTGTAACAGGGCTGAGAGGAAGCATGCTATACGCTATCGACCTGAAAGATGAAACGGCTGAACAGGGAGAAGTCTTCTACATAAGAGAAACAGAAGAGATCGACAACCGATTAAGAAACGTAGAGTATCATAACGGTTCACTTTACCTGTTTGGAGACGGTTACGGAGTGGGAAAACTAACACCATAAAATATTTTTAGAAAGGGCGGAGGGCGGGATTCGAACCCGCGTCCCGACCGCCACAAGGTCGGAGTATGGACCAGCTAACCTACCTCCACCGATTACTGTAAACAATACTGTTTATGTGAAACTTTTTAACTCAACCGAAAGATTTTTTGGTGTCAGTGGGTGTTCTTGTCATCATCTCGATTTTTACTCGATCAGACAAAAAGCCCTCATCATACATTACAGGAGAATAGTGAGGGAGTTTGATAAACGGTGTTGGTCAATCCATAAACTTATTTAGTACTCCTACCCCTGTTTTTTGATATATGTTATCGCAAGCAGTATACCAAGTAGGCATAATTTTACTGTCCGTATTCGGACTACTAGTAGCAGGATACTTACATTACCAGAAAAAAACAACTGTAGAAGGCATGGCTTGTCCAATGGACGGTTCATGTGAACAGGTTATCACAAGCAAGTACTCTAAGTTTCTAGGATTCGATGTTGAAATGCTAGGATTGGCATACTACGCCACTATACTGGTTGCGTACAGTATATTCCTTCTAACACCACAAGCAGCACCAACATGGTTTGTATTCGGAGTACTAATGTCAAGCGTTGCAGCAGTACTATTCTCATCATACCTGACATATATCCAGGGAGTAACGCTTAGAATGTGGTGCACATGGTGTCTAGTATCCGCATCAATATCAGTAGGAATACTCGTGCTTGCAGTTCCTGCAGCAACCATAGGTTTAACAGCATTAATGGCAGAATACGCAGGATTAATGTTCTGGATATCAGTGATAGCAGCAGCATCAGGACTAGGTACTGCAGTATCATACAACACTCTACTTTTCAACTCTCTCAAAAACTTTGAGATCTCTCGAACACAAGCATCCACACTAAACACAGTTAACCAGTTAACATGGGTTGCAGTAGCAGCACTTGTCGTAACAGGTATAGGACTATACACAGGAGAAGCTTCAGTAGCACAAGAATCCGCATTTATGGCATCAGCATTCGTAGTAGGATTCCTAATCTTCAACGACTCTGTCTACAGCCTCTACGTATCAGAGAAAATCATGGATGTAGACTACCGTGAGACAGAAGACTCTGAAATACCGTTGAACCTTGACAAGTACGTTATAGTTCTAGCAGCAACATCGCTCTACTCATGGATCGCACTACTAACTTTCAAACTGTTTGAACTAGACTTTACGGTAGATGAGCTTATAGGGTTCTACTTGTTAGGCTTGATGCTTACAACACTGTTCGGAGCCGGACTGAACCAAGTCATCAAGATGAGAGCAGGAGACGAACTACCAGAATGGAGTCCTCTACACTGAAAAATCTTAAATTTCCCTACCTATCTCTTTTTATTCTTTAAGCTCGTATAAAAAGTTACTATCAATCCAAAAAGCAGTTTATTATTTATAATAACGATTCTAGTTGTTTCTTCGACCTCAGGATTAAGTCTAACAGACAGTATAGATTTCGGTGAAACGGATCAAACATTAGAAGAACTGGAAGAAGATTTAGAGAACCTAGAAGAACAGTTTACGGAACGCGAAAAATATATTCTAGGTATAAATCAGAGACTATACAGTTCTGAAATAATAGAGCAGCTTGGAGGAGAAGTAAGGTACGAATACGAGTACATAGATGCTGTCGCAGTGGAAATCCCTATTGAGGCCGTAAAACATCTTGAAACCTGGATTTTGTTGAAAGTATTGAAGAGGATAAACCTACGTCAGTAGAGCCGCCGGCCACAAGTAGCGAGGAGTTTGAAACCGAGGAAGAGACCAGCAGTTACGATGGAGAAGGCATCAGGATAGCAGTACTTGATACAGGTATAGACAACAACCATCCTGCGTTCCAAGACAGAATAATAGATAATAAAGACTTTACGGGAGACGGATCTCACGATGAAGACGGACACGGAACACATGTAGCAGGGATAGCTGCAGGAAACGGAGAGTATCCGGGTGTAGCTCCGGAAGCCCTCCTAAAAAACATCAAGGTACTGAATGATGATGGAGAAGGAACGCTTAGTGATGCCTTAGCAGGACTTGACTACGCTATAGAAAAAGAGGTTGATATAGCAGTTCTAAGCCTAGGAGCAGAGACAGATAACTGTAACGGCGAAGACATACTTTCCAAAGCTGTAGACGAAGCAGTGAAACAAGGTGTAGCAGTAAGTATCTCCGCAGGTAACTCAGGACCAAGCTCAGAAACAATAACAATACCAGGCTGTTCGCAACACGGTTTTACAGTAGGAGCCACAGACCATAATGACGAAGCTATAGCAGATTTTTCGAGCAGAGGACAGACCAGTGACGGAAGAATCAAACCGGATATATCTGCGCCAGGAACAAATATAATGGCTCCGGAAGCAAACACCAACGGATACACAGCTAAATCAGGTACATCTATGGCAGCACCTTACATCGCAGGAACATTCGCACTGATTAAACAGGAGAACCCTGATATCGGGCCTGAAGAGAAGTTTGAAGCAGTACTGGAGACAGCGATCGACTTAAACGAAGAAAGTTACGTACAAGGAGAAGGAAGAGTCAATATTACTGCGGCATTAGAATACGCCTTAGATTACGAAGACTCTGAGGAAACAGAACAAACAGAGCAGGAAACGGGAACTGTAGACGAACAGCCTACAGAGAACGGTGACGAAACACAGGTAGAGGAAGATAGAGAAGCTGAACAAGATCAAGACTCTAGAGATGCGCCGGAAGAAGAGCAGTCAGGTAGTTCCGAAGTAGAAAATAATCTCCAAAAAACAATCTGGGAAAGAGTTAGACAGATACTTCAGAATTTCTTCAGCTAAAAAAACAGTTTCTTAGTCTTCTTCAGGATGTTTGAAGAACTTTGAAGCCTCTTCAAAACGGTCAGACTTAGTTAGCTTCTTCACAAAACTGTTGAATCGTTCGTGACGGGAACCGAAAAATCCGAAAACAGCGAATAAACGAGCAAGACGTCCGCCACGTGTAACTAAGTGAACTATTTCCTGGACTAACTCTCCAACTCTTACTGCACTTTCAACAAGTCTGAAAATCCAGAAAAACGGGGCTACAGCCAGGATTTCAAGCCACTCTCGTTTCAGGAAGCCTTCCCAGCTACTAGCACGTTTAAACTTGAAAGAGAGGTCGCCTACAAAAATCAGTATAACAAGCAGATCTGCATAGAAAAAGTACTGTTCATACTCGTATTTTACCTCTGTGAAAAAGATATCTGCTACAACAATAACGATAAGTACGAAGAGAGCAGGAACTATCATCTTATCAAAGAAGCTTTCTAACTCTCTCCAGAAACGCTTCATATGAAGTTTAACTCAGTCTTATCTTATAAATAATCTGGTCTAGTTTTCTCCCCAACTTATTTCTGTCTTCTGTGAGCTGGTTCTCTGGTCACCCTGAATTGAGTTCTTTTGTGTCGGTAATCTCCACTTTCTCAACAGTCATATATTTAAATTAGTTATTATTTAGTAACAACTTATGAGTGGGTCGCCTAACACTGTATCTGCCTGGCAAGACTACTACCGTACCATACTGATGAGCGATGATCGTGTGTACCAGAGCGCTTCCGGAACAAAATATACTGGAGAACAAGTTATAGCAAGAATTGATGATGAAATAGACAGTATGAGTGAAGGAGAATATCCGAAAACTTCTGAAGGGGATGTGCGATCGGTTCCTCGTATCGAAGACGAAGACGGCAATTACATTTTGAGAGATGCTATAGACCAAGAATGGTATGATCTGATATCCGAGGGACGCTATGGCAACACTAAGAAATGGGTGCCTGGTGAAACTGCTCGTGGAGATACTTTCACACAATACTTCCCTGAAGAAAGAGGAAAAATGCCTCACCAAGGATGGAAAGTAAGAGTAGCCGCGTATGCAGAAGAGGCAAGACCGGTTGCTAACGCGGTTTTACCTTATCTACAAGAAAATGATATTAACCATAAAGTGATGCAGGATGTTCATGCATTCAACAATAATGAAGGCGGCAGACAAGAAGGTAAGTTCATCACTATCTATCCTGATATAGATGATGATAGAAAAGACACTATAATGGAAGAAGGGACCCAGGTCTTCAAAAGAAATGATCCTAGCTGGAACGAATTCTCCATAAACTCGAATACTAAAAATGCTCAAAGTATCATACAGGATCTTGAAGAAGAGCTAGACAGTTCTTATGCAATAAGTTCTGAAGGCCGATCTATAAACGGGAAGAATGGTGAGGAAAAACAGTACAGTAATACTAGAATCCATTTCCGGTATGCGCATCATTTCAATACTCCGGCTAAAATTCTAGATCTAGAAGAAAGTACAGAAGAAGTCGATAATCATGAAGGCCTAGTCAACAAGAAAGGAGAACTAATAACAGGAAGCTACATAGGCGATCAAATTGATGCGGCTACTAGACCTGACAAATTCCTGTATTAAACTCTCTATTTTGTTTAATAGTCAGGATTTAACGAAGCCTAATTGATCTATAATTTATAGGAGTGGTGTGCGAGGGCGACGCAGCCTAAGAACCTGTTCGGATTAGCGTTATATTAGCTTAGTTTTACTCTAGTTTTTTGAATAATTCTTTGTACTTGTCTGCTATTTCTTCGAACTTCTGTTTCGAATTTAGCCATCTTCCTGCTTCTTCTGTTTCGGTTTCAATTTGAGTTGTCATCTGATATTTCACCTGTTTTTAGCCAGTGGGCGGTTTCCTCAATATTCATTGAAGGTAACTCCCACTTTATAGTATTGTATAGTTCTTCAGTGTTATGTATTTTATGAGGTTTAAGTTCTTCATTGTTTTCTTCGAGGAATCTTTCTGTTATCATTATTGCGGTTCTCTTATTTCCATCGTTGAATGGGTGTTTATCTATTAATTTTTTCAGATATACTGCGGCTGAAACATAGATATCTCCTTGACCTTTTGCTGTTTGTATAACTTTCTGTATTTGTTCTAGAGCTCTTTGCTGTGAGCTTCTAAAACCTCCAGTCCTTACTTCTGATTTTTGTTTGACTACCTCGTGTGCCGTTACTACATCTTTGACTGTTGGATGCCAATTACTCATAACTCTTCAAATTAAAATAGAGGTTAAAGGTTTTCAATTTATGCAGTTTGAATGTACTGAGGAAGAATTTAGAATATTAGAAAAAATAGTCCAAGATGGCTTAAAAGGAACCTTTGGTTACTCTCTAGCTTTAGTTGTTTTAGGTTTGAAACCTGGTACCACGCCCGCAGTTCGTCATGAAATAACTGAATACCAAGAGGAATTGGGTGAAATAGGTTTGAATACTCGAACAGTTAAGCTGAATTTCGTTGATTATTCTGAATTGCCTGACTATGCTAGAGAGGAGAAGACCCATTTACCTGTTTTTGTTGCTGGAAATTCCGATAAGTTCGAGGTATTAAAACAAGAATACTCCAATAGATTAGATTATTACACGGATTTTGGACTATTTCTCGGATATCCTAAAGAAGATGTAGAATGGTATGTAAGTGAAGCCGAGGAAGGAAATAACAACCAGTATGAGAAATCAAGGAAAAAATTAGAAAATCCTGAGGATTTTGAAAAAGTAGTTTCTACCGTTATGTACACTCCTAAACCAACTAAAGAGAGGTATAAAGTTGCAAAAGATAGGGCCGAGAAATATCTTAAAGGATTGAGAAGAACAGATGAAAAATTTAATTCAAATATTGGAAAAGAGCTAATCGAAGTTCAGATTGAACAATAATTATAAACCGAACACGTTGTTTGTATGCGTAGATATGCGAGGGCGAGGATTCGAACCCCGGAACTCCTACGAGACAGCGCCCTCAACGCTGCACCTTTGACCACTTGGTTACCCTCGCTTCTATATTCTTGTTCCGTAGTCTACTTTTTTAACTGGTTTTATTTTGTTGGTAGGTATTATTAAGATCGGTTTTCAAACCGTTGATATGTCTGAATGGGAGGTTTACCTTGGGGAGTATGATGCACCAACCAATCTTGCTATAGATGATTACCTTCTGGAAAAAGCGTCTGAAGAAGGAACAAAAAGCTTAAGGCTTTATGAATTTGAAAGTCCTTCCGTTATACTTGCTAGAAATGAATGTTTCAGCGACATTAAAGACGTAAAAGAAGATGTGGACTATACCCGCAGAGATACAGGCGGCTCCGTTATATACTGTGATGACAACGCAGTCTTCTACAGCATAGTTGTTCCGTTAGAGGAAAACAGGTATCCTGAAGAACTTCACAGAGAATACTTCGGACCTAAAATAGCAGATGTGTTGGACGAAGTTGGTGTTGAAAAAGAATTTCTAGGTGTCGGAGAACATTTCAGTGTAAGAATAGATGGTAAAACAGTATCAGGCAATAGTCAGAGAAAGAAAAAAGACGCTGTACTCTACCACGGAGTTCTAGCATTAGAGCCGTGGAATGTTGAAAGACTTGACAGTCTTATACAGTTAAGAGAGAAACAAGAGAAATCAGAGTACGAATTTGTAGAGTCTCTACCAGGAGTATTTGAACATGCCGAACACAGCGAAAAAGGCTTAGTTGAAGACCTGTTGATCGAGCGCTTTACTGAAGGAGAATACATAATATCTGAATTTAACGAAGAAGAACTAGATCTAATAAATGAAATAGCTGAGGAAAAATACGGGAATAAGGAATGGATAAGAAACGCAACTAATCCTAGTACCCTAAAAAAAGATCAAGGCTTCTGTTTCGTTGACTGGACCGACGAATGGAAAGAAGAGATCAAAGACTACGGTTTCTACTAGCCTTTTATTTTAATGGTCTAAGGGTCATGATCTGTATCTGAAAACTCTGACTCATAGTCTTCGTAGACTATCTCTGCTATCATTCCGCCTTCAGAATGGCTTAGCTCATGGCAGTGGAACATCCACTGTCCGGGATTGTCTGCTTCAAACTCTATATCTATAGTCTCTCCAGGGTGAACTGTTTTCACATTTCTCTCCTGTGTACTGTTTTCCGGTACAGGGTTGCCGTCTTTCGCAACCACTTCGAACTGGTGTCCGTGAAGATGCATTGGGTGGTATGCGGTTGAGCCTGCATTTATCATTCTCACTCTTACAGTATCTCCTTCACTAACCTTTATCTCCGGTACATCAGGATATACTTGGCCTTGAACAGGATAGATTCCTTCGCCAATTCTCTCGGTTAAAATCATTGTTTCATCAACATCTGGCTCCTCATAATCTTCGGGTTCAATAATCAGTGCGCCTGATAGACCCATATCCATCTGTTCTGCTTCATCTCCGTGGTGAGAACCGTGTGTATGGTAGAAACGGGTTCCTGCAGGCTTTGCTTCAAACTCGTAAGTAAAGTTTTCTCCAGTCTCAACAGGTTCTTGGGTTACCCAGGGAACTCCGTCAGCCTCGATAGGGACGTCTACACCGTGCCAGTGAACAGTAGTAGGTTCTGGCAGATTGTTCTGGAAGTTAACTCTTACGTCATCGCCTTCCTGAACTCTTATCTCCGGTCCTGGAAGCTGGCCGTTGTATCCCCATGACTCTACGATATGGTCGTCTCCGTAGTCCCACATGATATGTTCTGCGGTCAGATTAAACTCTTTCACACCGTTAACCTTTTGGTACTCCAGCTGTTCCTGTTTGTCTTCAAAACCTTTTTCAGGTAGATCATTGGTATCAATGTCTTCGTTTCCGGAGTCTTCATGATTGTGGTCTCCGTTTTCTTCTACAATTATGTTTCCGTCCATGTTGTGGTGGCCGTCTCCACAGTATACGTTACAGTAGAAACGGTGTTCTCCAGGTTCATCTGCTATAAACTCTACTTCATGTGTTTCTCCAGCCTCTAAATGCTCGTTAACGTTTAGTGAAGGTATATGTATTCCGTGGTCGTACTGTCCTGTTTCAGACTGTCTAGACTCTACAACCAGTTTTACGTGGTCGCCTTCTTCCACGGTTATCTCTTCAGGCTCAAAATACCAGTCGTCGGCAACCATATCTATAACTACGTCTGCCTCGCCGTCAACCGATTCGGCTTCAGTAAAATGTTCGTAACCGGTATAGGTTAGACCTGTTAAAAGTAGGAATCCAAGTAAAACAGTAAATAATCCGGGCAGAAGAAATTCTCTATCCATACATTAACTCAGGTCTAGAATAGTAAAAAAGGGTTTTGGTAAATGTCTTTAAACAAGTAGAGAAAAACAGTTGTTATAGATGAGGAAGTTTCAGGCTTTAGCTGTTACTTGGGCAATCTTGATTTCAAAGACTGCAGCCCATTCGGATCACGGAGGTTACAGTGTTTCGGCAGCGGCTGAAGAGTCTAAACTAGCTTATATTGTTGTAGCTACAAGCCTCTTAATAGCTTTAACAAGTCTGTACTTCATTTTCACAATAACTAGTTCTCAGTGGAGGGAAAAAACATGATAGATTTTTCTCCTCTTTTGGATCCGAATCTCTCACTGCATATGCTGCATGTATTCGGAGTAATCATTGCTTTAGGAGCAGTGTTGGTTACAGATGCGGTAAATGCTCTGATGCATTTGAATCCGAAAAGAGCTAACTACACAGCAAAAACAGCTCCGGTATTCTCACTGATGATCTGGATAGGCTTCCTGATAATCTCTGTAACAGGACTGTTCATGTTTCTAAGCCGCCCAACACTTATATTAGATAGAATGTTCCAAGTAAAGTTCTTCCTTGTAGGAGTAATCTTTCTGAACGGAGTGTTCCTTAATTTATGGGTTACACCTAAGTTTGACGAGCTTTCAGACGAATGGAGTGAAAGAACAGACCGAGTTAAAAACTTTGAGAAGGTAGCAGGACTTTCTGCCGCAATATCTGCTATAGGATGGACAACAGTGTTTGTACTAGGTTATTTACTGGTCAATGCATAATTTAGTAGACAGGATTTTTCTCCTCAACGTCGTTCAGAAAGTTTTCGTGACGCGCCATTAGAAACAGTAGGTCGCTTAAACGGTTAATATAGGTTAAAACGTCTTCACGTAGTTCTTCCTTTTCATCAAGACGAACAATTTTCCTTTCAGCCCTTCTTGCAACACTTCTTGCATGATGTAGATGTGCGGCAGACTCGCAGCCTCCAGCCAGGATAAAGTCTCTTAGAGGAGGACATTCTTCTTGGAACCTGTCGCATAACTCTTCTAAACGTTCAGTGTTTTTCTCAGTAACTTTTTTCTCCGGATCTCTGTTAGCAAGCTCGGCCTGTAGAATATGTAGTTCGTTCTGAATCTCTTCAAGCTCTTCTGATTTACCGTGTACTCTACAAAGACCTAGGACAGAGTTTAGTTCGTCTACTGTTCCGTAAGCACTTATTCTTTCAGAGCTTTTCGAAACTCTTTCGCCGGAGGAAAGATCTGTTCTTCCTCTATCTCCTCTGCCTGTATAAACCATGTGAAACACATTTGAGAAAGGGATTAAATAAAGATGGTGGTTGAACATATGTCTTGTGTCTGTTATACAGAATACTGTTGACGTTAGCTCGTACCGGGATGTAGAGAACAATACCTGGAAACTATCTGAAAGAGAGGTATTAGACTCTGAGTTTCTAGGATCATGTATAGGTGTAGCAGTATATGATTCTTACAGTCAGACAGGTGCTCTAGGACATTTTGAGACTATAGGAAACGAAGAGCTAGGTTACATGCTCGAAGAGTTTCTTGAAGAAGCAGAAAGAAAGATGGGTAGGAGCTTAGAAGTATTGGCCGGAGGAACAATGTCTCCTAACTTAGATCCTTTGGAGACAGATCCCGGTATCGAGGAAGGAAGAGAGACTGCAGAAGATGTCATAAACCAGTATTTTGACTCAGCCATGTACGATTGGCACGATGGTTTCGAAAGAAGTAGAATGGCGGTACATCCGGAGTACGGTATATTTTATCAGGAGAAAGTCTAGTACTTTTTTTATCGATAGTTTTTCATTAATCAACGTTAGAGTTGTAGTTGTGAAGCTTTACGAGCACGAAACTAAAGAACTTCTGAAGTCTTATGGTGTAAGAGTTCCGGATAAGAAAGGAGAGAGATATGTCGTCAAAGCCCAAGTACTGGCCAAAAATAGAAAGAAACATGGCGGTATAGAGTTTGCAGATAGTTTAAAGGATGCAGAAGATAAAGCTTCAGAAATGAAAGGTAAAGAAGTTAACAATCATGAGGTTAAAGATGTTCTAGTTGAAGAAAGAGTCAAACACTCTAAAGAATACTACGTATCATTCGTATATGATACAGATGTTAGAAGTCCTGTAATAATATTCAGTAAAGAAGGAGGAACCGGTGTAGAAAATCGAGAAATACATAAAACAGTTCTAAAAGATTTAGAAAGCTGGAAACTCAGACAGTTTCTCAAAGAAATAGGTATATGTTCGGAAGAACTTAATCCTCTAACTAAAACACTTTACAATATGCTTAAATGCTTCTTTGAAGAAGATGCAAGGATGTTAGAGGCCAATCCTTTAGCAAAAACAGAGAAAGGATTCACTGTTCTCGATGCATCTATAGACCTTGATGAGGACGCGGCCTACCGACACGAAAGAAACTATGCCGAAAGAACAGGTTTTGGAAGAGAAAAAACAGAAAGAGAGAAACAAGTACAGAAAATAGATGAAGAAGATCATAGAGGGATAGCCGGGAAATACACGGAGCTCAACGGAGATATAGGTATGATGCTGGCAGGAGGAGGAGCATCCTTAACCAATATGGATGCCCTAATACAGTACGGAGGAAGGCCTGCCAACTATATGGAGTACGGAGGAAACCCTCCGACAGAAAAACTGTACGAACTATCTAAAATCGTTCTCTCAAAACCTGGGCTTAAAGGATTATGGCATGTAGGCGGAACAGCTAACAACACTGATATATATCGGACTATGAAAGGGTTCTGCCAGGCATTAGAAGAAATAAAGCCAAAATATCCTATAGTAGTCCGTAGAGACGGACCTAACGCAGACAAAGCGTTCAAACTTCTAGAAGAAACCAAAGAAAAACATAACTTGAATATGAAGCTTTACAGAAACGATACTACAATGACAGAGACAGCTAAAACACTTATGGAGATGATAGAAAATGAGTAAGATACCGGTTTTCGATATTGGAGACACGTTAGTGCCTTCACATTCGAAAATAAACGAAGTTATTAGAGAAGTAGTAGGAGAAGAAACACCGAAGATCGATATAAACAAGTACAATGTCTATGTACCAGAGCAGATCAACCAATGGTTCGATGAGCAAGGTATAGAGGCAGATGGGGAAGAAGTAACAGAAAAATACCTGGAATGGAAGTCAAACTACTTGAAACAGAACATGATACCGGATTTGAAGAAGATAAATCAGCATTACGGGCCTATAGGGTTCATAAGCGACAACTCTAAACCTGCAAAAAAGTTCTACAAAGAAAACTTTGACAACGCTGGTTTAAACTACGAAGGCTTTACTGTCTCCGCAGAAGTAGGCGCTGAAAAACCAGATCCTAAAATATTTGAAGCATTCGTACAAGAGAGAAAAGAAGATGCTGAAGACTTCGTCTACTTTGGAAACTACGTAGACCGGGATAAAGCCGCAGAAAAAGTAGGTATGGACTTTGTATGGGTTAAAAGCTTTCATACGTTCGGATCGGAAACTGAAGGAGTTCAGATAAACAAAGTCAGTTTCGAAAGTGTCGAAAAAGCAGTAAACAAAGTTTCAAACCGGTGAAAAAATCAGTGGATAAGATATCTGTCTTCGATATAGGAGATACGTTAATACCTTGTTATAGGCTTCAAGAAAAACTTTTTAGAGATATAGCTAGAGAAAACGGGGTTGAGCAGCCAGATTTTGTAAAACCCACCCTTAAGATCTACAACGTTCCTGAAGTAGACCGTTACCTCAAAGAAAATAATCTAGAAGCAGACGCAGGAAAAGTTATAGAAAGATATGAGAAAAGAGAGGAACAGTTCTTGAGAAGCAACGGTGTGTTCAGCTTTCTGAGAGAATGCTCTAAGAACTACGGCGAGATAGGTTTCATAAGCGACAACTCCATCAAAGGCAAGAACTGGTTCAGAAAGCTTTTAGAACATGAAAAAGTTTCTTACAAAGGATTTACTGTATCTGAAGAAGTAGGCGTAGAGAAACCAAATCCTAAAATATTCAAAGAGTTCCTAAAAGAACGTGAAGAATCTGCAGAACAGTTTGTCTACTTTGGCAACAATGTAAAAAGAGACAGAGCTGCAGAAAAAGCAGGTATGAATTTTGTATGGGTTAAAGGCTACAACACCTTCAATACTTCTTACAGTGGTGTATCTATCATTAAACCTTCTATAGAGAGTATTGAAACTGCTTTCGAAAAGCTGGAAAGGGTTGAGAAAAAAGTATGAGTATCTTAGTCGATGAGGAGACACGGATACTTGTTCAAGGTATTACGGGTAGAGAGGCAAGCGAAAAGGTCCCGGAGATGGTTGAGTACGGATCCAAAGTAGTTGCAGGGGTGACCCCGGGCAAAGGAGGCCAAGAAGTTGCCGGCGTACCTGTTTATGATACGGTCCGGGAGGCCTTAGAACATCATCCAGAGATCAATGCTTCAATCGTTTATGTCCCGCCTTTCGCTGCAAAAGACGCAGCATTCGAAGCACTGGAGAACGGTATACCATTACTCAATATTATTACAGAGAGAATTCCTGTAAAAGATGCCTGGGAAATTTACGAAAAGGCCCAAGAAAAAGATGCTAGAGTCGTAGGACCTACATCAGTAGGAATAATGTCGCCTGGAAAAACCAAGCTAGGACCTATAGGAGGAAACAAACCTGGAAAAGTGTACAAGCCAGGAAAGATAGGTATAGTGTCCAAAAGCGGAGGTATGACAACTGAAACTGCATGGGTAGTAAGACAGGCAGGTTACGGAGTCTCAACAGCACTCGGTTTGGGTGGAGATAGAATAGCAGGAACAACCTTTGAAGATGCTCTCAAACTTTTTGAAGAAGATGATCAGACCGAGGCAGTAGTAATGTTTGGAGAGCTAGGAGGAACCTATGAAGAAAAAGCAGCAGAACTCCTAGAACAAGGAGAATTTACCAAGCCTCTAGTAGCGTTTATAGCAGGAGAGTTCACAGAAAAACTGCCTTCACAACAGTACGGACATGCAGGAGCCATAATAAGAGGGAGCAAAGGCACACCTTCAGGTAAAAAACAGAGACTTAGGGAGGTAGGAGCAGAAGTAGTCAATGTACACCATGAAATAGCTGGAAAACTAAAAGAAGTACTATGAACTGGGAAACCGAGATCTCAAGCTCAGGAGAAGACGCAGTTGTAAGAGGAGAAAAACTCGAAAACGTAATGGAGATGGAGTTCTCCGACGCAATCTGGCTGATACTGAAAGGAGAAAAACCTTCTGAAGAAGAGTCAGAACTTTTCAACACTATTCTATCAAGCTCGATTGACCACGGTGTAGGAAACCCTTCAACAGTAGCAGCAAGAACTGTTCAAAGCGGAGGAAACAGTATGAACACTAGTGTTGCCGCAGGAATAATGGCTTTAGGAGACTCACATGGCGGCGCAATCGAAGAAGCAATGAGAATTCTACAAAGCGATAAGACAGCTGAACATATAGTAAAACAGTATCTAGAAGAATCTAAACGGTTGCCTGGACTAGGACATAAGGTTTACAAGGACGAGGATCCTAGAGCAGTAAAGATAATAGAGAAAGCAGAAACACTTGGACTGGCAGGAAAGTCTATCAAAAAAATACAAGGTATCAGAGATGTACTAGCTGAAGAGAAAGTCGATCTAGTGTTAAATGTAGATGGAGCTATCGCCGCAGTAATGACAGACCTCGGATGGGAGCCTGAACTAGGTAAAGGATTTTTTATTATAGCAAGAACACCGGGAATAGTAGCTCATGTAAGAGAGGAGATGGATGAGAAACCTTTTAGAAGACAGGAAGGCGAATATATAGGTAAGTAGTCTATGGAGTACGAAGAGTTTGAGTCAGAGCTTGGAGCCGTTGCGGTAACCAAGGATCATGTTGAAAGAGAAGACAGGGATTCAGAAGAATGGGAAAAGATAAGAGAGAACTTTACTTCGGATGAAATAGTAGATAAAGCACATTTTTCTCGTATAGAAGGTATAAAGTTTAGACCAGAGTCAATCTATCCTCACATACTGTTGAAGATAGATGGTGGTTGGAAAAGAATGTTCTTTAAAGCAGAAGAAGATGCAAAAGACTGCTTCAAACTTATTAGTTACAGATGGAAGTCCTTCAAACAGATCTATGAATAGGTTTTATTTAGGAACATTACAACTTTCTTATACATGGTAAGTATCATAAGCGGTATATTCGATAGATTTACTCACGGAGACAAAGTCAGTATAGAAGAAATGGATCTTGAAGATCTCCGAGAGGAAAGATCCGAAGTTAAAGCAGATTTAGAGCTTAAAAGAGATAAGCACGAAGGCTTGTCTGAAAAAAGACGCCAAAAGTTTGATAGACTCAGAAATACTAACGACGAACTTCTACAAGAAGAACTAGCCGAATCAATATCTTCTATAGAAGATGAAATGAGTATCTTCCATAATGAACACTCTCAGCTAATGGATGCATTAAGAGTCATAAACGGTTTGATAGCGGTTAAACGGAAGCAGAACCTGATGAAGGACAGAGGTATCGTAGAAGAGATTGAAGATATGGATAGAGACCAACTGGTTCAAACACTGAAGAGAGAAGATGTTCAAGAAATGATAAGAAGAGAGAAATGGGAGGATCTTGAAGACCTGTTCCGAGGAGATCTAAGACCCGAGTACTCAGGTAGTAAGAGAGTGAAAGAGATTATAGATGCTGCTGAACAGAGCAAGGATAAACCTGTTGACCAGGCTTTAAGACAGAGAGATAAGGAGAGAGGTCACGATATCCACTAAACTTTTTCCTCTATCCTTTCAACAGACTTTCTGGTAGCCTTTAACTCTTTCAAAATACTTTTCAAAACTTTTTCATCATCAAGCTCTTCACTGCCCTTTTCTTTACTTCTAATTCTTTTGTTGATCAGTTCCTGGACCTGTTTAGGACTGTCTATACTGTTGAAACGCATTTCAACGTTCTGTCCTCCAGCGGTACTGATACCTATGTTTCCGTAGCCGAACTTTTTGCCGAAGATTCCCTGGTTGAAGGAGATGTCTTGGACTTTATCAAAACCGATATTTTTTACACGTCTAGAAAGCACGCCTGTCTTTTTGTAGAGTCCTTGAGATGTTACTACGAACTCGGTATTCTCTTTGTGAAGGTATGCGGCAGCGATTATAATTATGCCTATACCTACAGGTATTAAAGGCACTCCGACCAGTATGGCGGGATAAATGCTTTTCATTATAGGTTTTCCTTCCCAGAGAACGTTCTCGTCTCTGTCAAGCGACAGCCAGTCAAAACTACTTTCCATACTAAATATTAGCCTGTTTATCTGTTAAAAACCTGGTTATAGCAAAAAAGTAAAACAGTTACGGTACATTACAATGTTTTATTGTGGCTGTAAAAGACGTATCAAAAAGCTATGAAGAAACAGAAGAAAGCCGGTACCGTATTAGAGAAGAGCTGAAACACCTCTCTTTCGGAGAGAAAACTTTTCCAAGATTCCCGGCGTTTCTAGCAGAAGAACATTTCAAGAGAAAAGGTGTGGAAACAGAGCAAATAAGACATTTAGACGTGTGGGAAGGCATACTGGCTGAAGAACAAACCGTTTCCGGAGACAAAAACTTTCGGTACGGCGTTATCAACAATTATGACCGAGAGAAAGATAGGATTTCTCTCTCAGTAGGCTTTGACTCTGAAGCCTTAGAAGGATTCACCGACAAAAACAGAGAGAACTACATCGATAAAATATACGAGCAAAGATTAGAGACCCAGATAAACCGTATAATGGATGCGAGTATTGCAGCAGCAAACTTTGTTACAGGAACCGAAGATCTTCCTGACCTCGAAGATATAAGAGAAAACTACTCCGAACGTTACGAAGAAGAAATAGGGGTAATGGAAGCTGTCGAAAGAGAGTTCAGGCTTCTAGGAGGAGAAAACTTTGATCCAGAAGCTGAAAACTATATTGAGGCAGTAACAGAAAACTACCTCTCTGGAAACATTAGCCGGCCATCACCTCTACTTCTACACTACAATAAAACCGCGGAAAACTCTCCAACAAGAGAAGGAAACATGCCTCTAACCGAAGAAAACAGTAAAGCTATAGAAGCGGATGGCTCAGGAAAACACCGGGAGAACCTTTCACACTACTTGGACTTGGTCTGGCAGATCGCAGCAGAAAAAGATCTGAGCCAGAACAGGTAAAAACATCTGAAAAATAAAACGTTGTCAGGGGTAACTTGGCAACACAACCTGAAAAAACCGGTATTTCTGAAGACTCAAACACTCAACAAAAAACAGTTCTTAACGCAACTTACTCTGACAAAGATATTTCTTACGACAGTACTGAGAACCACTCCTGGCATAAAGAACCTTTCATAGACACCAGCGAAGCATATAATATACTGAGCCAGCAAGAAAATATACTTCAAGAAACATTAAGGCGTTACAAGGAAAACTTCAGCTCAGACTGGTTCCATCCAGGAAAAGAACTCTCTGATAAGGAACTAGAAGTCTCTAACGTCTACGCTGAACAAGAACTAGATACAGGAAAGATCACATACCGGTTCAGAAACTACCGTAAAGAGGATGGACGATACACAGGAGAGATCAATATAGAGGTAGAGGCTGAAAACATGGAAAAAGCTCTATATGAGCTAGAAAACCTATACAATAGTATATTAGAGAACTCTGGTTCAGAAGAACTCTGTATCGAAAACCTCAAAATAGAATAAGTTTAAGTGCGGCCGCCGGGATTTGAACCCGGGTCATCGGCTCGAAAGGCCGAAATGATTGGCCGGACTACACCACGGCCGCTTGTAAGACTGTGTAGAAAAATGTGAACTCTAACACTTTTAAGGGTACTCTATATCTAAATTTTTAAGTACAGGTTTCCTTCAAGAGACTTCACGGTTCCTTCAATCTCTTGTTCTCCTTCTTTAAGCTCTGTATCGGAACGTGCTATGATCCAGTCGTCATCACCACTTAATGCATATAGTTTACTTCCTGAAACGTTTCTACGGAACTTTAACTCTCCGAAAACTGTTACTTCTTCGTCCACCATTTCTTGCGTGAGATCTTCCGGAGTAAGTGCATCCGGTTCAGAACTTTCTGTTATCTCTGTTTCTTGTTCGGAACTGTCGAGGTTTTCCGGTTTTTCTTGGTATCCTAGATTGTTTTCGACTGTTCTGACTCGGGATTCAATACTGTTCATACGGTTAACGGTTTCATCTATCTTGTGGTCTATAGAGTTGATGGTGTCTTTCAGTCTTTCAAACTCGGATTCTGAAGATAAACTGTCTATTTTTGAATCCATGTTTGATTTGGCTTTCTTCAATTCGTTTTGATCGGCTTTATCTGCTACTTTTTTCCTTAAATCTTTTTGACGGCTCTCAAGCTGCTCTAACCTCTCTAATTTTTCCAGAACGTCTTGAGGTAGTCTTTGTTCCAGCTCTTCAGTTCTTGAATAAGTCTTTTCCAGCTTCTTTTCTGTCTCTTTCAAGCTTTCTTTGTTTGGTTTATCTTTCAGTTCGCTCTCTAGTCTATCTGTCTTGTTTTGAAGAGGCTCAAGCTCATTTTTGTTTATCTTTGATTCTAGTTTTTCTGATAGTTCTTCTACTTTTTCTTCTTGTTGAGTCTCCAATGAGCTAATTCTCTTATCTGAATCGTTTAATGATGATTCAAGGTCTTCTAAAGAAGTTTCAACTTTTTCTAAGCTATTTTCATCAGCTTTCAAGTCCTTCAAGTTTTCTATCGAACTTTCTATATTATTTATTTCTTTTTCTAGCTCCGCCTCAATCAGATTTCTGTTCTCTTTGAGCTCTTCTTCATGCTGATTTTTCAGCTCTTCTAAGTCAGACTTTAAGCTTTCTAACCTTCTCTCCGTACTTTCTGTCAGAGAAGATTCTAGTTCCTGGGTCTTATTCTCAAGCCTTTCCTTCAGAGATTCAAGCTCTTCATGACTTGTCTTTGAGTCTGAAAGCTTGTTTAGTTCTTTCTCTATTTTTTCTGTCTCTGTTTCTATTAATTCTCTGTTTTTGTCTTCTTCTGTCTTTAAGTCTTCTATCTTTCTTCCTTGTTTTTCTTCTAAACGTTCTATCTTCTCTTTAGTTTCCTTCAATACTGAAGATTTGAGAGTATCTAACGAATCTTCTAAGTCTTCCAGGTCTTTTTTATCAGCTTTCACTTCCTTCAAGCTGTTCAGAGATTGTTCAATGTCTTCTACTTCCCTTTCTAGCTCTGCTTCAAGTAGATCTCTGTTTCTCTCTTCTTCTTTCTTTAACTTCTCTACTTTATCTTTTGCAGCACTGATTTCTGCTTCTATACTCTCTAACTTTTTGTCGGTCTCTCTGGTTATAGACTCTTCTAACTCCTGATTCTTCTCTTCAACCGACTTCTTCAGCTCTTTCAAAGAATTTTTATCTGCTTTTAAGCTTGAGACGTCCTCAATTTTCTCTTTTAAGCTGTTCGCCTCGCTTTCTAGTTGTTCTTGTAGTTCTTCTCTTTTCTTTTTCTCTTCATCTATTCTACTGTTGAGATCTTTTCTGGAGCTTTGAAGTGCGTCTATCTGTCCGTTGTGCTCTTCTATCTTACTTTCTATCCACTGCGTATCAATCTCTGTTTCTTCATATAACTTGCGTATATCCTCTTCTATACTATCTATACTGTTTGTTAACTGTTCTTCTAAGCCTTCTAACTCTTTTGTATCTGCGTAGTCTACCTCTTCAATCTTTTCTTCTGCAGCCCTTATCTCGTTTCGGAGACTGTCTAAACTTTTTTCATACTCTTCCAGTTTCTCGTCTTTTTCGCTGCTTTCCAGCTTTAATTCTTCTAGTATCTGAGAAAGATTTTCGAACTGTTTTTCAAGATTTCCAATATCTGAGCGTGTTCTGCTCTTCAGTGAGTCCAGTTTTTCCTCTGTCTGATCTATAGATGTTTTTAACTCATTTTCAATCTGTTTCTCGGTATTATCTATCTTGTTCTCTAGATCTTCCTGCTCATTATCTAGCTGTTCTAGTTTACTACTGTTTCCTTCTTCTTGAGACCTCAGTTCTTCCAATTCGGACTTGACGTCTTCTAAAGACGTTTTATCGGCTTTTGAATTGTTTAACTTCTTTAGTTGGGTTTCAACCGATTTTTCAAACTTTTTTAGTTCCTGACTCTTCTCGTCTATTTTAGAGCTTAGATTTTCAAGCTCTTCTTTTCTAGACTTTATTTCGGTTTCCAGTTTCTCCGAATTTTCTTCAGTACGGCTGTCTATGTCTTGAGACAGTTTTTCAAGCTGCGCAATCTGTTCTCCTAGTTTTTCTTTATTATGTGTTATATTCTCTCTGAGATCTTTACTTTGCTTTTCTAGCTTGTTTAGTACTTCTTCTGTCTGTTGAGTAAGCTCTTCTTTATCGGCTTTAGATGCTTTGATGTCGCGGATCTGGTTTTTCAAGTTTTCTTTAGTCTGTTCTACTTCCTGTTTTAAACTATTTTTATCTTCTTCAAGCTCTTCAACATGGATCTCTATATCTTCAATAGAATCTTTGTCTGCCTTTACTTCAGTTTCTTGCTCTATAAGTTCCTGAGTATGGTTCTTCAGTTCTTTAGATATTTCTTGGGTTTTACGATCGATTTCTCCTAGGGCTTTAGTTCTTGCTTTTTCCTGGGTTTCTTCAATTATATCTGTTATGTTTTTCGCAGCTTCTTCCACAAGCTCATCTTGTATCTGGTTCAGTATCTCTATGAAACGCTCTCTATCGTTCTCTCTGTAACTTTCGAATGCTTGCCGCCATTCATCCTCTTTCTCCTGTATCTTGGATTCTAGAGCGTCTTCCATCTCATCTACTATTTTCTCTTTCTCTTCCTCCTGAAGCTTCTTTAACTCCTCTTTGAACTCTGAGTCGTCGTCTTTCAG
>LFCJ01000477.1_pt1 | contig 24761 bp, 41 predicted proteins | sample 643141 | NCBI WGS metagenome assembly LFCJ01 (sample SAMN03766243, study PRJNA286221) | soda lake metagenome | biome: soda lake; feature: Kulunda steppe; material: water; isolation source: sample B1-Br-g2 brine of Lake Bitter-1 | place: Russia: Kulunda steppe | collected 2010-07
TGCGTGCAGAGTGTACAGGAGGCACCAGAGGTCAAAGCTAGACAAGGGCGGTATGCAGGGTATGCGTGCAGAGTATGCACAAGGCACCGGAGGTCAAAGCCAGGCAAGGTATGTATGCAGGGTATGCGTGCAGGGTATGCAAGAGGTGCCGGAGGTCAGCCAGGCAAGGTGCTCCACCTGCTCCAGTCATTAAAACAAGTGCCCAGAGGCCAGGCTCAGACAGGGGAAGCTTTGTGTCAGCCACCGCATGCTGGGCTGATTCCGACTAAAGCATCAGGTCAACAAAAGTACCAGTGGTCTATAGACATGCACACATTCCCCAGCGCATACAATGTTGGCATGAGGCGCTCCAGGCAATGCATCAGGACAAGTTACATATGCCTGTTTACCAACCCTCTCCCACACCCGCACCCACACCCACACCCACAGCCCAGTACAGATACAAACGCGTGCCCAGTTGCTCTAGACATGCCCAAACTCTTCGCAGGCCATACTCGTCTTCATACAGTTCGTGTGCACTCTCATTGCTCCACTTTCCAGTCATTTCAAGTCCCACCTTGTCTCCCTCTCTTTCTCTTTTTCCCGGGCTCGCTGTTGCCTTTCCTTCTCTTTCCTTCGTGCGCGAGTTCCTTCCTCATCCTCATCCTCTTGCGCGCCCTTCTGTTTGGCCTCTCTCTCCTCAGGCATCTCCCTGCAAGACAAGCACACACAAGCACACTCAGACACAAATCATACATTTCTCAAGCTCCCCAGAGCTACTCTACTGAGTCCGAGCACATGAATACGGCCAACATAGAAGGGCAGGCAGGAGCATGTACATCTGACCCGCGCAAATTCAGACACACATATATGCACATACGCACAGTGTGCGTGCGCCAAGACAAAGGCACATGCACACAAACAAGCATGCACAAACAATACTGAGCAAGCCCTTTGTAGGCACTGGCACATAGCTCTTGGCCTTTTATCAGCCGTGTCACTTGGAGCAGCTTAACAAACTTTGCCACAAAGGCACACAATATCATGAGAAAATTTTGACTGTTCTACAATTCCCAAAATGCAATTTGCAAGTTGGGTATCGACATGCACCAGCAGTGCATCCTTGAAGCCTTTGTAATGTGCAGATTTTCTCAACTAGACCTGTCCAAGACCCTCCTGACTTCCAGTATATGATATATCTCACCAAGGGTGCACTTCAGCACATACAAAAGTTGGTTTTGGTACACTTAATTTGCAGGTATGGAGCTCACGAGTCAAAGCTCCCCGGAAATCTATGCCCATACAGAAGGCTGTATCCAAACAACACAGCCCTGCTAGTATGCACCACATGTGTTGGTCATGTAGCTGTGGTCTATGGAAGCAAAGCGAAAGTGTTTCCACTTTGCCCGCACTTTCACATTGACTTCCTCCGTCAGAGGCCGACACACACACCCATTAACTCCACAAATGGGACCGAACACCATTGCGCTTGAGCATTGTTTTGCATAGTTTTGCTCCTCATCTTCCCATGAGGATTCATGGCCACGTCGTCCATAATTCTCCACACCCGCTCTGTCCTACGCTGCACCACGCACCTCTTTTGGTTTGCATTTGCTCTGGCACAGAACCATACACAGCCTTCATTGCCCCATCCTTGATTGCCTTTACGGCCCTGCGTAAAACTGTTTCACACAATCCTTCAAAACCCGCACAGGCCTTGCATGCCTTTCCCATCTAACCATCCACTGCCACGTCCATGCCTGTCCACAAATATACAAATTGAATGACGAAAGGCTCTACACACCTTTTAACCTGCACTGGCTCGGGCGCCTCTCCCTCCTCCGCATCCATTGCCACATCCATGTCCATGTCGGCCTCCATATTGGCTGCTTCCCCAATCTTGTCCTGCAAAACACGTGCGCGCAAGCATGGTAAATAGGGCACTCTACGCATGCACACATCGGCGTGGGGGCCCGTCAGGTCTGTGCTGGAGTAGACCATGGTGCATTGCTGCTTTCGAGGCTGTGCTGCCATGGATGGAAACCACACTGCTCAGGATCAGAGGTAATGCTCCGTACGAGACAGAAACAACACCAGAGATGGAGGCTTGACACCAGAATCACAAGCGCACAGGCAGAGTCCAAATCCACAAATTAAGAATGAGGGGATCCTGGCCCAGGGCATGCACACTAAAGTATACGTCCATCAAGGGTGAACATGGTCCGATGCTGCAGCACAGGGCTTGCCGCCACTGCTGGCTCATGTGCATGGGCTCATCTCTGTGCAAGCATGCAGAAAAATAGAAAAGAAGAACTACGCAAGCAGCAAAAATTTCCCTGCATCAACAAAGAAAAAGTATGCATAAACGTACGGCAGCATAATGAAAATAAAGCATTGTTCTGTCCAAGGCTCACGCTTGTTAAGCAGCCCCGTGCACACTAAGCAGCCTCAGACTCCTGAAGCACTCTGCACACCTTCCGGTGCCAGATTGCAGCGTTTCCGGCTTCCAGCTGGGAGGCCTTCACGGCACGCTTGATCTCTCCTCCATCTCCTGCGAGCTCCTCATCTTTGGTCCCGCGCTGCATGTGATGAGGAAAGGCAAGACAGTCCAGCGTGTGCCAGCAATGTGGGGATCATTCTAAGCTTGCATTTTGGCCCTGGCAGCTCATGATCGGTCGGTTGAGTGCTTCAAGTGATGGATGGGCAGGAGCGCATCTTCCTAGCGCCAAATTGTCGCTCATGTGCCACAGCTCTGCATGTGCTCAGCATACCGCATGTTGTGGAGGAAGGAAAATCTTGAGCCACTAGTAGGCATATGCTTCTGCCTACTAGTGCCTACTAGTGGTATCCAGAACAGCACGCAGGCGTTCCAAAGTGATTCAGTTGTGATACTGATCTGAATCAATGATCGTGGACTGCTCCACATGCTGCAGCATCAGGACTTGCGAGGCTTTAGGATAAAGAGGACAAATTAATCCAGAAATGATCAGAAGACGAGCAAGGACGGGGCGGTACACATTGTGCCAAAATCATGGAAAGGAAGGTACATGCCCGAAGGTGAGTTTTGCAAAGTACTGCGTGGCAGCTCGGGTGTTCCCCCCCAAATATTGCAAGGCCGCTCTTTAGTACTGCAGTCTTTAAAGTACTGCATGGAAGCTCCTGAAGCACTGCATGTCAGCGTATGCCTACCCAAAAAAGAGGTCAAGGCGGTCACAGGGCCAGGGGGCCAAGGGCCTATTGCTGCTGCTCACTCTGCAAAAGGCTAGCACGACGAGCAAGCCAATCACGCGACTGTCCCCTGCTGGCTGGCCTTGCTGGCCCGCATCAACCAGAACCAAGGCCAAGTAGCACAATAGGCAACCCCATTGAGGACCCACCCCTGATGCCCGACTGCAGCTGCCGCTACTGCTGCTGCCGCTGCAGTTGCTGCTGCAGCACACGAAGCACTTACTATGCCTGATACGCACCTGCGGCTGCTGTTGCTGCTTTTGCTGCTGCTGCTCTAGCTCCTCCTGGGAGGCCCCCACAGCCAGCAGGGCCTCTTTTGCACGGGACCTGCACACACGTTTGGCTCACAATTTGTTGCAACACCATTCCCTGTGCATCGTGTGCTGGAGGACCCACTGCACATGCCCAAGCAGCATTCTCCAGCTCATGCGCGAGCTGCCCTCTGAAAGAAGCAGGGGCTGAGAGCGCTGTGAGGCTTGCAACTTGAGTGATTGGGTGATGCACGGCCTGAGCAAGGAATGGGCTGAGTGAGCTTCGCTGAGCAGGCGCAAGATGTAGGCACACATACACTGGCACCGCCGGCACACATACACACATACATGCACAGGGACACTGGCACACACATATACACACACAGGAGCATTGGCAAACACATGCATGCATGCACACACACAAATGCATGTGCACGCATGCATACCATCTAAGTCCTTGCCACATACATGCAGGAACAAGCTGCCATGCCCTAGCCAGGCACGACTGCGCAGCAAGGCTGGCACCACACGCAGCTCGGGATGCGGACATGTGCCTTGTAAGTGGAGCGGCGCCCTGCAGCAGGGGCTTGCAGCAGAACAGACGGACAGTGTACCTTGCAGCGGAACAGATAGACAGGGACCTTCCTGCCCCACATGTCTGAGCAGGGGGCAGAACTCGCGTGCGCGTCAGAGGTGATGGCATTGCCATCCCGACATGTTACGAGTGTGTGAGAGCCCAGGGACAAGTGCAAGGGCCTGGGGGGTTACCGGACCTGAGGCGGGCCACATCCTCTGGCTGGCCTTCATCGCCAATGCTCCCGTAGTACTCGAGTAGGACTGACCTGCACAAGCACGCAGGCGATGCCACCTCAGGACACCCACGCCCCCCCGCGCAGCCACATGCCCTAAGCCACGTGCGCACTGGAGTGCGTTCATGGATCAATGCCGCACTTTTGCCCGCCGGTGGCTGAGCAGTGATCCGCGCTTCTGCCACATGCGAGCAGCCAACTCTCATGTTCCCACCACGGACTGCATCTGTGCCAGCGTCAGTCGTGGCATCGGCCTTCAAAGACGTCCAAGGGTGGCCTCGGAATGTTCTGAGGAGCAGGGCAGCTGCGCCAGAAGCAGACTGGGCCGCCCTCTGGCCGCAGGGACCGCAGGAGGCCCCCACCAGCAGCTCCAGTTCCCGCGTAGGCATGAGCATTTGGGCAGACGCTACCAGGCATGGGCAGCTTCTGCTCCGGAGCAGGCACAGGCATCAGGGCCAAGTGCGGGCCACTCATTCAATCCCCACAGGAGCACAAGCCATTTTTTCTTTTAACCCCCACTGGAGCGCAGGCCGCTGTTTGCTGAACTCCAAACAAGGGCGCTGGTGTGTTGAAGCCAATGCAAATGTGCAGGCCCTGTACCGTTTCTGCAGACCCTACAACAGCACACTGCCATCTGTGGCAGGGACTAGCAGCAAGGACAGTTGAGCGCGCAGCAAAGGCAGCCACAAGTGCCTAGCAAAGGCAGCCACAAGTGCCTAGCGAATACAGCCACAAGCGCCTAGCAAAGGCAGCCACAAGCGCCCAGCAAATGCAGCCAAAGGCGTGGCACAGAGACAGCAGCTATGAGCATGTGATAGGCAAAGCCACCGGCATGCAGCAGGGACAGCCACAAGTGCACAGCAAAGGCAGCCACAAGCGCGCAGCAAGGACGGCCACGCACATGCAGCAAACTAAGGCAGCCTCAAGCACGCAGCAGGGACAACCAGGAGCGCGCGGAGCAGGGGAGAATGGCAGCCCTGCATGCATATGTCAGGCACCTTCCATGTGTTTGGCAGCCGCCCCCTACCATGAGAGCTTGATTCTAAGCTCTAGGCAGTGAGACCCTACAACTGTTTCCAAGTTGCCAAGGGAGTCTTACAGGTGCATCTCACAAACTTTGCCTGCCCGTGCTTTACCTGTAGCATGGTGTGCTGAAAGCAGTGCGCTGCTTCACAGACCTGGAGCACACGTGCCAGAGGGTGGCTGCGCTGCTCACGGACCTACCATGCACATGCGCTGGTGAGTGCGCTGCTTACGCGCTGCTCATGGACCTACCATGCACATGCGCAGGTGAGTGCACTGCTAACGCGCTGCTCATGGACCTACCGGACATGCGCCAGCGAGTGGCTCCGCTGGTGGAGGACGCCAAGGATGCGCTTGCGCAGCCCCGAGTCACCCAGTGCCCAGATGTGTGCCAAGATGAGGGCGGACTGGTGGAGCGTGAATAGGCCGGCATCCATGCGCGCCTGGAGGACCCACGTGTATACTCATGTAGTATGTGCGCGCACGTTCCGTGTGTGACCCACGTGTGTTCGTCCATATGTACTAAGTGCGTGTGCTTGTGAACACATACACACAGGGTTGCGCAGGACTGTGCAGGCAGCCTGGCGCAGCATGGTTAGGCCAGCACCCAAGCGCGCCTGCAGTGCGCGTGTGTGCACATGTGTGTGCGTACGCACGAGAGTGTACATGGCAGGAATGCAGCTGCCTGCGTGTCGGCCCCACCCATATGTTGCAAGCAGCATTCACAAAACTGGCACGGCGGCATTTGCTGTGCAACGAGCCACAAGGTAGTCCGCAGTGTTCCCAATGACGATGCGGCAGATTGGAATACAGATAAAACTTAAATGGCAGCCGTGGCCACCCACCATCCAGATCTGCTCCGGGGTCAGCTCATCGTCCTCCTCCTCCTCCTTCTCTTCGCTCAGCTTCTGCTCAATCAGCGCTTCCTGAGCCGCCACGCGGTCATAGTACCTGCAAGAGATGGCAACGGGCCATGAGGCAATGCATGAATGCGAGTGTAGCAGAACCAGGCCCTCCTTGATCACCAGAACAGCCCCAGCCCCCTGACTGACCATCAGGCGCAGGCTTTGGGCTGGACTGAGGATTGGCCAGTGCATCTACCGGGACCATGAAGATCCCCGGCCAGCCCATTATAGGACCTTTCTGCATAGCGTTTCTTGCAGTGAGGCAGCGGTGAGAAAGATTACTCTCCAACACCTAAATCCATCCCTAAGTCCAATGTTTCTTTGTTTAAGTACATTAATCCTAATCCAATCACCTAAGGTATCTCCGCCACGACGGACAGCAGTCAGACCCTCTACAAGATACATGGCCGCCCGGCAGGAACGGTGCTGCCTCCCACAATCAAGGATGGAGGCAAGGTTTACCACAACAGCTGCGTCGCGCGCCCCTCGTCCTTGCCATTGCCGTCCAATCACGAGCAACATGCTCACAATTTTTCTTACTGCGTGCGCCACCTCAGGGAATGCTGCCCTTACCTCGCGCTGCATCAGCCGACAGTGTCCCTGGCAAGCCGTCCTTTATAGGCCTTCCAACAAGCCACCCAACACAGCCCTCAGCAAGCTTTCCCACGAGCCGTCCAGGCGAGCTGCCCTTCTTAGCCCCCACCCCCAATTTGCGCTTGCCCTGCAGTGCGGCTGACAACATGCATCCAGCACATTCCACCGGGCAGCCAGTCCTGCAGCTTACACCCGCAGCATGAACTGCCTCCTTGTCACGCTCTTGCAAGGGTGCCCAGGCCGTGCCCTGGGCCGTGCCCGGCCCGCGGGGGCCTGTGGCTGCACACAGACTTGCCTGAAGTAGATCTCCAGCAGCCTGTCCGCCTTCTCAAACTCGTTCTCCACAAACTTTGATCCCACACGCTCCCGCCGGCCGCCCTTGGGGCCCAAGTTCGTAAACAGGCTGGCCACGAGGGATACGCACCGCTCCTCGATTTCAGACTCCACGTCGCGCTCGCCTGCACGGCGCTCATATACGTGTGAGGTGGCGTCTTGGAGTCGGCATGCAACCAAGCGCCCATGCAGTCGCTCAATCGCGCGAGAGCACCAGGCATTGAGTGCATGCTGGTGCGCTCAAATGAGGTTCATATCCTTTTTGTGCACTCAAATGTGATTCATATCCTTTTGGTGCGCTCAAATGTGCTACATATCCTTTTGCCCGCGGCCTTGGTTCCGTTGAGGCCGTTTGTGCGCTCAAATGTGATTCATATCCTTTTGCCCATGCAGCCGCTCAACGCGCGTGAGCACCACAGGCAAAGAGTGCTCCAGCCCCTGCTGGGCACTTGCTCGCCTATGTGGAGCTGGAACACACGGTTAACTCATGGTCGTGAGGCAGGGACGCACTGCACTGAGTGCCAGGCTCCACAGTATGCGAGACTGTGCAGCGCCCACAGTATGCAAGACTGTACGCATACTGTATGCGAGACTGTGCGAGACTGTGCAGCGCCCACAGTATGCGAGACTGTCTCAGTATGCGAGGCTGTGCAGCGCCCACGCCTGATGTTGTCTGGCACCGGGCACCTTGGGCATGCGCACGCAAGACACATCGGCTGCGCGCGGGCGTTTCTGCGCTTCAGAGCAAGCACATCCGATTATTGGCCAGCATACAAGGTTTTTGCTGGCGCCTTGTGGGAAGGTACCAATTCCTTGTGTGACAGTCCTGATGCCTTGCTGGCGCCGGCCTGCCTGCACCATCTGGACGGTGCCTGCGCCATTAGGATTGTGCATGGGCTTGCGTTCTCAGCCAGCCCTTCAAGCTGGGGCCTGCCGACAAGGGGGCCCAGTATGGGGGCCTGCCGGCAGGGGGGGCCAGCCGGCAGGGGGGCCCGGCCGGCAGGGGGGGGGGGTTAAGGCAGCGCAGCAGGAGCAGCACCACTGGCGCCCCCAAAAAGGCGCTCCTGGCTCAGAGCACAGGTGCTCCCAGCAGCACCCACCTGTGGGCCCCTTGATCCTGGCCTTGCCCATGAACGCCCCAAACAGGTGTTTCAGGCCACCTAGGTCGACCAGCTTCTCGCACGGCGCGCTGTAGCGCGTGGTGGCGTAGTCCAGCAACTTGAGCGCCCCATAGCGAGACTGCCGCTTGTTGGCCAGCATCAGCCACATCAGCTCCACACCCTCCGCCTGCGCGCATGCACCAGGCACACGGGCCATGAGCACAAAAGCACACATGTGTCTCTTCACACATGCGAGCCTGAGAGGGGCATTTGCACACACGCATGCGCTTTGTGGGCAAATGGGCAGCAGAAGGCTGAAGAGGCATGGGCACATGGGATAGCACAGAAGGGAAATGAGCACAGGGGGCAGCACAGATGAGAATGCAATGGCGTGCTCCTGTACTGGTGTGCAAACATGGACAGAAGTACACATACATGGACAGGAGACTAGAATGGACATGGACTGAAGACTGGTGCAAACATGAACAGAAGTGTGCAACTTTACATATGTGAGAATGGATAGAAGTGTGCTGCACTAGCTTGCACTATCATGCGTGTCCTCCCAAGAGGCCGGGGTGTGCGTGCTCTATCGAGACTCAGGCGCATCATGAAGGCTCATGCTTGCGCTTCCAGGGCAGAGGCGCACAGGCGCGCTTCTGGGAGCGCAAGCGCATGTGCCTTGCGGTTGCAAAAGCAAGCACAAAAAACAGCTGAGCATGGGCCTAGATTTGAGCAAAACCATACAAACTGACAAGAACAAAGCATGGGCCAAGATATATTCAGCAACAGCGTACAAAATAGACAAAAGCCAATGTTGGACCTGCGTTGAGCAAATACGTACCAAACAATTAGATTATATGCCCTAGAGTTCTCAGGCAGTGCAAGCACAGATCTTTTTGTTGAGCACGTGAACAAAAAACGGTCGAGGGAGAGGGATGTTAAGGATGGACAAGGCGCTTGCCATACCAGCCCCACCTTCACAAAGGCCAGCTTGTTTTCTGGCAGCATCATGGCAGAGCACAGCACATCGAAACAGTCCTGCACAAACAGAACAGGTGCAGTGTGTTGTAATTGTACGGTGCAAATGTGTTCAAACTATTGCAGAGCGGAGCACATGAACGGGGAGGTGCAGCTGGTACTACCACACATTGAGAAAGGGAGTCAGGCGGGGACAGCACCTGTGGCACCATCTGCTTCTGGGCCAATGCTGAAAGCCAAGAAATGATGTGGAAAGCGGAGACAGCGCGCAACATGAAATGCTTCAAATTGATCACCTACTTGGACAAGCTGGCAGCCCAAACCTCCCCACCTGCATGAACTCCTCCTCCTCCGCAGTACCAGGGTCCCTGCCTTTGTACAAAGCCACACATTGGAGCGCCACATCTATTCCATTCAACTCCCCCAACCTGCAGGTGCGGCATGCGCATGCATTTGGTGAAAGCACGCACAATGTGTCGCTGCAAAGGTGTTGCTCCATGCATGATCAGGGGCACAAGCCTCATTTGAGGGGAGTAAGCATTATGCCCAGTGATGTGCACGTTACTGTTGACGCCGTCATGGCGTTTTGCAACACAGTCCGTATATTACGGTAAAAAACGTAAATTACGGCGTAAATCGTAAGAAACACCATATACGGCAGTACGACGGCGTCCGAATGACACCGTAAATTACGTAGCCATTTGTGAATGACGCCGTTTTTGCACAACTCTGATTCTGCCTGAAAGGGAATCCTGCCACGGTAAAAGCATGGAGAAAGGTGACACACACTCTGGTCCTGTGCACACTCCCTGGCCCTGTGCACACACCCTGGTCCTGGTCTGTGTGCCTGCTCTTACAGAGCGAGAGCTGGGATGTCTTGCACTGAGATGTCGTGCTGATGCTGCAATTGGCCCTCAAACAAACGGAAGGTTCGGGTCTTCGTCCTGGAGTATGGCACTCCAGCTTTTGGTATTTTGAGTGGGCTAGCAGTGGCACTTCTTGACTGAAGACCTTATCTTTATAATCCTTGTTATCTTTGTCCTGGTGCATGGCATTATACAATGAGGATGGGTAGTGTGAGTTTGCCGGGGCGTTCAACGACCGGGGCAAAGTCCGTGCACCAGCATCGTAGCCGCAAACGCCATGACTGAGTTTAAGTTTGGAAGCTCCAGCGTCTGCTGGCAAGGGTGTGAAAATCTGTCTGATATATAATCCCTCGCCTTCACTCTTGGGCATGGATGGCCCTGAACTCGGCGTAGCATTGCCCAATGATCAGAGCCCCTCCCCACGGAGGAATTGACGAAGGTGCAGTGTGTGCACATCAGTCGTCGCCAGCTGGATTAGCTCCCTCAGAGCACAAGCTTCCAAAACAAGGCAAGACCCCCTCAAGCCATATGTGGGCATCCATTTTTCTGGTTCCACTCAACACCCTAGTGCTGTTTCTATTTCTGCTTCTTTTCTAAGCCAAGCTACATGTGTTGGCATCTTTACTTCCTCTGAGTCTTCTCTGCACCCTATCCCTTTGCTTAGCCCTACTCTTTTGTCCTTCACCATCCTTCTCTCTCCTAAGCCAGGCCGATTTTGGTAGGCGAAATGCATTCAAATCTCTCAATTCTCCCAAATGATCAAATTTGCCTGTTGGCAGTCTTGAGGTGTATGCATGTGCTGACACCCACTTCTTCTGGTTCTTCTCCGAGCCCTGGACAAGGATGGCCAGCAGCTCCGAGGCCTGTTGCTTGTTGCTGTCAAACTCGCGAGGCCGGATACGGCCAAGCAGCCACTTCATCAGCCGCGTCTTCTCCACGACCTGCAACCGCATCGGAACAGTCTGAATGGCTCATATGAGAGAAGTGGACATGCATTTGAGTCCAGGAGGGGAAAAGCCAGATTGTGGCATGACAGCCAGTCCCTGCGCAGCACCTTCCCTCCTACCTGCAGCCAAGCCAAATCGTGGCATGACAGCCAGTTCCTGTGCAGCACCCTCTTTTCCCTCCCACTCTGCTCTTGCATGGTCCATATGGCCACAGGGTAATGCAAAGAGCGCAATTGCCTCATGAGACTACAATACTGGCACACCCACTCTTTGCTGAGCCTACATATTGCCCACAGTGCCATGCTTCTAGTATGCATACTTGTTACCCACACAACATAATCTTGCTGTCTTCCTCACCTGCTCAGCAACACTAGGGTCTGTCTCAATCATGTTCTCGAAGGTGTTGAGGCAATTGAACACAGCCTTGGCCTCCTCCTCCACCTGCGCAAAGTGCGAGTCGATGAAAGCTGGCCTTGGCAGGCAAGCGACGATGCCAGGAGTGTGAGCAGTCTTTTGCAGCGTGCCCACGGAATCCAAAGCTCACACACGGCGCCAATGGAGCACACACTTAGAGCCCACAGGTTGCGAGAAGGTGGAAAGGTGGCAAGATAGAAAGCCATCCTGGCAAGGCTGGCAGGAGAGGCGCCAGACGGCAGCAGCACCTAGGGGCAGCAGACTAGCAGCAGCCTGGGGAGGCTGGCACACCGCAGTGGCATCTGGGGGGAGAGGCAGACAGCAGGGGTATCCTGGGGAGGCTGGCGGCAAAGACAGCAGTGGCATCCTCTGGGGAGGCTGGCAGCAAAGACAGGTGAAGACAGCGGAGTGCCAAGGAACTGCCAGTGTCACCTGGCGTGCACCGAGCTCTCTTGTTTGGTTAAGGTCTTGAACTGTTGCACTCACAGCACAGCAACACTGCCGCACTGAAGGCTGGACGCACCTTCTCATTGAAGCTCGTCAGCCGCTGCACCAGCAACTCCAGCACGTTGTTTTCCAGCAGGGCTGCCACCAAGCTGCGAGCCTCCTCCTCATGCTCCTGCAGCACATCTGTTGCAGCAGCAGCGGGAGCAGCAGCAGCACCAGCAGCAGGAGACATTTAAGAGGAGTGACACAGAAAAGGGAAACAAGGAAAATGAGGCAATAGCACATATTGCCTCTGAAGTGGGTGGGTGGGCGTACCATGGCCAGACTCAATTTGCAATGTATAGGCAGGTGAGCGACTCTGGGTGTAGGTGTGTATTACCAACGCTGTTGAGCGTCCTTGGGCGTGCACATTGCATCTGTCAGCAATGCTATTCCTTTACACAAAACAGTATGCTCCAGCTACGTTCATCTCTCAAGCCATCCCTCCCCAAGGAAGTTAGCAGCGCCCTTCTGGAAAGGCACCCTTCCAGCTGCATTCCCTTCAGAGGACACCCTGCCAAGAGCACTGCCTGCCTCAGCTTTGGGACTGGGGCATGCAACCGCTTTGAGACCAGGGCGTGCCACAGCTGTGGGCACAACGCGCGCCTCAGCTTTGGGAATGGGGAGTGGCTCGGCTTTGGGGAGGGTGCGTGTCAGCTTTGGGGAGGGTGCTTGCCGCAGCTGTGGGCATGGCCCGGCCTCAGCTTCAGGAATTGGGAGTGCCTTAGCTTCAGGATGTGCTGCAAGGACAACAGGGAACTGCCCAGGGGGGGCAGGAGAAGGCTGCCATCACCCCGGCTGACGCAGCCGTATTGCATCGGCACTGCAGCTTAACACCCAGTTAACAGCCTCGATGCATGTCAGTGAGCTGCTTCAAACCCCCCTCATGGTCGAACAAGCAGTGCTTATGACCACACGCCTGCATCAGTGATCTCCATCAGCAACTCTCATATCAGAGGTCTCTATCACCAGCAATGCCTCTGCGTCAACCCACCCACGCCAACTATCTCTACCAGCAAGCGGCTCTCACGTCACGTTACCAGAAATGCCTCTGCGTCAACCCACCCACGCCGACAATCTCTACCAGCAAGCGGCTCTCACGTCATGTTACCGACAATGCCTGTGTCAAACCACCCCCGTCAGTGACCACCCAACCCAGCTCCCTCACCACGACATGGAGAATGGCTGTATTCACCCAAACCATGCCATAGGCAATGCCTGCGCCCACTTGCGCCCGCCAGCTGCATCAAAAGCTCTGCAGATCCGCACGAGTAGTGCCCCCATACACCCACCTGCATCCGTGAGCTCCATTAGCAACTCCACCGTGTCGCCGGCAATGTCCGTATTTTCGTGGCTCAGGCACGCGAGCAACGTGGGGAATGGATTCAGCTCCACCAGCAGGGGATACAGGTCTGGGGAGCCCGCCACCTGCGCACAATACCAGCAAGGAACACATGTCCCTGCCCTTCGTCAAAAGGGGCGCAGCAGGTGGCCGGGCATCCTGCAGCACTTGGGGGCGCTGTCCACACTGACAGCACGGGTGTATCTGCAGAGAGTGCTGCTTGCACAGGGCATGCTGCTGTGAGGGCATTGCCACGGGTGCTGTCCTGTGTATAAGCGTGCCGCTTAGGGGTCCTATGGCCACCAGCCCCCCCCACCCTCCTTTCCTGCAGGAGGCCCTCCACTTGCTCATTCAGGCATGTGCCCTTTGATGAGGGCCATGTGGTCAGAGAGCACGCATTCATTGCAGCCACTTCCCCCCTGTGCCCTCCGATGAGGGCCATGTGGTCAGAGAGCACGCATTCACTGCAGCCACTTCCCCCCTGTGCCCTCACCTGCAGGAGGCTCTTCACTTGCTCATCCAGGTCGACCTCGCTGTCCAAGAACTTCTCCGGGGCGTCCGCGTACTTCATGCGCTGCTCCAGGTTCTCCTTATACTACAGGCAAACAAATTTTGTGCTGCATGAGGTCATGTGCGCGCTTCCAGGAGCAGGAGGCTACTGCAGCGAGGGCTGCTCAAAGGGCAACAGGGACAAAGGCTGGCTATCAGCGTGCGTGTGCGGAGGGCGTGATGGCAAAGCTGGGAGCGCACACTCTTCACATGCACTTGCGAGGGGCACCTCTAGCAAGGTGCCTAGAGGACAACACCCTGCCGGCCCAAGGTTTTGGCAGCTCTTGTCACAAGTTTAGAAGCTCGGTCCTAGGCCGGCACGGCTAAGTCCAGGCAGTCAAGCCATATACGGTGGAACCACTTTGGAGCCTTATACGGTGGAAGCACGTTGGAGTGCATGAGAGCTGTGGCGCAAGCGCAGGCGTGTCTCCAGCACTGTTCGATGAAAGGACACTGGAATCTTCATTTCAGACACCATGGACTTCTCCTGGGCTGGCAATGACCAGTCACAAACCAAGCAGCCTGACAGCCAGGCTGGCAGTTGACCCTGAACTGGCAAACTTCGCATCTCTGAGTTGCAAGGAGAGCAGCGATGAAGCATGCACTGAAGGAGGAAGCTGCGCTGGCCCATGCAGCACAGCTACATGGATGTGCTGCGAGCTCCTGGAGCTGGAGGAAGCTGCGCTGGCCCATGCAGCACAGCTGCATGGATGTGCTGCGAGCTCCTGGAGCTGGAGGAAGCTGCGCTGGCCCATGCAGCTGTGCTGCAGGCTCCTGGGGGCGTTGATCAGCCCAGGAGCCACTAGGCAGCAGGAGGCCAGAGGTGGAGCACAGCTTCCTGCCAGTGCCCCCACCTTCTTATCAATCACAGAGGTGGAGCACAGCTTCCTGTCACAGTGCTCGCACCTTCTTTTCACACGCAGTCACGATCCGTTTGAGGCCCTTGGCATCGAGGAGCTGGATCTGCGCAGGCGAACGTGCAGAGCGTTAGAGGTCGTGCATTCGGACACGCTCTAGCTTGTAAGTGCTGAGGAGCATGCGAGGGCTGGTGACCCACCCTGGTGCAAGCAAGCCCAGCAAACAGTGCAAGCGAGGAGTGTATTGTCCGTAGCCCTGCCTGCAACTGCAGTGACCCACTCCCTGCAGTCAGTACATCACGTCACTCGCTGCCTCAGCCAGCCTGCAGGGGACTCCAGGCATCTCCAGGCATAATGGCGTTGTGACGATCCCTCAACAGCGAGCGCAAGCCTTGTTGATACTGATCCATTGCTGGAAATCGGTTGGGCAGACGGCTGGTACCTGGCCCAGGAAGATCTAGTCCACTGCCAGCTACCTTGCCGCGCAGCACGCGCAGCAGCAGCGCCCCTGGTCTACATGGGCCAACAGCAAGGTAGCTTGTCTATGTTGGCTTACAGTGACCTACCCAGGGCTACATGGGCTGACAAACACCTACCTGGTCTATATGGGCCTCCTCCTCAGCCTGCCTGAGCAGCTCCTCAGGGTCCAATTGCTTGGCAGCCTCAGCTTCAGGCTCGGCGCCCTCCTGCTCTTCTGCTTCCGCTGCTTGCTTGTTGTCCGAGTAGTAGCTGCGGGTGGGGGAACACGAGAAGTGCACCTATTGCACAGGCTCTGAGTCACAGCACCAGAGCATATTCCCATGGTTCGTCCTCACAGGTTGGTTCATGCTTGGGTGCACAAGAGGAGCACACCCAGTGCGCAGGCTTTGAGCCGCAGCACCAGATTCTGTTGACCAGAACATGCTCCAAAGCTCCATTTTCACACTTTCATTAACGACGGACTGTCACTGTCGTGATGCTAGCCCGTCCAGGAGGTAGAATAGCCGGAGTAGGTAATTTGTGCTGCAAAAAGGCGCAGCTACACACACACACATGGGCGCAATCGGGCTCGATCTTCATGGCACATGAACAAAACATCCACGTTGTCCATGCCTGTGGTGAGCTTGCAATGCTTGGACTTGCAACACGCCAAAATTTTTGAGCAGTCATTTAATCTCCACATGCATGAGCAAGCCTGGGAACAGATGGTTGGAGGCACAAGCAAATCTTTGGCCTCATGGTGCACTTAAGACTCGAGTGCCATGCCCCTGATGTAGCATAGAAACGATGCAAGTGGGTAAAACATGCAAGGCATCTCCTTAACACATGCCCACGTACATCTGATAATATTTCATGTCATACAAGGCCCTCTATTGTTCAAATACTTTTTTCAGCGAGTGCTGCACTGGGGAAGGTGGCATCACCGTCAGCGATGCAGCAACTCTTACAAAGGTTGCAGTGTGAGACATCCACCACTCACCCTACACCCTGAGGTCCTGTGGAAAAAAAGAACCCAGGCCTGGGTCCTTGGAAAGTCTTGCTTGGCTGGAAGCTGGCTTGGGCTGCTTGATCAGCAAGGCCAGCAGCGGCATTGATAGCCGCTTGCAAGTGCCATTCACTGGCGTGGCTGGCCATAGGGTTTAATATGGGCCGGGCTGTATGCATGGAGGGAGAAGCAGGCATCCCTCATTGGGGACACGTCCATCATGCGCTTGCCATGCAGCGTCATGTACAAATCATTGATTGTCAGCATGCATGCAGCCATTTAAGATGCTTCTTTGTCTTACCAAGATATCTCCGTTATCCTTGTCCGCTGCAAATGAGTTCAGCTGCAACACATTTACGGTACTGATTGTAGTTTTTAAGGTGCTTGTCCTGCATGTCACGCTATTTTTATTTATCGATCGTTTATGAAAGTTGGGCATCCATGCAGTAAGGGGGTCAATTAGGACGATCTCAAACTAGTTGCTCCCATTAAGGTACTCCCATTTATTATTAATTTACTGAAAAGCAATCAAGATGGAAAGTAAGGATCAGGCCCAGGAGCACCCTTCGCTGGAGCCAACAGCCCCAGCCGATAGCGTTGAGTTTGCTTCAGATGCCAGTGCTGCGGCAGATAAAGGGTTATTCGATCACCACTCATGTGGTCCCATTGAGATGAAGCGGAGTCAACGCGAGCAACCTCCAGTGCAGCGTGGGAACGGATATGCCAACTCCCTGATTAGCTCAGGCGTTACACTTGCTGTTTGCCTTCTTCCGAAGCTCGTTCAAAAGGTAATGGGTTGGGACATGTAGCACGCATGCAAACTTGCAGGTTTGACTGGCACCTTGACAACTGCAAAAGGCCGTCCTGTTAACTTGGGTACATGACCTGTTTCTTTTACTTATATTTTAACGACAGGCGCGGAAGCACCGGGCAGGGCGGAGGGTAGCAGGCAAGGCATGTGCCACTCCTGAACAGGGGACTGCAACTCCGGTACCTGAGTCTCCGGTGCTGAGGCCCTTTGGCAGCCCGTGCGCAACACATGCACCTGCAACACCCACAGTTCACCGCAAGCCCCAAGAGAAAGACCAGGTACTGGCCCTGCTGACCTTGCTGCCTGCCTTGCTCACCACCAGTGCCTGGCACCAGCAACTTTGTTTGGGGGGCCGTCTGCACATTCACCTGCCAGACATAAGGCACACCAGAGCAGGCATATTTGGTCACACACACAAGATCATGTCATGTCACACAATGCACGTGCGTGTGCGCGCAGGCTGAGAGTGCAGACAATGACTCCGACACTGCTCCCTCTCGCTCCACCGACCAGGGCCTGCAACAATCCCCATCCACCAAGCAGGAGAGCGCGGAGGCCTTGAAGCAGCAGCTGAAGCTGCTGATGCAGATGCAAGAAGAAAACAAAAAGTGCGTGCCCCCAGAAGGCGCTGCTCACCTCAGCCGGCAAGTGCTTGCCCTTGCACCCGTGGGCAAGAGCCTGCACTGTGGCACCCATGGTCACCCATATGCAGCAGCAAGGGGCACACACCCGCGAGCAGCTGCAGGATCACGCATCTGCACCCGCCCCGGTCCGGTCCGCCGCACCCTGCTGCTGGTCAGCCTCCCATCGCTGCTTGTGGTGATGGCCGGCCCGCGCCTGGCTCTCACGCTACTTAAGCCAAAATGTTGGTGCGCAGACTCCGGGCCTTCATGGAGCAGCACCTGAGCAGCAGCCAGAAGGCGGTGACGTTGGAGGCAGAGAACCAGGCACTGAAGGCTGCCAAGCAGGCGCTGGAGGCGGAGCTGGAGGCCCTGCGCCGGCCCGCATTTGAGCTGAACAATGGCGAAGAGCTGGAGGTGTGTTTGTGTGCGTGCGTGTGTGCATGTGTGAGGGTCTGAATGGCAATGTTTTTGGGCTAGCTAAACGATGCAGGAATTTGTTCAGCTTGCAGATCTTAGTGATCTTTGATCCCTTTGGGGGGGGTGGCAAAGTGATGCGCATCGCACACGCAGGGAGTGTTGTGTGGTACGCGCAGAAGTTCAAGCGGGCGCTGCCCAACAGCGGTGGCGCGCTCGTGGCCCCGACACATGCACACAGCATGTGCAGCGACGCGCACGGCCTTGGAGGCACACCCTCAGTGGATGGGGCCCCCAGCATGGCAGGTGCGTGGCACGCACAGAAGCAGAATGTAATATCCAATCATAATGCCAGCAGGCTGCTCTACTGGCACATCACATCTCAGTCAGATGTGCATTTGTGAATGCCGGGGTTCCGGAGGCCCGGCAGCTGCACCTTGAAGCCATCTTACTGATAGAGGGCAGGAGAGCGGCAGCTTCTTCTTGCACTGGGAAAGGTGTGCAGAAGCCTAGCTGGTCCTCACGTGATGCACAAGCTACACTGGGGTCGCGCTGTGCAGTGCCTGTGGTGCAGCTCACGGTGCTCAGTCCCACACCGGCAGCGCCATGCACCCACCCCAGCCGATGCCACTGCTCTTCAATGGGTGATCTGGTGGCTTTCCAGGTCTCCGTTCATCCATTTGATTCATGCCCCATCCAACTGATCCATGCCCGGACCACCCCCCACCGCGCGCAGCCACTGACCTACCGGCCGGACGCGCAAAGCAGCAGAGCGGCGTGGTGTCTGACTTTGTGAAGTGGGTGCGCAACGGCAGCAGTGCTGCCACCGGCCCCGGCTCCAGGCAAGGCGCGGCCCCGCCCCGCCCGCCTGCCCCAAGGTAGGCGCCGGCCTCTTGCACATTTCGTACCAGTGCCTTCTGTGGCCGTGCTGCGTAGATCCCTCCCTCCGCTAGTGCCCTGCAGCGAGCATGAGCGTTTCTTGCTCCGCGTGCGCCAGCCAAGAGAGAAAAGCAGCATGTGCGTGCACAGGCAGAAGAGGAGCACAAGTGCACCTGCAGCCCCGGCTCAACTCAAGCCCGGCTGCCCTTGCAAGCCTCAGAGCATGCCTTATCCCCAGCTGCCCTTGCGAACCAGCGCTCGCTCTGTTCCATTTTCGCGCTCGCGCAGCCACTCGCCCCGCCCACGCACACAAGTCTCGGGTGTCCCTAACCAGCCTGCGTGCCTGCTTGTTAAGGTCCAGCAACATGCTCCCTGCCGTCTGCCCACCACGCCCCACACCCCGCGCCACCAAACTGCCTATGGCTGCGCCTGCAGCGCGTCCCGCGCGGAAAGCCTGCGCAGCGAGCGCGCCCCCCCGAGCACCGCCAAGCAGGGCGGCGGCATGAAGCCCTCTGATTCCAACGCCGACGTCACACAGCTGCTGGAGGCTTGGTCCTCAGGTGCCGGGGCGCACCAGATGGTGCTGTGAGGCGGTGCACGCATGCATGTGCTGCGAGTTTTTTGGTACGTGTGGTGTGTGAGCGTGCGTGTGTGTGTGTGTGTGTTCCCACGTGTGTGCACGGACTGTTGGTGCTGCACAAGTGGCCCCCACTTGCACGGCCTCCTTGCGGCACTGGCTTGGCGGGGACTGTCGCTGTGTGCCGGGTCCTGGTGAATAAGAGTGACGTGTCGCTGCAGGGTTCAGTGCTCTCTTTGCCGCGCACATAAAAGTTAAATTGTGTAGCAGATGGCTGGCCAGTTTTCTAAGCACCGAGGTGTCATCCATACAGACAGTCCTGGCTCCAGTTTCAGGCCAGTTGGCAATTTGTTGCATTGCGCCTCCGCTGTCAAGTACAGGTTCACACGCTTAACCAGCAAGAGGGGTTGCCAGAAGCACCTAGGCTGTTGTATCCATGCTCTAAGAGGATAGCTTTTCACTAGGGCTAGGTGCGTTGCATTCAGGCTGATCTTTGTTGTTGTCTCAATAGTACAGGGTGATATTGCGCTGATAGCACTGCTTCTGGTAGCATACTCTTGGGCCTACAGCAAATTTTGGCGGCCAGCGCCATATGATCTTAGCAGGACTCTGTAATCATGGCCTCTACACTTCATGTTCCAATTTTTTGTTGTATGCGTGCAACTTGCTGGTAATGTCGCTCTCCGCCGTTGCTTTTGGATCTATTAATTTTGCAAGGCTCATACTCTGATTCACTGCCAAGCTGTTTCTTGATGTCTAAATTCTTTAGATAAATGCTCGAACAAGACTGCACTGCCCTGAATAAGCAGAAGGGGTATCTGTACAAAACAGGTAGCTAGCAGTATTTTAGAGATGAGTGACTGACAGACTACTAGGGCCCCACCACAATCTTCTCGACTTTATTAGTGCTACCAGGTTTACCTCGAATGAAGAAAGAAAAAAAGGAGAACTTAGGCAGTGAAAAACTCGCCGAAAATCAAATGCCAGTGACGACTGGAAGTCAAGCGGGCTGTCTGCAGGGCACCTGCTAGTGGTAGCGCTAGCCCTGTGCTGTGCAGTCCTCCTCATTCAACCCTGTTTCCCTACCACCACCAGCCGCTCGCACTCAGCCACCAAAATTGATTGTACTCCCTCCTCATAAGATCTTGAATGGGAGATGAAGTTGTGTTCTTCCCAAGCGTCATCTTTCAGCTCCTTCACACTTTGGAAAATTAGGTGCATAGAAAGAAGCCAGTTTTGTGCACACTGAGGACTTAGCAAGTGCTTCAGCTTGCTGTGCCCAAGATTTCGGAGCAACACCTTGCTTCTTTAGCTTCAAGTTATACACTTTTTTTTGTGCAGTTTTTGTATGAAATGTTTGCATGGGTACTAAATTTTCTACTAAACCGCAGTGCCATGGTGGCGCTTGCATTGCCGCCTGCCAGTGGACGCATGCCTCCCCCTTGGTACTGCACGTAGTACTGTACTAGTGCGTGCCATCAGAGGATCCCTGAGGGTGCAGTCTTTTTTTTTGGGATCTAAAGACACAGTCTTCCTTATTTTCCATTATTGCTCCCCATGGGCTATTCGTGGCAAACTCAAGTAGAGATCAGAGATTAGTAATCACTGGCATGATTGCCATTGATGAGTCATATTCAGGCCAGGAGTTCTTACAACGATTGTGACAATTGTAAAAGGTGGCACCTTTAAGCTCTTGCACGAAGTCTGCAAGACAGGTTACGCAGAGCAAATCGGCAGTGGTGGGCGCTGCTGATTTATAAATCAGCAGTAATTACCAGTGAATTTACAAGTATGCTAGCAGGAATTCGTGAAGAAAAGTAGCATGAAGATGCGAGACATCAAGGATTTAAGGATATTCCATTGTTGGATACAGGCTACTTGGGTTTGAAAGCTTTTTAAAGCCAAATATGCTGTTCATGCGCAATGTAAATACAAACTTTGGAGTTGGTAAGATGTCAGCACAAGCGCACACAATGTGCACACGCAGCACAGCAAGAAACCTAGAAGCCTCAAGCTCAGAGAGCAAGCATTAATTGACCATCGAGAAACAGCGACTGCTGTCAACCTGACTAGGGACTGTTGTTGCTTTGAAGGCCAAGCACAATTTTGAAAGTATGGTGCACAACGAGACCTGTCTGCTACCGTACACACAGGACAACATTAGGTAGAATTACAAACGCAGAAAAGGCCAACGTGACGCAATTTGACTTCAGAAGCCCACGTGCGAAGCAAATACATTTGTTACACCCAGCAAATCTCCCATCTTTGTCCACAGCATCCGCCGCATGCTCACAGCAACTGCTGTGCCTGCACAAAGCACCCTTCCTGTTGTACAAAGCAGGCGCACATTGTTCCACCTTGCGTAAACACTGTCGCAGTACCTGTGTGCGGCAGGCACTGCGGAGCCTCCCTAACCTCATTACAGCAGAGCGGGAGGACAGCTCTCAAGCGCAGCCATGGATGCGTGTGCGCTTGCAGGCATGTGTGCACCAATCATTTCTGCAAGCCTGTCGAGTCGGTTGTGCCGCAGTGCTGACTCAGGGCCTCCACATCCGTGGCATTGTAGCTCTTGTTCACCCCCACCAGCAACCGGTCTAAGACGGGCCCGTAGTACTGTACTTGCGAGAGCAGTGCATCAGCAATAGATTCGTGATTGAGCCAAGGGAGAGTTTAAGCAGCAATGTGGGTCACATGTGCCTAAGCTGGCACGTATCAACAAAGCGGTCCTTCAGTCACCACCGGCTTGCTTAGGATGGAAGCTCCCTGGCTACCCACAGGTATTTGCCGGCCGTAGTTGTGGGTTTACAGGGGGCATCTGCATCACCTGCTGAGGCAGAACCTGGTTCATGCCTGGCGCTGTGTGCGCACCCACATGCGCTGCGAGGTTGCGTGCAAGGGTACCAAGCAAGCACAGTGGGATCAAAAGGTGTGTGCACCAGCACATCACTTACCCAGGCGCGCCCATGTGCATCACCCACGAAGGCACGCCCAAGCGTATTATTGCCAACGAAGGTGCACCCTTGCGCATCGCCCACCAAGGCACGCCCAAGCGCGTTGCCAAGAAGGAAATAGCCACGGACTGCAGGAAGGCGCCTATCGCATGATGGCAACCAACCCCACCCACTCCACCCCAGGTGGGGTTCACCCCCTCTGCATTGGCAAGAACATGGTTGACTTACCTCTGGATCATGGTGCTGGATGCTGGCCACGACCCTCGCCAGGTCCAGCAGGACTGTGGCCTCGATCTGGGGCTGTGGGGAAGACTCTGCAGCATGGAGCACCTGCACATAAGGCAGGTCCCAATGGCTGGAGCGTGGAGCACACATGCCAGGCGCCCAGTGTGGCAGGTGCCCTGCGTGCTGCAAAATAGTAGCCAAGGCGCTGCTTCTTGATCGTACGACGGGCAAGGGTGGGAATATGCAATGAAGCAGTGAGAAAAGGAAATACCAAGAACAGAATGGAGATGGCCTAGGGGAACGGCGTAAGGCTTTGGTTTTAATACAAGCCTTAATAATTAGTTTTGACAAGGGGTGTACCCGGCAAGTCTCAGCAACAGGTCTCAACAAGAGTTCTCAACAAGTCTTAACAAGCCTCCTCAAGGGGTGCACACAAAGGCGCCTGCTTCATGGTATAGGGGGATGCTCACCCTTCCCAGTATGCTATGCATCAAGCCTTCATGGTATGTCTGCGTCACTGGATATGCGGATGCCAAGTACACAAGGTCCTCATCATCGAGCGCCGGGAGCACCTGCGCGCAAGCAGGAGCAGGACTCCTGTCCAACAGGTGCTGAGGGGGCCACTTGAAAGCGCAGAGATGAGCAGCAGCAGCAGCAGCAGCAGCAGCAGCAGCAGCAGCAGCAGCAAAGCCTGGCTGCCAAAAGAGGGCCACTTGAAAGTGCAGAGACCAGCAGCAGCAGCAGCAGCAGCAGCAAAGCCTGGCGCACAGTTGCGTACAGTTAGCCGCACAGACAAGTGGGTACGGTGCAAGCCCGAGACACTGGGCACGATGCTCAAGAGTGCTGCCCTTGGGATGCGCAGAGCCATCGCCCGTAAAGGTGCCGCTCCAGGTGTACCAGGTTTGCAGGGAAAGGTAGGGTGAGGAAGAGCTGCAGGCCTGGCTGGGCGATTGGGCACATAAAGGAGCAAAAAGAGGCTCTGAGCGTCCGCTAAGAGCAGCATGTTGCGTCAGCAAGGGGCCAAGCTTGCGCAGGCACGCACGATTGCTTTCGCTGTGAGGCGCTGGCACTGATGGGTGTGTGCACAAGCGTTGGGGCGTGCGCACACAACCACACTCAAAGCATGAGCGGCCATGAGCGGCATGGGTCCCAGGCAGACAAAAGTTTGCAAGTGCTCATATGCTGGGGCGCACACACACACGCGCACACACACACACACACACACACACACACAGCCACGCTTAAAGCATGAGCGCCCATGAGCGGCATGGGTCCCAGGCAGACAACATTTACCTGTTGCACACCATACTTGCAGCAGGTGCCCTTGAAGACCTGCTGGATTTTCTTGCACCTACACATGCACCAAAATGGGCACGGCAGGCAGCATGCAACAGGCCTCGACAGGGGGTCTAGGTTACACTTCCCCACCTTGATAGCTGCATCCCCTATGGCTGTCATGAGCGGGGGTGATGAGTGCTTGACCCTTGTATACGCATACGCAGCCACCACGAGGTCCTACACACGCAACAATCAGTCCAGATGTTCAGATGCAGAGCTTTGAATTATAACAAGGCAAGCTTCCGGGCAGGCCCCTGCATGTGTGTACGTAATTCCCAAGAAACCCTGCACAAGCAAGCCCACACACCAGACGACAGCTGGCTACCTAAGGACAAAAAAAACTGGAAGAAAAGAGGGTTTCCCAACCTCACAAATGAAAGTGACAATTTGCAGGCTAACCTCCACAAGCGTAAGATATGCCAGCCGGCAGTCACTCTCCTAGCCAGTATCTGCGACTTGGGCCATACAAGGTCCTAAGGAGGAAAATACCATAACTGGGAGCTGGCTAGCCAAGCCCTCATCCCCCAACCTGGGGCTACAAGTGTACACAGACAAATCATGCATGGCCGCAGCCTGAGGCGCATGGCAAGGAACCCTGCTTCAGGCATCTGCTTCAGGGTGCGCACGGCAATGACTGGCAGCAGCGCACGAGAACTGTGGGTGGTGGCCCTCGTGCACACACCCTTGTGCACCCATGCTCCCCCTTGCTCTCATGCACCTTCTCCCCCCCTATCTGCGGCTTGCACTCGCGCCACCCCTCTTCCCCACCAGTGGCGAGTGCCCGCACCCCACTCCTACTTGCAGCCAGCACTCGCAA
>LFCJ01000478.1_pt1 | contig 24755 bp, 34 predicted proteins | sample 643141 | NCBI WGS metagenome assembly LFCJ01 (sample SAMN03766243, study PRJNA286221) | soda lake metagenome | biome: soda lake; feature: Kulunda steppe; material: water; isolation source: sample B1-Br-g2 brine of Lake Bitter-1 | place: Russia: Kulunda steppe | collected 2010-07
TGAGCCTTCTTGAGGTAGTGCAGTGCCCTCGGACGTCGCAGGCCTCACTCACACCATTTGAGCTTCCATGAGGTAGTGCAGTGCCCTCGGACGCTGCAGGCCTCACTCACACCATTTGAGCCTCCATGAGGGGCACGCACCTTTTTGATGGTGGCATCAGACAGTGCAACCTCTTCAATGGTTGCGGGCGTCATGATGCTGGTGCTGCCATTGGCACGTCCAGGCAAGGTTGACTGCCCACGGGATTGGCTGCCGAGCTTCCACCAGCTCTTTGCCCCAGGCTGCTTCTTGGTTGGAGCTGCCGCGCTTGCGGGCAAGAACCTGCAGGTGTGGGGTGGGATTGCGTGCATGCATGCATGCGTTATGATGAAGGAGCAAAATGCAAAGCTGCAAGCTTTGAAGATGAGTCATGCTCAGAGCAAAGCTTCCAGGAATCTCACTCAAAGCAAAGCTTCAACCTCTGCCATTCATAGTATGGTTTTTGGTGGAAGCAACCTCCATTGGCCAATGTGCAGGTTAGGGGTACAAGTTGATGCCCTGTCTGCCAGTGCACTTAGTCGTAGGAACCCTGAGCAAAGTCTGTCTGGACACCCCAGTTCATTGTTCCTGCAGAGACACAGTGCACACTGGTCGAATCATTGCCCGGACTGTGCATACTCATATATGATTCATCGTATGTGTTGGTATGCATGGTATGGTTCATGGATACCAACACATACAACGCATCTTGTCAAAGTGGCCAGCACAAGATAATTGCTCATCATGGTATGCTGACTGTCCCTGGACTCACAAGCCAAAATGGATTTCATTTCAAGACAATGGACAGGACAAGACAGCATCAGTCATGCAATGAAAAGCCTGGATGCAGGCAACGGATGAGGTGCAAGCCCGCGCCTCCATACATCAAAACCCAATAACATGCCAATAAAGGGTGTCAGACTGAATGCCAATAAAGGGATTGTATGCCAATAAAGGGTGTCGGACTGAATGCCAATAAAGGGTGTCAGACTGAATGCCATGAGTGGACTGTATGCCAATAAAGGCTGTCGGACTGAATGCCAATAAAGAGACTGAATGACAATTAAGGGTGTCAGACTGAATGCCAGTAAAGGGTGTCAGACTGAATGCCTATAAAGGGACTGTATGCCAATAAAGAGTGTAAGACTGAATGCCAAATAAGGGTGTCAGACTGAAAGTCTACTGCATACAGAAGAACCTCTAGACATAACCATAACATCAATCGTCAAGCACTCAAGAAATCAGCTGATTAAATCCAACCAACCCAACACACAGTGCAGCACACTTCTGTCTGCAGCACTGTGACAGGGGTCTGCATTTCACCATGTGTCTGGTTAAGGAGCCATAGGTCACTCCTCAATAACAGCATAAAAAAAGGTCTGGTCTTCAACATGCACAGCATGAAAAGAGGTCTGGCCTTCAACATGCACATCACCACAGCACATTGAGGTGTGACATGCACAAGTCTGGGCAGGAAGGGATCCGCACATGTGCACCGACACACAAAAATCAATGCCATATCCCATCCTTTTTGCATTGAGGATGGAGTAATGCCAAAATTCTGGGCCATGCATGAGTTTTGACTGAGACTTGCAGCATTTTCCTACTTGGAAATGACAGGTTTGCAGCATTTATCTTCATAGAAATGGCTAGATATGAAATGGCCCACACTCTGAGTAGGCTTTCTCCGCTTCAGAAAAAAGCTACAGTGTGAGACATATTGCTGCTATGGGCCTAGTGCGTGCATGTAAAACGTGTTGCATTAATTTGATGCTCTGGGCAAGCTGGGGCAGGCAAAAGCTCCCCCTGCTCAAGCAAAGAGAGGCAAGCAAGGAGCCTTGCTTCAGCTATGCTCCATACTTATCTCCTCTAGCAAAGCCCCACGTTCAAGTCCCTCCTCCCAGAAACTCATGCACTGTTCATCAACGCTCGGTAAGTAACCCCATCAAACAGCTGTTAGACCTTGAGTACACTGGCATCAATCTGGTAGAGATGAAGTGCAGCATTGCGGCACAACCAGAGGCAGTGGGTGCAAAGACCCATGTCCCATCCATAAGCAGCAACCAGGTTGCCTTTGGTCACCATGTAAGAATAGCTTGGGTGTGCTGCAAGTTTTGCTTGACTAAATTAACTTGGTGGCTTGAACATGCCCAGTTATTCCAGCCACAGCACTCTGATCAGCAATGCATCCATTTGTGCTTGTGCGCGCATTCCGTCGCCATTTTATGGACACATTGAGCTTGAGCACTTCATGCACAGGGATCTGGCAGATTTGCGCATGAGGTTCTGACAGCAGCACGCATGGGGCTCTGACAGCGGCACACACCATGGCGGGGTGTTGCGCACAAGCGAAGGCAGGAGGAGTGCGGTTCCATGCAGGAACTTGGAGAACTTGGGGACCTCCACGAGGAGGCTGCTGTTGCGCAGTTCCTGCGCGAAGGCGGTGATCAAAGACCATGGAAGGGTCAAGCTTTAGGCCTGAAAACATATGAATGGTGAGCCTCAGCATCTATGCTGCCTTGCTCATAGATTGACATGAGCATTGCACACAAGTTTTGAGGATTGCACTCACTGCATGCACTTCACTGCATGCACTCACTGCATGCACTCACTGCATGCACTTCACTGCATGCACTTCACTGCATGCACTTCAAGCTCACTGCTAGCCACCTCTCCATGCACATACAGCACACATGCACCAACTCATTTCCTTTTAATCTTTGAAGTTGTGTGCCGTGCAAGGCAATTCAAGGTGATCATCAACCATTTCAAAAGCGGATGAAACAGATGCATCAACTTCACATTTCTTTTTGCATGCTGAATGCTTTTCTATCATTGTTGCCCGCAATAATTGCTGTTTCAGCAGAATGGATCATATTTAAGCATGTGCATAAGTAGCAGGCAGAATGGTGGGGTTGCCGTGGCAGCAAGTGCACACAGGAGACAACTGCAAGGGCACAACAATTTTTCTGTGCTGCACAGAGTGTACGACACAATTCTAAACGGGAATGCACAGGCATGCCCCAGTGCTCATTGCGCTGGCGCAAGATGAAGTGCACCATGCTCCTGCACAGGCAGATGTAGCCAAACCATGTTTCAACTCAACTTCCTGAAGTGAAGTATTGGCACTTGAACCACCAAGACAGCATGCATGTGTGCTCGTTGGCTGGATTTTCAGGGGTATTCGTGGCAAATCTGACAACATGCAGCATCTTCAGAGCGTTGTTAGCAGCAGGCGCACAGGCACATGCACGCCATGTCTGTTGCCACATGATCGCATGCAGTGCACGACACCCATGCTCGCATGCCCACAGAATTCTAAAGTGTCCAGCGCACCAGCACCCAATCAGGGCAGCAGTCTCCGTCTGCCAGCTTGATTTCCATAATAGCATAAGGGAAGACAACAGAAGTGGGTGGCGTTGCTCCACCCTTTGAGTCAGGGGCTAGCCCTCCACTGCTACTGGTCTCTCTCCCATTGGCAGCACTGCCATTGCCGTCAATGCCACCATCACCACCGACACCGCCGCCGCTGCCGCTGCTGCTGCTGCAGCTGCATAAGCTGCTGCTGCTGGTGCTACTACTGCTAGTGCTGCTGCTGGTGCCAATGCATGGGCCTCTTTTGGGGTGATGGTGGCGCAGCGCAGTAGGCGGCGCCAGGAGCTGGTGCAGGTGTTCGCGCGTAATGGTCACCTGTCGCGTATTTTGGAACAGCTTTGGTTGCGTTGGGGGGCTACAAAGCAGCCTAAACCGCATCATGGTGCTGTGCGTGCTGCGCTGACCGCGCATCCTCCTGACACGAGGGACATGCCAGCGCCAAAGGAGGGGGAGGGGCATGCGCAATCACAGGTACGCCTTGCTCGCCCAATTAGATGTGTGCAGAAAGGCTAACTAGCATGCGGTGGCGGCACCGCAAGACGGCAACAAAGCTGAAGCCTAGCCAGGTATGGTTTGCAGCATATTATGTGGATGGGACAAAGCGTGGTGGTAGCACTACATGACAGCGTCAAAGCTGGATCTTGGCCAGGTTTGGTTTGTGGCGCATACCATGTGGTTGGTGCAAAGCTCGGTGGCAGCATTGCACGAAGGTGCCACAGCACAGGCATTGCGGGATGGCGCCACAGCGCAGTGGCGGCATTGCAGGATTGCGCTACAGCACCGTGGCGCCACAGCACGGTGGCGGCATTGCAGGATGGCGCCACACCACAGGCATTAAAGGATGCTGCCACAGTTCAGTGGTGGCATTTCAGGATGGCGCCACAGCACAGGCCTTGCAGGATGGCACCACTGCACAGGCATTGCAGGATATCACCCAGCACAATGGCAGTATTGCGGGATGGCGCCACAGCACAGTGGCAGCATTGTAGGATTGCGCCACAGCACAGTGGCGCCACAGCACAATGGCGGCATTACAGGATGATGCCACAGCACGGTGGCGGCATTGCAGGATGGCACCACAGCACAGTGGCGGCATTGCAAGGTGGCGCCACAGCACATGCATTGCAGGATAGCGCCCAGCACAATTGCGGCATTGCAAAATGGCGCCACAGCACAGGTATTGCAGGATGGCGCCACAGCACAGGTTATGACCTTCCCTAAAATTGTGCAGCGTATGCGCTGTGCAAGTGCTGCATAGCCCTTAAAACCAAGAGGGCTCCGCCCAGATGCTTGGGCATGGCAAGTAGGTGCCCATAGGCATAGGAAGCAGGGGCAGGGGCAGGGCAAGTAGGCACACAGGCGCATAGGCTGCAATGGAATGGGCAGCAGCAGGAAGCAGCAGGGACCTGCCTGAATCACACACAGCACACAGCTCCTGCATCAATTGTCTGATTGCGCACACAGCTCTTGCACCATATGTCTGATTGCATGCACAGCTCTTGCATCATACTTCTTATTGCACACACACACACACACACACACACACACACACACACACAGACACACACACTTGAGTGTCCAGGCTGATGCGGACTTCATTGGTGCTTGACTTCTGGAACGCCGCCCGCTTGTACTGCGTCCGTAAGACAGGCTCCTGCGTGCAGCGAAATGTGTCAAGGCATCGTGCGCGCAGCAAGCTTATGCTCGGTATGCACCAAGACAGGATCCTGCGTGCAATGTATTGCCCAAGTGGGGCATGCAGACGCGGGACACACATGTGCTTGGATCAAGCACTTGGGGATGCTCCAAGCACATGTGCGCATTGGAGTCAGTCAGCTTGTGACTACATGCATGAGACTTGACCAAAGTATGAGGGATAGTGGGCAGCCGGACTGAGCCATGCATCCCAATTGCTTATGAGACTGAGCGCTCATCTGATCTAGGGCTCGTGGGATGGTACGTTAGGGATGGTGGGTCCTAATGGCCCCCCTTGACTGTGCATTGCACCTGAACTTGGGACGGCATCAGCTCATAGAAGGGCGAGCTGCCCATCTCTAGGTCATTCATGGAATTTATGCCTTTGCAATCGGGACCAACTGCTGCAGAAGCTTCAGGGCCACCAGCAGGCAGCTGCATACGGCATGCTATGGCAAGCAGGTGCCTTCACAAAAGAAGGGTTACAGGGCTCATACCATATGATTCATTACGCATGATACACTGTGGCACATCTATACATGAGGAAGATTACAAGGTTCATACGATTATGCATGACAAACTGTGACACACCTGCATAAGATAAAAAACGGCAGGGCTCATATGAATGTGCATGACATACTGTGACACGTCTAAACAAAAGGATGACTACAGGGGTCATTTGATTATGCATCATACACTGTGACACATAACATGCACGCAGCTAATTCAAGCTGCGCACAGAGTGCGCAAGCTCTGTCAGCTGCACCTGCGTGGTTTGTGTTACCAAATGTGCACAGCATGCTGTGCGCACCTGCTTCAAGCTGTGCACAAAGTGCTGGATTTCTGCAAGCAGCTTGGCCCGGCGGACGGCACTGCTGCTGCACCCTGCACCGCCTTGTGCTCCTTTGGGGATTGCACCACCAGCTGGCTCCATGCCCGGCACATGCTTTCCAGACAGGAAATCAGGTAGGTGCAGCATGCTGAAGGGTGCCCGCTCCTGTGAAGTATTTGGGGATTTTCCTTTATTAGGTGCAGCATGCTGAAGAGTGCCCGCTCCTGTGAAGTATTTGGGGATTTTCCTTTCCAAGAGATCAGAAAAGCTGTCACAAACCAGAGCCAGCTGGTAGCGTGCGTTTGAAATAGACGGACCTGCCTTGTTTACATGATCTGCCAAGGATCTAACTAAGTGGCATGAAGCAGAACAGAGCAATTATACAACCTGCTAGGATGCAAGCAGTCAAATGCTAGCTGTCATTACTGCTTACTCAGAGGGTGTATAATTCCATATTGCATGCTCCCACGCTTTGCTGAGCTTGGACATTTTCTAGTCTAGGTACGCCCATGGGTGCACGCTCTTTACAGCAAAAGGCTTCTCAACGTAATGACCAAAAAGAAATCCAATGGGCCCACCTTCATTAAAATAGTAAAAAATTCCCTTCAATGCATTGTCAACCATTGCCATATGCACTTTATATGGCACCGGTTGATAATGCAAATCTGCCGCCAGAAAAAACAGACCTTTAACCCCCCACCCCTCCCCTTCTCTTCCTTTCTCGTTCTCTCACACACACACACACATACGCACACACATATTTAATTTTCTCTTCACATCATGTGCTCTTACTCTCTTCTACTACTTTGCCCTTTCACGCCCTCTGTGCATCCTTCTTCCTACCTTGACACTGAACTCTCCTGTCCAGGCCTCCCTGTGCAGCTTGCGCTCTAGGTACGCCTGTGATGCAAATGTGAGACAGGGATTTACAAACAGATTACGTGCACAACACTAGCATGAATTATTGTGGTGTACTTCATTATGTGGGCATTAAGCCTTGAACGGGAAACAGATGCTTGCCAGAAAGCAGTTGGTGCGTTTATCATCTAAGTTGCCAATAATTGAAACTTGTGTATCTAAATATTTGGCGCACAGCATATAAGATCAGGTCCCCTAACAATGTGACAATTGCACTGTTCCAGACTAGCATTGCTAAAAAAACAAATCAGGGAAATGTTTTTGTCCGTGGATCCCTTCTCAGGGGTGCAGCATGCTGAAACCACCTGTGATCATAAAAGGGAGCTCATCCTGACTTCGTACCCAACCACGAAACAGTTGATGTGCCAAGCAGCAAAGGCATGCAAGCACAAAACCCACTCACTTGCTTTTGCTGGTAACATCCTTGACTATCATCGTTGACTCCTGCTGAGCTGTACCACCTGGTAGAGCCCAACAGAGCAGGTTGACAAATACCAGGTTGACGAAGAGATGTTTGATTTGCTCCTCTAGATACATTGTTACCACTTTTCTGTGATCCTTGGCGGATAGCTGCATTTATAAAAATGCTTTCTAAATTGTCACCAAGTTGAAGTGTGTTGTGTGCAGCTAGATTTAGCTCTTGGCAAGCAGCAGCACTTGCTGGGCAGTGATGGAAGTTGCGAGAAAGCTGGGAAGCCAGGTACTTAAGTGTAAAATATGTGTGAGACGCTTTCCTCTCAAGTGTAACGTGAATACCTGGCAGCAAATAGAGCTTCTTTGGAATGTCTAGAATTCATGCAATTGTAACATATATATGTGTGCAACGAACATGCCCAACCTCCCTGCTCTGCAGTTGGTCCACTGGCATTGTGTTATGCCTTCAAATTCAAACCGAACAACCAGACAGGTGCTTAATCTGTTGCAGCCCTAGGGCCACACAGCGGCTGCCTCACATCCATTGCCACCACTCTATCCCTGCTGCACCAGCGCCACTGCCATACCCTTCCGTCCATGGCCTTGCACTCCTACCGATTGCTGCCTCCCAATACCTCAGCTGCACTAGTGCCAATGCCTTGCCCTCCCATCCATTCCTGTCTGCTTGCCTTAACTGCATAAGCGCCGCCGCCTTGCCCACCCAGCCGCCTGTGTTTGCTTACCTCAGCCGCACCAGCGCCGCCTTGTCCTCTCGCAGCAGGCGTGAGTGGTACACCGGCAATGGCTGCCTGAGCAGCGTAGCCATGGGCGTAGAGCGGTCCCCGCTGCCAAACAGCCGGCTCACCCATGTTCCAGCACTTCTGCCACTGCCAGCGCTGCTACCCATGCTGGATCCTGCAGCCAGCCCACCCTCCACCTCCCGTGCATCTTCTGCACCTGACACCTGCCCGCTCGCCCTCGCCTGAGCTACTGGGCGCGGCCCAAATGGCCCCCACCACTTCTTGCCTGGCGTGCTCGCGCTGCTGGCGCCATCGCCCATGCCGCCACGGCCACCGCCGTTGCTGCTGCTGCTGTAAGGTCCTTTGGCGTGTTGCGGCATGCTGCCGCCGCCTGGCGCAGCATCACTGCCAGGCCTGGTCGCGCTGAAGGAGGGCTGGCTCCTGGTGTGCGGCTGATCATGGGAATGTAAGGATGCATGCTGGGGACCTGGAGGGCTTGCGCGGGCAGTGGCAGCTGAGGGATCCAATGAGTCGAAATAAACAGAGGATATTGAGGAGCTCGCATCCCGCTCGTGTGGGTGCTGCGCCCGGGCCTGCGCGGCCACGCATTGCCACAGCACGCGCGTGTGTGTGTGCGTGTGTGTGAGTTGGTGTGGGTGTGTGCATTTGTATGTGTGCGCGCAGGCGCGCTGGTGTGTATTCTTGTGTATGTGTGTGGGTGTGGGTGACGCTCTGGCACATGAGAGCTATAGGGTCAAGGTTGTGAGTGGCTGGAAGCTGATGGGCACCTTGCGTGCCATCCTGGATTGCGCCTATACTTGCATGTGATGGTGCAGCCTGCTGTCTCAGGGGACACTGCAGCCCTGCTATCTGAAGGAGCGCTGCAGCCCAAATTGTCTTAGGGAACGCTGCAGCCTAGACTGCCTTGAAAGCGCCTGGGCAAGATCTGGAGGAGCTGCTGAGGCGGCCCAGTGCACAGCTACTGGCACGGGGAAGCAGGAAAGAAGGTGGATGCACCCTTGCACTGCCTAAGGACCTCAAAGCGGAGTGTGCTTCTGCTGAACGTGAGTGAGGTGGATGCACCCTTGTGCTACCTTTGGGCCTCAAAGCGGAGTGTGCTTCTGCTGAACGTGAGTGAGGTGGATGCACCCTTGCGCTGCCTAAGGGCCTCAAAGCAGAGTAAGCTTCTGCTGAACGTGAGTGAGGTGGATGCACCCTTGTGCTGCCGAAGGGCCTCAAAGCGGAGTGTGCTCCTGCTGAACGTGAGTAAGGTGATTGAGCGCTGTGGCCGCCCTGCTGAGGTGACTGAGGTGCCTGAGGTGACTGAGTCCTGTAGCGGTCTAGGGCAATGATGGTGCAGGCGCACCTGCAGACTCAGAGCTGCCGCATCCAGGCTGCCGACAAGGTGCCGCTCCACCTCAGCCACAAGTGCGCCCTCTGGCCTGTGGACAAGGGGATGCAGGCAGGGCAGGCATAGCGTATCTTAGAATGAAATATCTGAGTGCAGCATTGGGAAAGTGTGAGGGGTTCAAACAAAGGAGTGAAGGAACACACATAATTTGAGCCAAGCGTTGAAGACACATGTCCACATCACCCGTCACAGCTACAAGCTGAATCATTTGTCTGTGCACCTTGGAGGCAGATGCCTTGGATGGGGACTGCAGTATCTGGCAGTGTAACATGCATTAAGCCAGTAGGTACCCTCAAAGTGCACGATTAGGAGGTAGCTGCCACTAAGGAAGCACAGCATTATTCTAAGAGCTTTGACACATTGCCTATCAGGGGCAGGCACCCTAGAGGCTCCTTGCAATTCCATTGCTGCTGCCAGAGAAAGTTCTAGACTTGCTGTAGGCTACAGCACACACACACACACTCACGCACACCCTGGCACACTTGATCATGCACCAGGTGCTACCTGGTGACCCACAACATAAACACAAAGATGGTCCCTGGTAACTGTGACACATGCCTTGAGGTATTTGAATTGAGTATCCCCTGGTGAACTTGGAACTTGCCCTGCTGCAAAGAGACCTCTTCTGTTCCACCTTGGTTGTGCACGCTTCGCAGCCAGGATGGAACGGTAAAATAAAGTAGAGGTCTCTCCAAAGCACCGCCACAGCCAAGGTGTGGTCAGCATAGGCTGTGATGCCTTAGGTGTATGACGTATGCATACTCTTGCATTGGGAGTGCATAAATCGGATACCAGGCCACCAGGAGCAGCAAGTTTCAGTGCATGCCTTTCAACACCATACCAGCGCCAGATAGAGCATACCTGCCATAAACCAGGAGTGGCAAGTGGCGTATAATTGCTGCTTTCAAGCGGGGCACATCCTTCATGGCCACCCAGAACTTGGAAGTTGACCTGCATCACGTTTGTTTGCTGAAGCAGGTTAGCAGAGGAAGATTCCACAACGTACAGTAAACAGAAAGACAGCGCCAGTCAATTACGGGGAGCTCCAACCCAAGCCAGCATGAAATATGCGCTCTTCTACTCTCTTTGCAGCAGAGACCTACTATCTGGTAGAATTTGCCTTGCATAAGCCGCACAGGTTGCAACAAGACCGTGAATTCCTAGACATTAGATTGAATTGGGGGTGGGGGGTGAGGGTTCAGTAGTGTGGAAATCGGCCCTCCTTTAGCCTTGCTTGCATGCAAGGAATACAACTTCTGCCAGATTCAGCCCTCATACCTCTGAGCCAGGGCATTGGTTGCCAAACCATTTTTCCAGTAGAACAAAGTATGGAAAAAAGGGCAGCTGGTAGGCCCAAAAAAGTTTGGCGTTGAGAACCCCCTGCTTCTTTGCACAACAAAAATGGCCTAATTTCAAGTCCCTGGATTTGTAACTTAAGTAGACAGAACAGCTTGCACTGTGGCAAAGCTAAGCCCCTGTGGATAACGCAGTAGCTCATGCATCTGAATGGATTCATTTCTGCATTGGGACAGAGGCGGGATTTGCTTCCATGCTAGGAGCTGCCACACGGCACAGAGGTGCGTATAGGGTTACAGACACTCCAAGCAACCATTGTCTTCCCACCAGTTTTTATGAAGCAAGGCTCCCAAACACACCAAAGGAGAGTATCCTGCATGCATCTGTGGGGTGAATAGTACATGCGGCTGAACTGTTACCAAGTAGATCTCCTTCTTGGCACCCAGAATTGTCAACTCTGCTACCATGAAGCAAACCACTATTGGCATGTGTCCGCTCTTATTTACTCTCGGTCAGCAGATACTCCTACTCATCACAATGCTCTTTGATTACAGCATTCTTCCTGCTCCTGCTCTCATTTAGATAGCCAGCTGAATCCAGCTGCAGCAGCATCCTTATACATCCAGTGGACTGCCCCCACTTCACCATGCATTCGATGTTAAACCCAGGTTGCCTGCGCATGCCTTTTACCTGCAACAAGCGGCGCTGTTAAGATGAAATCCAGTCCTGCACCTGCTTGCAACTATAATCTTGAAATAAGCCTCAAACCCACCTGCGGAACTGGTCAGGGGGCTTCCACTGCCTGGTCTGCCCTGCAGGCTTCATCTTAGGGTGCTGCAGCTGCTCCTGCTGTCCCAGCTCAAATTCTGCATGGTCTACCTCCTTGCGGCCACAGGCGGCAATAGCCACAGCCGTGACCTCCCGGGCCGCTTCATATACATCCGACATGCCCAGGAGGAGGGCACCAAAAGGCAGCTTGCAGGTGATGATGTCCTGCGTAGTGAGGCATGCTAGTTTACTTACTGCTAAGCCTGCATTCTGTCCTGATTGGAGTTATGGAACTATCTATTAATGTCATACTGAGCTGCCCCTTAGTAAGCTTGGTCTAGACCGGTGTGAAGTCACAAATGTTTTACTTGAACACTTTTTCAATTCAATATGCTACCAAAAAAACCATTTTACAAGTTGAAGGTTGAAAATGATACACAGAGCACATGTAGGTTCTATTGAGATCCCTCCTTACCCCCACTAACGACCCTCTTCCTAGTTAGACGGGGGGGGGGGGCTGCCTGATGCTTAAACCAGATATAAACCTCTTCTTTAATTCATGCCAGGGATAGTATCCCTGTTAGCACAATTTTGTACATCCTTCTATTGAAAGCTGCCAGGGCAGCCTTACCAATGATGCTGCCACAGTTGGCAGCTTTCTGGCAGAGGTGCCTTACTGGAAGAGGGCGAAAAGGAGCAGGCAAAGATATGGATGCATCGCACATCCTGCACTTGATTAGCTGGAAAATTATTTCTCGCAATGAGCATGTAGAAGCCGGTGTAGTAACTAAGCGGTAACTTTGTCCGCAAGCAGAGCTTTCCAACACACCACGCATACTTTACACAAGCATGCTTCAGCATTACTTGAGTGCTTATGGGGCATCTCACATGTATGTAAGACGACCCAGAAGCACTCAAGTAGTGTTGAAGCATGCTTGTCTTAAAAGTGGATTGTCTGGTTGAAGCATTACCATCTGTTGGGCGTGGCTCACAAAGTGCACCCCACATAACAATGCGACTGTAAGTCTCCCAACACGTTAAAGCACATACTCCAGCATGCTGTGGCAAACTCTTCATAGTGGCAATTCAACACAATGGCACCTTTGTATCCCTTTGCGTCCCTTTGTGTGAGACTGAAAATAGCTTGGAATGGGGCCAACAGCTTTGCAGGGTATGCGGAACCCATGCAGCTCTTCCAAAGCTCAGCAAGCGCGTTGTGTGGTGTGTGTGCCTGCTGACTCCTTGCCTTGGCCACAACGGATCTGCCTGTCTACAGCAGCAATTCACCGCCCAACAGAGGCACCAATGGCATGACTCCCTTGTGAACCCGCCCACCCGGTCACTTCCCAATGACTCACAAGTATAGCTGCCTTGTATGTCTCCAGTGCCTGGCTGTCCTGGAGTGGAATATAGTCGCCCATGGCGTGACCATAATTAGCACACTGGTTGAGCGTCAGGGGTAGCCCCTGCATGCCAAAAGGCACGAAAAGGCAGAGGTGCAAAAGACTTTGGTATGTCAGTTTGGCAAACAGTACATTTCTGCTGGTGAGCTTGAGTGTTTGCTGCCACGTGCAGGAACATGGTGGCGACATGGTGGCATGGAGCCATGGTGCCACGCTGGCTCAGTCAAACTTGGTCAAACTTGGTGCCATGTTGGCTCGGTCAGCATTTTTTAAACTTTCCAATGACTCTCCCATCAATACATCACACCATGCACTCTGCCAGTCACTGAGCCGCCTTTCTTTCCTCAACCCCCTCTGCAAAATGTCCTGGTTGAAAAATGCTCCTGTATAACTGTTGGAGCATGCTGTACTTGCAGGTACTAAGATGCCCCTCCAATTTTGCAGGCATGATGGAATGGCTGTCATACTAGATAGCTGATGCTATATTGCAAAACACAAGGTGAATAAAACTAGTTTCATGCTCTTCAGTTAGAAAGCTTCAAAAGACTGTGCGCACCTGGTCGTGGGCTAAGCCAAGCAATGCCATGTCCGCTGCACTACTTGTGGCAAAAGTCTCCAAGGCCACCAGCACACCCCCTGAGCACACAAGAAGTGGGGCCAAAACCATTAAGGCCACAATCACACCCTCAGAGCGTACAAAAATAAGTTGATTCACCATGTAAACACTGCAATTTGCCCCTTCCCTGAAAGCTGGAAAGGTTCAGTCTCAGATCCTTCCAAATGTTAAAGCTCAAGTCAGGTAGCGTTGAAGTCCTCTGTGCCAGTGAATGAAGTCCCTGATCTGGATTCATGCAGTTAACATGCAGTTCTGTGGTAGTGGTGCCATGTCTCTTCATTCAAAATCTTTCTTTGGCAGATCAAGATGCTTAGCTCAGGCCTATGAGCATTACTGTGGACTTGCTTTGGTCAAGGGCATAAATTGGCAGCTCGCCCAGCACATGCTGTCATTGTGTAAATCGATGTGCACAAGCAGGTTGACTGTATCCCAGGAAACCATGGAATTCATAGGAATTCATCAACAGGAAGCAAATCCGCAAGCACGCTGCCGGGCTCAAGCCCATCCTGTTGTGAAAATTTTCCCATGGGCACCAGTTTCATCTCACAGGAGTCTAAGTGGAGTGTGTCGCACATGATTTCCCACTGGGCACCCAGCTTCCTTCCGCATTGGCCTGAGTGCTAAGTACAGATCTATGTTTGGAAGTTGGATCAGTCATACAGTGCACGACGGGCGGCCAGCATGTTGCAGGGAATGCGACGGAAATGGCAAGGAGGCTGCGGCTCTTTGCAGGCCTGAGCGAGATCTGCTGCACAGCAGTTGGTGCATATTTCCGTGGCTCTTCCCACCTGTGGCATCACACTCATCGTATGCTGCGGCAGCCGCCTCAACCAGCGCCTCAGCAGCACCTTTAAGCCTGCTGGTCTCTTTGCCCCATCCGCTTTCAGGTGCAACATGCTGCTCCCCCTGCTTGCTGCCAACTTTCTTTTTTGGATAAAGCTGTTGCAGATCTAGCTTGGCGCTTATGAGAAGCTCAGCAGAGTTGATGACATGGGCCCAGAGCCCTTCCAGGCACGGGACCACAAGCCTGCAGCAAGGCATGTGATTCAAAATGACCAAAGGTTGTTTGTTGTTGCCCTGCAGTTTTTTCATGTGTTGTTCAAGGGCCAACAAGCCAACAGCACCCTAGCACATGGGCAGGATCATCAGTTATGCACATGCAATGCATATCGCACGTTGAGTGATCAGGTTTCCCATAGGCAGACCTGTATCCTAGGTCCCTGAGCTGGATAGAAAAGCATGAGGAATGTTCCTCTTATGGAACAGTATGTCCAAAATGCAGCAGCTACTTGTTCTGGTGCCTGTCACAGAAGCACATGTAAACGCAGGTGCACAGGTTGTCAGTAAATTCTTGCACCAGTCAGTGTCCAAAAGGTGCGACCTTTGCTCTGAATTTGTTACAATGCTTAAGACATTTGTGAATAAGGGAGAGCACTGATTCTTTGCAACGTTGCGCAATGTCTTTGGCAGTTAATTGCTGACCATGTCAGCCCTCATAGGCACAGTTTGACAGAGGCATAGTGTGGACATAGAAGCTTGGAAATGTACCAAGCATACCAAGCTTTAAAACAGTCAGGGCATGCACATGAATGATCATATGATATCATACTGCCATTGTGCCCTTTCAAAGTCAAGGTTTTGAATTTACCTCCTCAAACTGAGCAGCTCTTCCCTGAACGCCTTCCACAGTCCATCTTGATGCTGATGGCCAGCATCTTGTGGGTAAGCCTCTGATCCCTGCAGGTCTTGCAGCAGCTGAAAGATGGATACTCTGGATGTGCATGTGCCATCAATACCAGCGCTGGTGCAGGCATCTCCCGCCAGCACGCCTCGCGACGCCGCTTGGCATGCACGACTTAGGAGTTGCCTGTGGGTGATCAGCAGCTGAGCAAATCGGCTTTGCCTTTCAGAGATCTCCTTGGAAAACAGTCCATTGATAGCCGGGACCCGCGTTAGGCCGTTTGCTGCTGGGGTGCTGCACCCGCTGCTGCTCAATTGAGCTTGCAAGCTGTTGCCAACGTTGCTGTGAACAGCAAGGTCAACTGGCTTGCGGCCTGCGGGCGATGCTGCCTCTCTCAGGGATGGAAAAGGGAAGGCTCTACGTGCAGATGCCACTTCACCAATGGCGGCTGCGCTTGTGTGCTGCTGCGCGCAGCGTCCATCAGAGTTCATACGGCAGGATCTGCGGGCTCTGTCTGTGCCGCCCCTCGCCACATGCAAGCCCGTGAGCCTGCGATCAGTTTCACCACAATTGTACATTATAAAGCAACAGGGACGCACTAGTAAATGACTGTCACCCAAAACAGGCAGATCTGGAGTTAAGACAGCGGATTCTTACGCTGGCATAAACGCAACTGGCATGTATTGGGCCTAGCATTCAGTCAAGATAAATTTTGAATAGTATGAATGCACCCACGCTGGCTGTCTGTCTGGCTGGCTGGCCGGAAGGGGAGGCGTTTGGCTGATGGCGGGATGAAGCACCGCTCGCGATTTGAGTTAGGACTCAGACCAAGGAAAATTAATTGATAAAAGAATTGTTGACTTTATAGCTCAATTAGAGTGCCATACAACTCTTGACAGCGCTTCTTCATGAGTTCAATCAGTTCCTGAACATTCATAACCTTTCAAAAATATATAAATCTGTTTTCTGGGTCAGCAGCTCGCATCTTCATGCACTTGCATACCTTCATTTCCAAGTTGCTTTAAAGCTATTTCTGCTTAACAATATTTGTTGCTGCTGTACGCAATTCGCCATGCGGGTATGATACTTTGCTAAGTATCTTGACTCTGTTACCCAAGGGTGTCAGGACAGCTTAGGGCAGCTACAATCCATGATGTTATGCCCTTCACCTGTGAGCAGAGCCCTGCTTGCCTCGTGCTCCAGATCAATGCCATGCCTGAGATTGACCTCTGTGCTTGACGTCACGCCTTCCCCTGAGCTGGCTATGCCTGGTTGGGCAACCAGAGAGCTCAGCAAATCCGCTGGGGCGGCCTCCCAGCTCCCGGACAGGAGCATCTCACGGCGCCTCCGCACAGCCGCAGCAGTCTTCACCGCCGCATCCGCAGCTGCCATTGCGTACACTTCGCTGTCTCCCTCACAGCCCAAACTACCACAGCAGGAGAGCAGCATGGGAGAGAGGTCAGAGCTTGGCATGGAAGCTGAAGCTCCTCCTTTAGAGCCTCAAGGAGAGTCCCCTGCAGACGGGCACGTACAGCAGGGCCCCTGGCACACGGACGCGGAGATGCAAACGCACTTGCACCGCAGGTAAACACCATTCTGCGTGATGCCGTTGGGATGGAGGCCGTTGGGATTAGAGGATGCAGGGTCGCCCCATGGCTTGAGCCCTGCCAGGCTGCCACCAGCTTTATCGGGGGCAATGTCAAGGGGGGGGGGGAGCGGAAGTGTTGGGCTGCCGCAGTTGTAGTCCCAGAAATAATGTTAGGGCAGGTTGTGACGGCGCCATGGTTCATCATATGGGGCTGGACAAGCCCGGGGCCCTCATGTGTGTGCGGCCCTGTGCCTGGCGATGATGATGTGCGGTTGCAGACCTTTTGGTACTCCGTCTCATGCTATTTATTTGGTTCTCATCACTCATATGTAATAGGACCAAGAGTGCCCCCACGCATGGAGCCCTGCACTTCTGCACACAGCAACCCCCTCGAGCACTCCACGATCAGTCCTCCACAACCCTTGACAAGGATGCCTCTATGTGGTCCGCTGTATCATTGTGATACAATCAGCCACTGGGTGCTGGTCTTGTTTGACTGGCTCTTGAGCAGGCATGCTGTGGCCTGCGCCTTCATCCGGCAGTGCTTGCACGCACCACGCATCAGCATTCCATGTAACAGCACCCGGACATCCTGATGCGCAAGCTAACGCATGGCGGCAGCAGACGCCAAACTGATGTACCTAGGGGCCCTTTTGGGTGGGGAGTTATGACAGTTGAGAGTTGCAGCCACGCTCTTGCTGCATGCCAGCCCAGTTCCCTGACGTGCCTGTTGGCAGATGCTCTTGAACATCCCACCCAGAGGTGACCAACGCCAACCCTGCATGGGTCTGCGCGTGATTCTCTGCTAACCTTATACGCGTCTGCGCATGGTTGAGTGCAGAACCTGCACGGGTCTGCGCGTGATTGAGTGCAGGACCCTGCACGGGTCTGCGCGTGATTGAGTGCAGGGTCTGCGCATGATTCTCTGCCAACCCTACACGCGTTTGCGCATGATTGATTGCAGGACTCTGGCAGACAACCGACTGAGGGGCTACATCCATCTCAAGGAACACGAGCTGCAGAATTGGTAGGCCTGCCAGCAGATGCAGCTGGGTGGATTGCGTTGAGCAGCTGCATCCGCGTCGTGGAGCATGAGCTGCTCACCTGTAAGGCCATGTCATCAGAGAAGTCAGCAGATGCAACTGCCAGCAGATGCAACTGGGTGGTTTGCGTTGAGCAGCTGCATCCGCGTCGTGGAGCATGAGCTGCTCACCTGTAAGGCCATGTCATCAGAGAAGTCCAGCTGTTCTGTATCCGAGGCACAGCAAATTTGCGGGCAAGCCTAGCATGGGGCTCAAGCTGCTCCTTGTTCAGATCACAACACGACCTTATGTTTTGTGACATGGAAGCATGTTTGTACTCCCGTCCACACAAGTTTTGAGGGCCTTGTGTTCCTGGCCAGCGACTTGGCAAGGTTTGTAGTATTTGGGAGGAAGGGAATTATGCTTAAGAAATGATGGAGATCAGGTCTGGTGTCGTGTCCTCTCAATTTGGTGGCCAGCAGCACACGCATCATATCATACCATGAATCATACCATGTATCAAACAGGCGTGCGCATTGCCAGCATCCATATGCAGCACACGGTAAGTGCTGAACATACATTGCCAGCGTCCATACGCAGAACACGGTGAGTGCTGAACATACATTGCCAGCATCCATATGCAGCACACGGTAAGTGCTGAACATACATTGCCAGCGTCCATACGCAGCACATGGTGAGTGCTGAACATACATTGCCAGCGTCCATATGCTGCACACAGTGAGTGCTAAACATACACTTATCTGGGAGCTTTTGCTAGCAGCCGCCTTTCTTGGCTGAAGGCCTTATCCTTGTAATTCTTGTAATCCTACCTGGGAGCTTTGCACAAGGACCCAACCCGGATAAGCGCAGCTGAACAAGGTGGCTGCAGAGGCTGTTTGCCTGTGACTGCAATATGAGGGCTGGCAGGCGTTACCTCCTATTTAGAGATACAGCTGTCATCTTGGGATCAGAGATTTAGCTATGCTGCTATGTCAAACTTAGAGCAACAGCCAAGCTTTCAGCTCATGATTTGAGTAACAGCCAGGCTGTGAACTCACAAGCAGAGTGACAGTTGAGCTTCCCCATTCTAGGTTGTGCACCAATGATGCGCATCAATGATGCACACGAATGATGGCTGTGCCTTCCTGTGTTGCTCTCATGTCAAAGGCTTGCGCAGATGGATCGCGCGGGGGTGAGGATCACTCCGGATGCGTTTGAGCGCCACATGCTTGAGCTTGAAAAAGAGGTAGGGAGCACAGCTGTCAATACCCAGGAGTGATAAAAGTCAGGGAGCAAAAATGAGTGCATGCTTGAGTTGGCAAGTCTGCGTTTTTTGGATGCCTGGCTGGCGGTGTTGTGTGACTGGGCGCATTTGGCAGAGGCACTCTCAAGTGTTGTGATGCACGGCAAGTCCTTGAGCATGTTTGAGCGCTAAAGTGGGCTGTGGACCCTGCCGGTGCTCCACACCAATCCTGCCTGTTGAGGAATGCTTGATTTTGGGCGCTGCAATGTGCCGTGCTCAACTCCAATACGGTGTGCTGAGGTATGCTTGATTGTGGGCCCTGCAATGTGCCGTGCTCAACTCCAATGCGATGTACTGAAGCATGCTTGGTTGTGGGTGCTGCAATGTGCCGTGCTCAACTCCAGTACAATGTGCTGAGGCATGCTTGATTTTGGCGCTGCAATGTACCATGCTCCACCCTTGCACAGAACTTTGTCAGGGCTGATTTGCTGGATGCGTGTGTGCAGGTGAACCTGCAGACATCGCTCATCTTGTACCAAGTCGCCAGCCCCACCGCCCGACGCGACTACCTGGCCAAATACGGGTGCAGCAAATGGAGTGAGGAGGTGGGGGCCCATGACACAGTGCGCAGGCACCCGCGAGCCCTGCCCCACGCCCTATGCGCACACTTGCTTTGCATGCATGGCTCCTCTGGTGAGAGGCATGCATGGGCTCGTGTCTTGCCTGGCAAGATGCGTGCGTTGCTCATCTCGTGAAGGGCGTGTGCATGTTCTCGTGCCAGCTGAGCGCCCTGCCGCGCCCTGCGCCAAGCGCGCCCATCCCACGCACTGCCTCGTATCACTGGATCACACCACTCAGCAGCCTCCTCACTCGCCTAGATCACACCACTCAGCAGCTTCCTCACTCACCTAGATCACACCACTTGGCAACCTCCTCACTCGCCTAGATCACACCACTCAGCAGCCTCCTCACTCACCTAGATCACACCACTCGGCAACCTCCTCACTCGCCTAGATCACACCACTCAGCAACCTCCTGCCAGGTGCTCCTGATGAGACCCCAGTGCTTGTTGCGTCTCCCGGCTTTGGCCGCACTCAGTACACCTTCTGCATCTGCGACAAGCACAGTGCATGAATGTTTTGTTGTTTAAAAGCGCCATACCTGATCTATACAGCAGCCCTAAACCAATGGTCCCCTTTGACGAACATGGGTGTTGGGGCCACGAGCCTTGCGCAGCACCGGGGTTGAATGCAAAGGCCAGGCACATTGTACAACCTCCTGGCCTTTCTGGGAAAAGAGGGAAGTGTGTGAGCATGTACCCTGCATGTGGGCTGCGCGCAGGCGCTAGATGTGGTCTGCAAGCACAGCCCCATCATTGAGGTAGGGGCGGGGCTGGGGCACTGGGAGCGGGAGCTGTCGGCCAGGGGCGCCAGTGTGCTGGCTGTGGACAACCGGTCAGCGCTTCCGCTGCCTGACGTGCGCATCACCAAGCCCACCTTTGTTGGCAAGGTGCGAGTGTGTGGGACTGGGGGTAAGGGTTGGGTATCCCTGGGAAATACAGTGAGCTGGTCGCAGAGGGCTGATGGCGCTGCCCCTGCCTGGTGTGTGCATCATCAAGCTCACCTTCATTGGATCGTGCAGCCAGGCCTGATCATTCCCGCTGTCTGTCGCTGTCTGTCGCTGCCTGCTATGGGTGTGCATTGGACAGGACGAGGTGTGTTGGAAGGGAAGGAGCGCTTGGAAGGACAGGCTGTGCAACTTGATTTGCCTGTTACACTCGCCCCTCTGTGCTGCCAGACGCTGTGGGTATGCAATGCCCAAGGCCAAATGACAAGAATGCTGTGCAGCCAGGGCCCTATTTTTTCCGCCCCACTTTGTTGCCCCCTGACTGCTCAAGCCAATTGCAGCACATTCCGGTGTCGCAGGGCAAGTGTTCCTTATTGGTTCAATGTCCCAAGAGGAGCCCTTGTTGGCTGCTTAAAAGAGACCCTTGGCGCGCCCAGCACACACGGGCACGGCTCATTGGGTGGCCAGCCACAGGGTAGCCCTAGGCAGGCTCAGGACAAAAACATCCAGACAGGTGACGCCTTTGACCTTACCCTTGCAGGTTGTGCACGGGGATGAGAGCCTGGTCTCTAAACACCCCAAACACACCCTCCTGCTCGTGTACCCTGGCCCGAACGATATGGCGCTCAAGGCGCTGCAGCAGTACAAGGGGAACATACTACTTTATGTCGGTGAGCTTGCAAGCAAACTTCTTGCATGCAAATCTGGGTACGGCAGCGCATCACTCAGATCTTGAACAGGATGTGTGTTTGAAGAGGGCATGTGAAGGGGGGCAATCGTTCAAAACGTAGTTACCACGTGGGATGGAATTAGTGTGAATGTGGGATGGAATGTTAGTGTGAATGTAGTTATCGTTCAAACTGTAGTTACCATGTGGGATGGAATGTTAGTGTAAATGTGGGATGGAATGTTATTGTGAATGTAGTCATCGTTCAAACTGTAGTTACCACGTGGGATGGAATGTGAACTGTAGTGACCACGTGGGATGGAATGTGAATGTCACATGGATGCAGTGGTGTGGGTGCTGACATGCAAACCGATGTGAACCCCTAGCCACATTCTCTGGTTTTCGATGTTTGCTGCGTACCGATGCTGTCAATGATCTAAGTCCAAGCCTATATAAGAGAGAGGGGTAAATCAATCTTCGCACTGTAAAGGTCATTCTGTCATGGAAGCTGACTGTCCTCATCATGTAATCATCCATGCGCTGTCATAATCCGCCGCCAATCTGACTTTCCCTGATTGCTTTTAACGAAGTTGCCCATGCTGTGTCCTTGCTACCTGAAGAGAGATGAAAGCAGGTTTCATAAGAGTGTGACAAATGACTTCCGCTTGCTGATTGCCCACAATGTGCCTTTGCAGGCGAGGCAAGAGGTGGCGTGAATGCCAACCCTGCATTCTTTGACGCTTTAGAGAAGGACTGGGAATGTGTGGGAGTGCACCCTGTGGAGCCATTTCCAAGTGAGTATCTCCCTGCTTGAGGTCCTTGGTAAGGATTGAGTAGCCCAACTTTCTCAAGCTGTTTAGAGTTGTCAGTTGTTGTGTCTTAAGAAGCCAAGCTGGTTATAGTCAATGGGGCAGATCTGCATCCACTAAAGAATGAAAGCAAGGAAAAGAAAAGTGCATCCCCCACTCATAATGAACATGTCAGGTAGGCAAGTGGCAGGGAATTAGGATGGACTTGTCATCTCTTGAAAAAATATATAGAATAGCATATATAAAATAGCAGTGATAAAATTGGAGACCTGTCCAATGTCCAAATGCCCTCCCTTCCCCCATTGGATGACTTGTGAGATGCAGATGGTCTGGAGAAGCTATGGGTGCTGCAGCGGAAGAAAGGAAACGGCAAAAGCTGGTTGTGGAGGTAACGAGCTTTGCTGACTAAACATTAGCTAAATTGGCATAAAGACCAAAACTTACAGACCGTTTGGTGCCTTAAAATCCAATGGATGAGTACACTTGAAGTAGCAATACCAGTCCAGTTGTCTTTAGACTATGAAGGCAGGTCAAAGACAGCAAACGCAATAGCGTTGTGAGTGATAATCCCACTGTGACCATCCTCCGCTTCTGAGACCCTACAAGCACTGCTGCTTGCGTTAGGCCAGGCGCCCTCTCCTCATAACACAGATGTAAGGCTGGCACATACCTCCCACAGAACTTAGCGGATTAAGTATTCACATGCTGAAGCGGGCATCTTGCAGGAGTAAAACAGTTTGTGCCGAGTGTGATGGGAAGTGAGGTCCATGATGAAAAGTGTGTCCTGTTAATGTGTCCGTGCCCAGGAGTGTGTGCCCTTCACTGCAATGTCACGACAAGTTGTGGTCAGCCATGGATCTTGGTCAGAGTGCCTGTGTCAGTTGGTGGGGGTTATGTATCAGGTGTTTGCCCAGTTTCGCTCTCTTTTAAATCCCCCTTACATTCCGGATTTAGCCTTTCCTTTGGCTGGGCGAGTGGCTTGTCACAGTGTATCTGAGATGGTTATCCAGCAATGACGGTGATTTGGCGTGACAGCAAGTATGGAGGTTATTTTGCTTACAACAAGTTACAAGTAAGTATTTTCGCCAGCCTGGCCGTTAGGCTGATTGGTTTTTTACTGGCCTTAGCCAGCCAAAAAGGCATTCACAATTTATATGGTAAAAGGGCAGAGGTTTTTGTGCCACTGAGAAGGGTCAGTTTAGATTACATAGCTACAAGTATATCTGCCAAACAGGTACAGCTTAACTGAAGCCAATCAGGCCTGCAACCAGCAATAGCTGAAGCAAGTGGTTCTAGATTTCGATAATATGTTTTGCTAGAAGGCACAACAATCCTGCCGCTCATGCACGAACGAGTCTAGGTTAGGTTAGATTAGGTAACATGGCTGAACCTGCCAAACGAGGGCAGCTTAGCTGAAGCCAAATGGGCCTGCATGCCATGCCAGATCACTGTTATTGACTGATCATTAATTTGCCATACACACACAATGAGTTATTGAGAAGCGGGGTTGTGCGTGGGGCTTACCTTCCCCAGCTCGCCAAAAGCGCAAAAGCCATGCGACAGAGGGCACGCGACTGCATAGACTATGAGCTGCATCACTCCTTATGCTGTATCATGTCTTCAATACTTTACCCTTTTGATCCCCATCACGCACACACACAGTTCGGCTGCCACGCCGTTCTCCCCCCCAGAGCCTCCGAGCTTACGCTGACATCTTGCAGCACTGACCTTGGTTCTTCTTTAAGGTTACGAGGTTACAAGAATGAGGCCTCAGTCAAATAATTCGACTGTTGGAAAAAACAGTAAAAATGAAATCGAGTCTTTAACAGTAGCACCACAAAAGTTGACCTTGAAAAAACCTTGAAACAAGGGGAAAAAAGGGCTTGGTTCTTCTTTAAGGTTATCGAGTGTTCCACAATCAAGGCCAGAAAATAGGAATTCTCAATAACTGGCCCTCCAATACTCCGGGCTCAGTAAAGTATCTCCAATCAACAACTGTCTAATCTCAAGAACACAGTCTCAGACACCAATTCGGCAAAGACACAATATGGCGTGACATGCAACTGAAACCAGGAAAGACAAGCTGGGTGGTGTTCTGAAATAATGGCACAGCATTCCAAGCACTAATGCACGTTCAAGGCCAGGCCTATGGTGTCTGCTTGGCTAGTAAAGTCTCGTAGCCTGTCTGAGCTACTAGGGGCGGAGCGGAAGAGTTGGCGGTGCTTGACGCGCAAGTTTGCCAAATCAGCACCTGGGCAATCTAAGAGGACATGCTCTTCACTGAAGCTGAACTGAAGCTGGCAGCTTGCACACTGTGCCAGTTGCATTTAGTGCAGATTCTAAGTTCATAAGGAACTCTGTGCTGTCGTGGCCAGAGACGCTCGACATTCAAATTGTGAACAGAGTCTGAGTCTAGAAAGAGCGCGCGAAGGATGGTTAGGGATATTACGAACATGTCTAGGCCTCTATTGTCTGCTTCAAGTTGGTAAACTGAGCCTTAAGTTACAATGGATTTACCGCCAGCCAGGTCGATAGGCTGATTGGTTTGTTGCCAAAATAGTGATAGTGAAATCTAGACGATGGTCCAGCTATCTAGTCAGGACACCCAGCGTGGGGCCGGTGGGTACGTTGCCTCCCCGCGTCAAGTGCGCCGGGCGGGGCCGCCCAGCAACTTCCGCAGCAGCAACCGCCCA
>LFCJ01000479.1_pt1 | contig 24745 bp, 22 predicted proteins | sample 643141 | NCBI WGS metagenome assembly LFCJ01 (sample SAMN03766243, study PRJNA286221) | soda lake metagenome | biome: soda lake; feature: Kulunda steppe; material: water; isolation source: sample B1-Br-g2 brine of Lake Bitter-1 | place: Russia: Kulunda steppe | collected 2010-07
TAGTGGCGCGGCGCTTCCAGCTGAGAAAATTCTGCTGGCAAGGGTTCCGAAGACAGAATGCGATTTGGAAACAGTTATCATTCCAGTCTTCTTCGGTATAATCGCACTACGGCTCGAGGGCCAAGGCAGTAACTTCACGGAATCCTCTAACCGAAGGATGGGTTCTTTATAAGGAACGGACTGCCGTCTATGGGTTTACGTGAACGCAGTGAACGTATGGGTTGGGGCAGATTTGAACTGCCGACTTCCTCCGTGTGAAGGAGGTATCATAACCGGACTAGATCACCAACCCGCACGGGAAAATATCCGTGCGTTCAACTTAAGACTTCCTTTCAGCGCTGGACAGGCTCCTCCGCCCCATCCGATCGATCGCGAGCTCCTGCAAACGACGATCGAGCGCCGGCGATCGCCGATCGAGCCCGGCCTGTAGCTCGGGCCTCGCGAGTTGCAACCTCGCTGCGCAGCCGATCGACGCGTCCCTCAGGTTCGACCTCGCGACCGGTGAGTGTCCGAACGCGGCCCACAGCGTGATCGATCGACTCACGAGCGCCGAGTCTGGCGTGTTCGACGGCGCGAGTGAGGTAGTACAGGGTGTCCTGGAAGTGTTTGTTCATTGGTTCCTCTACCCAAGGAAAGGCGCGACGATAATATAGCCCTTTCGCAGACAACATAATTAGGTGAGTGAGGATCGACACTCCAGTGCCGCCGATTCAGAACACCGATGGGGACCACATGACATACGATCCTGCGTGAGAACCACACGGTATGAACGAGCTTCAGCCGATCGCACTCGAAGCGGAGGACGCGACCGCCGACCTGGTCGTCCGGGACGGTTGCGTCTACTGCTCGAATCGTCGGGAGTTCAGAGAGCGAGATATCGCCGTCGTCGGCGATCGGATCGCTGCGCTCCTCGCGGACGCTGACTCGGTCACCGGTCCGGATACCACGGTCGTCTCGGCAGCCGATCGAGTCGTTCTCCCCGGGTTTATCGACGCCCACACGCACGTCGACATCCACGTGACGCCCGAGCGTGTCGTCCCGTCCCTGCTCGGGAGCGGGACGACCGCGATCGTCACCGAGACCTCCGGCCTGGGGCTGCTCTTCGGGAGTCGCGGCGTCGAGACGATGCTCGATCGGACCGCTGGCTGCCCGCTGTCGGTGTTCTGTACGCTGCCGCCCCAGGGGTTCGTCGACACGTTCGAGCCGGCGACGGGCACTGACGCCGAACTCGAGGCACTCGCCGACCTGTTCGACCACGATCGGGTCGTCGGCGTCGGTGAGATCGACTGGATTCACGTCGTCGGCGAGGATGCCCCGATCGAACGGCTCTACGACCGGGCGCGCGAGACCGACGCCACGATCGTCGGCCACGGAGCGGGCTGCCGTGGGGCCGCTCTCCGGGCATTTGCGACGATCGTGGACAACGATCACGAGGCGATTTCGGCCGCGGGCGTGCGCCAGCGCACAGAACAGGGGCTCCACGTGATCGGTCGCTGTGGCAGCATTCGAGACGACCTCGAAGCCCTCATCGAGGCGTTTCCGGACATCGATCGGGGCAGCGTCTCGCTCTCGACTGACGGCGTCTGGCCGCCGGATCTCGTCGACGGCTTCGGGATGAACGAGGTCGTCCGGCGAGCGATCGCGGCCGGCGTTCCCGCTGGGGATGCGATCGATGCCGCCACCCGGAACCCCGCCGAACAGTTCGGCCTTGGAAAGCGGGGCGTGATCGCACCGGGTGCGAAAGCCGATCTGGTGGTCGTCGAGAGTCTCGAATCGATGGCCGTCGAGACGGTGCTCACCGACGGCTCGATCGTCGTCGCGGACGGTACCCCTACCGTCGAACCCCGAACGGATCCCTATCCGGAGTTCGTCTCCGACACGATCGCCGTCGCCCTCGATCGCGAACGGTTCACAGCGCCGCGATCGGCGGCCCCCGGTGGAACTGTTCGCGCGATGGCCGTCGACAACGGGCTCGTCACGACCGAGACGACGGTCGAGCCGGCGATCGAGTCGATCGGCGCTGATGGAGACGGGACGCGGTTCGGACCTATCCCTGATTCCGACGTGCTCACTGCCACGCTGATCGATCGGGATCCGGCGACCGCCGATCGCTCCTTTACGGGGTTCCTGACGGGATTCGGCCTCGAGACGGGTGCTATCGCCTCGAGCGTGACGTGGGAGACGGCCGGCCTCGTGACCATCGCCGCGGAGACGGGGGACGCGCTCGTCGCCGCCGAGCGCGTGCGTGCAATGGGGGGCGGGTTCGCTATCGCCCGTGATGGCGAAGTCGTCGCCGAGCTCCCGATGCCCGTCGCTGCGATCGCCGCGGACTCCCCCCTCGAGACGGTCGCGGATGGGTTCGACTGCCTACAGCGTGGCATCGACGACCTCGGTGTGACGGTCGATCGACCGCTGTTGACCGTCCAGACGCTCGCGTTCCCCGGCGTCCCGGCGCTCAAACTCACGCCGTCGGGGTACGCCGACATCCTGGATCGATCGCTGGGTGGGCTCGATCCCGACACTACAGGGGGGACGACGGGAGAGCGATAGCGCCAGACGATAGTATCATACCGACAGTTGTAGTCGCTTCACGGCGATCGCTGGCTCCGTTTGGGGAGTCACCGAGACACAGGGACAGGCGTCGGCATCAGCCTTCGAACAGACGAACTCGATCGTGCGCTTGCCCGATCGCTCATCGTGCCGGACAACAGTCTGTGCAGTCGCGAAGTGGTGGCCGCAGCCGAGCGACCGAGTGCAACTCGCGCTGGCCGACCGGATCAGTACTGTGGCGATTCCTCGGGTTCGCCGTCTCGCATGTTCACGACGCGACCAAGCGTGAACAGCCCGTCCGAGAGCCGGTTCAGGTACTGGACCGCCTGCTCGTTGATTTCCTCTTCGCTCGCGAGCGCGACCGCTCGCCGTTCGGCGCGCCGACAGACGGTTCGGGCGTGGTGGAGTTTCGCACCGTGTTCGCTGCCGGTCGGCAAAATAAACGACGTCAGCGGTTCGAGTTCCTCGTCGTACTCGTCGATCCAGTCTTCGATCGTCTCGATGTGGGCAGCCCGAACCGCAGGATCGTCCTCGTCGGGTTCGGGGTTCGCGAAGTCCGCCTGAACGACGTGGAGGTGGTTCTGAACCGTCCGCAGCCGATCGTCGACGTCGTCGTAGCCCGTGGGACGGACCGTCCCGACGAGCGCGTTGAGTTCGTCGACGGTCCCGTAGGCTTCGATGCGGGCACTCGATTTCGAGACCCGGGTCATATCTCGGAGATCGGTCTGTCCGTCGTCACCGCGGCCTGTGTAGATCGACATAACTGATTTGACGGCGGGCAATTACTTAACCGCGCTGTCAGCGTCGGCTGGGAAAAGGAGTAGATTAAACTCACTGTGTTCGGTAGGCTCGATTATGACAATGGAACTCGAGCGCGAGTGTCCCAACTGTGGCACTGTGACGTTCTATCGTGCGGCGAGTACGACGCTCCACCTCGGGACGAAAATCAAATGGCAGTGTCCGGACTGTGACTATGGCTTCGTTCAGATCGATGACATCGATTCGAGCGAAGCGAACGCGTAGAACAGGATCTGCGCTCCGGGAAGAGCCCTCTTCTCTACCGAACGCGAGCACGTAGACAGCGAGGAGTATCCGACTGCGACGATGCAACGCGGGCTATAGTAGCCACTGCAAGTCAATGCACACCTGATCGCACGACAGCTGTGCGATCAGTGTGTAAATAGTTGCAGTTGTTACTATAGGAGTGACTGTGACGGTACAACGCGGGCTGGGAGTGGTTGCAGCGACGGAACGCGACCTGCGATCGACTCCAACGACACTGAGTACGAGACAACGTCCCGCACATCATCGCTCATGAACCAGCGATCATGCCGACCCGATCGGCTCGGAGATCGACGCCGTCGTACGCGTTGGCCGCCGCGTTACTCTTCGTCCTCGATCGCGTGCCAGGACAGCCGCGGGGTCCGTGCTGCGCTCGTCTGATCGATCCGGCGGGCGGTGGTCCGGGTTGGTGCGTCTGCAAGCGTTTCGTCGTCTTCTGCGGCGACGGCGTTGAACGCGGCGGCGAGCCGATCGAGTGTCGATTTACTCTCGACTTCCGTCGGCTCCGTCATCAGCGCTTCCGGAACGATCTCGGGCCACTTGGTCGTCGGCGGGTGGACACCGTAATCGAGCATCCGCTTTGCGACATCGGCAGCGTCCTGGTCGCCTGCGCTGGCGACGAACTCGTGATGGAACGGTCCGTAGGGGACGTCGTACTCGAGTTGGCTCGCGAGATAGTTGGCGTTCAGGACCGCCTTGGCACTCGCGTCCGTGAGCCCGTCGTCACCCAGCCGGGCGATGTAGGCGAAGGTCTTGACGAGGACGAGCCAGTTGCCCTGATAGCCGTGGACGTGCCCGATCGTGTGGTCGGGGTCGAACAGTTCATACGTCTGTTCACGTCCCTGCTGGTCTCCATCGGCACGCTGAGACTCGCGAACCCGTGGCGCTGGGAGGAACGGCGCGAGCTCGTCGACGACGCCGACGGGACCAGCACCGGGACCGCCGCCACCGTGGGGCGTTGCGAACGTTTTGTGGACGTTGTAGTGCATCACGTCGAACCCCATATCGCCCGGTCGGGCGCGACCGAGCAGCGCGTTCAGGTTCGCTCCATCGTAGTAGAGTAAGCCACCGACGTCGTGGACCATGTCGGCGATTTCGGCGATGTCGCGCTCGAACAGCCCGAGCGTGTTCGGGTTCGTCAACATGAGCGCAGCCGTGTTTTCGGAGAGTGCCGCCTCGAGGGCGTCGAGGTCGACCCGACCCTCGTCGTCGCTCGGCAAGGAGACGACGTTGTAGCCGCCGAGCGCAGCCGTCGCGAAATTGGTCCCGTGAGCGCTCTCGGGGATGATCACTTCGTCACGATGACTCTCCCCGTTGTGCTCGTGGTAAGCCGACGCGACGCAAATGCCGACGAACTCACCGGCCGCGCCTGCAGGTGGCTGCAGCGTCACCGCATCCATCCCGCCGATCCGGCCGAGGTAGTCCTGAAGGCGGTAACAGAGTTCGAGCGTGCCCTGGATCGTCCGCTCGGATCGATCGGGATGGACCGCACCAGCCGGCAACGCGGCCACATCCTCGGTGAACTTCGGGTTGTACTTCATTGTACATGACCCCAGCGGATACGGGCCGCTGTCGATCCCGTAGATCATCTGAGAGAGACGCGTGTAGTGGCGGACCAGTTCGGGTTCGGACAGTTCAGGGAGTTCGATCGACTCCCGCGTGAGCTCCTCAGGGAGTGGCGAGTCCTCGCCACCGACCGACACCTCGGTCTGGTCCTTCTCGGCAAGCAGCGGTTCGTACTGCCCGTTCTCGACGTACCGGGCCTGATCGTACCGGGCCTGGGCAGCCACCGATTCGGTGTGCTCGTCGTGTTCCTCGGCGGTCCGTGGGCTGTCACCCGTCATCGGACCACCTCCGTGAACGCGTCGACGAAGGCATCGATCCGATCGTCCGGTACACCGGCGACACAGACCTGAATCTGGTGTTCGCCGACGACGTGGACCGCAAAGCCTCGCGTTTCGAGGTCGCTGGCGATCGCCGCAGCCGGCTGGTCGACGTGGGCGACGAACTCCCGGAGGTGGTGGCGATCGTGGACCGGCGCTGTGACGCCGACGAGATCGTCGAGTCGGTTCGCGAGGTCTGTAGCGCGTGTCACGCCCTGGTTGGCGAGATCGACCATCCCGCTCGGCCCCAGCGCAGCGGCGTGGATCGCAGTTCGCAGCGCGACCCACGCCTGGTTCGTACAGATGTTACTCGTCGCACGCTCGCGGCGGATGTGCTGTTCGCGGGTCTGCAGCGTCAGCGTATACGCCCGGCGATCGGTCGCATCCTCGCTTGCACCAACAAGTCGACCGGGAACCTGCCGGAGATAGTCCTCCCGACAGGCAAAGAGACCGAGCCCCATCCCGTAGCTGGTCGGGAGTCCCAGCACACTCGCGTCACCGACGACGACGTCGGCACCGACGTCAACCGGTCGCTGGAGCACGGAGAGCGCGATCGGGTCCGAGCCGAGTGCGAACAGCGCGTCGTTGTCGGCAGCCAGTTCACCGAGTTCGGCGAGGCGCTCCTCGATCGTCCCGCGAACGGTCGGGTTCTCGGCGTACACCATCACGACGTCCTCGTCGACGGCGGCCGTGAGTGCGTCGAGGTCGGCGGTGCCGTCGGCAGCCGGATACGACTCGACCACGAGGTCGGTCCCCGCGACGTAGTTTTCGAGGGTGCTTCGGCGGCCCTCGAGTAGCAGTTCCGGCACGAGCACGCGGTGGCCGCTCGTATCGCGGACGCGCTCGGCAAGCGTCGCAGCCTCGCCGAGTGCTGTTGCAGCGTCGTACATCGAGCAGTTCGCGATATCGAGGCCGGTCAGTTCGACCAGCAGGGACTGATACTCGAACAGTACCTGCAAGAACCCCTGTGAGACCTCCGGCTGGTACTGGGTATAGGAGGTGAGAAACTCCGATCGATCCGCGAGGTGGTCGACGATCGAGGGAATGTAGTAGCCGTAGTGGCCGCGGCCGAGCAACTCCGTCAGATCGTCGTTGCGCCCGAGGATCGATCGGACCAGTCGTCGCGTGTCGCGCTCCGTTCGCGACTCGATGTCGAATTCGTTTTCGAACCGTACCGCAGCGGGAATGTCGAAGAGGTCGTCGATCGAATCGGTCCCGATCGCCTCGAGCATCGCCCGCTGGTCGTCGTCCGTGTGGGGGGCGTACGGGCTCCCCGTCGTCTCTGTTCCATCCATAGCTAGAGCCGGTCTCGATCGGACGTGGCCGACAGACCCCACTCATAGCGATACTGTCGACAACAGCGTTCGATCTGAGACACGTTAGCTGCAACTAACAGACAGGGGCTAATGAACGCACCTCTTCGCCAGCGCCCGTTCCCACAGGAACGAATCCGCCTCGGAGATTACGTCGAGGAATCAGTCTCGGGGTCGGCCTCAGCCGTCTCGCTGTCGTCTGGGTGCGTGGACGCTTCGGTTTTGGCATCCATCCGGTTTGTCTCGCTATCCTCCGGGCGTGTGGATGCTCCGGTTTTGGAACCCGTGTCGTCTGTCACCGGTTCACCGTCAGAGCCGGACTCGGCGTCAGCGTCGGATCGAATGCCGGTCTTCGGATCGGTGTCGATCGCCGCGTCGTCTGCTTTCTCGGTCGCGCTGGCGGGCTGGACGTCAGCTTCGGGTTCTGCTTCGCCGTCGACCGGCGCAGCCGATTCAGGTTCGTCGGACTCCGTCGCCGTCGATCGCTCCCGGGCGAACAGATCGAGTGCCACCTTGGAACCGCCGAGCACCACTGGCCCGATAAAGAGGCCGACTGCACCGAAGACGACGATGCCGCCGAAGATCCCCACGACGATGATGGCGGCGTTGAACGCCCCGGTTTTGCCGATGAGTGCGGGGCGGAGATAGGTATCCGAGGCACTGACGAGCGAGCCGTAGGCGACGAGGATCCCGGCCGGGACGAACTGGCCGATCGCAAGCAGGTAACCCACGACCGGTACCCAGACCCCGAACGCACCGACCAGTGGGAGCAAGGCGAGAACGAACGTGGTGACAGTCAGGAAGACGACGGCAGGGACGCCAAGCAGCGCCAGCCCGATCCCGAGCAACACCGCCTGGATCGCCGCGACGGCCACGTTGCCGACGACCGACGCCCACATCAACTGATCCAGTTCGGCGTGGAACTCCCGCTGGAGGTCGTCCTCGATCGGGATGACCGTCCGCGTCCACGCGACGAGCCGATCACCATCACGCAACAGGGCAAAGAGCACGAACACCGTCACCGTCAGCCCGATTAGTATCCCGGGCACCCCGCCGACGAACTCGATCCCGGTCGTCGCAAACCCCTGCAGGGCCATCCCGATCGGTTCCTGGTAGACCTCGTAGAACTCCACCAGATCGACGGTGAGGCCGGTCGTTTCCAGTCGTTGTTCGATGTCGGCGACGTCGAGTGTCCCCTCCTGGATGGCCGTGATCACGCCAAGGGCCTGCTGGAACGCGATCGCGAGCACGTAGATCGTCGGCAACAGGATCGCGAGAATCGCGACGGCGACGAGGGAAAGCGCCGCGGTCATCGACCCTACGGCTCTTTCGAGCCATCGCTGTGCGGGCATGAGCACGTACGCGAGGACGATCCCGAGGAGAATGTACTGGAGATAGGGAAGGATAACGAGCGCTCCAAGCGTGACGCCGACCAGCGCGAGGACGGTTAGCCCCGCTCGTTCGGTGAACCACTGCGACGAATCGACATCGTCGGCCATACCACCAGTTGTCCATCGGCACTGAACTATCCAGTGGTTGGATTTCGGTGAGTGACGAGCAGCCTCAGAGCTCCTCACAGTACGATCGCTGCGTCGCTTATCCGGACAGTCGATCGCAACAGGCCAAAAACTCGTGTTACCTCCCGTCGCCCTACGTCTCTGTCGTCCTGTTTGTATACTACCCTACTGCTCTGTGGACTCACTCTACGTAGCGGTACTTTCGCTCGCCCATTCGGCCCCAGCCGTCGAAGACGAACTCCGCGTCGGGCGTCGTAAACTCCTCGACGTCGACGTCCATCTCGTGGTTGTGGACGTCGTGGATCTCTTCGTAGTCGTCCCACGTCAGCTCGTAGCGCGCTTCCAGCTGTTCGTCGACGTTTAGCGCAGCGATCTCGTCTTCCCAGCCGCTTTGGAGCGTTTCAGCGTGAATCTCTGCCTGGGCACCGCTCCCGTAGGAGCCGATCAGGAGCTGCTCGCCAGTCAGATCGCGACCGTCCTCTAAGGCCGTCTTGAGCGCACTGACACGAGCGACGTGAACCGAGCCCGTGTACCAGTTGCCGACCTCACGAGAGATCGTCAGCGTCGGCTCGATCGTCTCGGCGTACCAGTTCTGGTACTGGTCCGTCTCCTTGAGCAGGTCCATATACTCCCGGACGGCATCGTGGAACTGTTCGTCGGTGTCGAACGCTTCGGCACGGGGCTGGCGGCCGATCTCCTCGGCGAGTTCGTCCTCGATTGCTGTATCGCGTGTGATGTGGCGATAGGCGAGCATCGCCGCTTTGCGGACCATCCCCGGGAACGGTGTGTGGAACGGGGCGAACACGATGTCGTCGGGGTGGACGTCGCCGGCGACGCTCTCGTAGTCTTCGAGTGCCTCGCGCATCCGCGCGAGATACACCTGCACCGATCGCTTCCCGTCGACGGACGGGAACTGCTGGTTGGGTTTCAGGAAGTCTGTCTCGTCGGCCGAGCCATACCCCTGATCGGCCGAGAGTTCGACGAGCGAAGGATCCTCCGCGATATACATTGCGACGGCCCCCGCACCCTGGGTGGCTTCGCCAGCATCGCCACGCGCATAGAGTGCGGTATCGGTCGCGATGACGAGCGCGCCTCGGCCGCGGTTCCGGCCCGCGCGGATCCAGTTGTAGGCGTCGTCGAGACTCTGGGTGCCTGCGATACAGGCGAACTTCCGCTCGCCTTTGTTCGCGTGGTGGAAGTCAGTGTCGTAGACCTGTTCGAGACAGCCGGCGATATACGTCGACACCGGCTTCGAGTTGTCGAACGCGCTTTCGGTCGCGACGTCGATTCGGCCGATATCGTCGGGTTCGAGCCCGTTGCGTTCCATCAGCCGATAGGCTGCGTTCGCCCCCATCGTGACGATATCCTCGTAGCTATCAGGAAAGGAACTGGCCGTGAGTCCGAGCCCCTTCGTATACTTGTCTGGTTCTTCGCCTTTTGCAGGGGCGAAGGTCCCGGGAAGATCGAGTTTGAGATTTCCCGTCCAGATCTCGATCGCGTCAATCCCGACTGCTGTCATGGTTGGTGACTATTGCCGGAGACATATGGTTTTGTCGTTTGAGAGTTCGACGATCGACGATATCTGTACCGAGAGACCGAACGGGGACCGCGATCGATCGCGGACGAGCGGCAGATCGCGTTGCTGAGTCCAGAGTATCAGAATTGAGTCGGACCACCGAGGCCGGGTCAGCATCACTAGAGGACCGGGGCGGTATCAACGGCAGATCCGGGCCAGCATCGCTAGCAGGTCCGGGCCGGCATCACTAGCAGGACCGGCCGACGATCGGGCGATCGGAGGGACACCGATCCGAGACTGCAAGACGCTTACTCTTGTTGGGCGTCGACGACCGCAACGCCGGCCAGGTTGACGATATCTTTGACTTCGTCGCCCCGCTGGAGGACGTGGACCGGTTTGTCCATGCCGACGAGCATGGGGCCGATCGCGTCTGCCCCACCCAGCCGCTGGAGGAGCTTGTAGCCGATGTTGCCCGATTCGAGGTTCGGGAAGACGAGCACGTTGGCGGGCTCCTCGAGTTCGGAGAAGCCGTACGTTCCTTCGAGGATATCTTCGACGACTGCCGTGTCGGCCTGCATCTCGCCGTCAACCGGGAAGTCGACCTCGGGATCGTCCTGGAGCATCCGTGCCGCCCGGCGTGGTTTGCGCGTGCCTTCGTTGTCGACGCTGCCGAAGTTCGAGTACGACAGCAGTGCCGCACGCGGCTCGATATTGAAGCGACGAGCCAGTTTTCCGGTCTGTTTGGTCACTTCCGCGAGGACGTCCTCGTCGGGTGCCTGGTTGACTGTCGCGTCGGCGACAAAGATCACGCGGTTTTTGAACGTGAGCATGTAGACACCAGCCGCGTAGTCGACGTCTTCGTCAGTACCGATCACCTGCAGCGGTGGTCGGAGCGCCGACGGATAGTGGTGGGAGAGCCCCGTCAGCAGCGCGTCGGCGTCCCCCTGTTCGACCATCACGCTGCCGAAGTAGTTGGAGTCGCCAGCAATGAGTTCACCCGCTTCAGAACGCGTGATCCCCTTTCGCTGGCGCAGTTCGTGAAGCCGTTCGGCATACGCCTCGTAGTCACCCACCGCCGGGTCGGCGACCTGTGGATCGAAGTCCAGGCCGAGATTCGCAGCTGTCTGGCGGATCTGGCTCTCGTTGCCGATCAACACTGGCAGCGCGATCCCCTGCTCCTGGATCTGGTAGGCCGCGCGAATCATTTTCTCGTTCTCGCCTTCCGCAAGGGCGACCGTTTTGGGATCGCTCTTGGCCTTGTTGAGCACGACCCGCATCATCTCCCGGGACTTGCCCAGCCGCGCTTCGAGCTCCTCCTCGTACTTGTCGAGATCGATCTCGGTCCGAGCGGCACCGGACTCGATCGCTGCCTCGGCGATCGACGGAGCCACCCGAAACAGCACCCGTGGGTCGACTGGCTTCGGGATAATGTAGTCGGGGCCGTACTGAATGGGGTCGTCACCGTAGGCTTTGACAACCGCGTCGGGAACGTCCTGGCGGGCGAGTTCGGCCAGTGCCTCGGCACAGGCGACTTTCATATCCTCGTTGATCTCGGTCGCACGCACGTCGAGTGCGCCACGGAAAATGAACGGGAAGCCGAGGACGTTGTTGACCTGGTTCGGGTAGTCCGATCGACCGGTCGCCATGATGACGGTATCGTCGCGAGCCGCCTTGGCCTCCTCGTAGCCGATTTCGGGGTCGGGGTTGGCCATCGCGAAGACGATCGGATTGTCGTTCATCGACTGGACCATCTCCTGAGAGACGATGCCGCCGATCGAGAGGCCGACGAAGACGTCCGCGCCAGCCATCGCGTCTGCGAGGCCGCCTTCAGGGAGGTCACGGGCGAACTGCCGTTTATATTCGTTGACGTCGCCACGCGCTGCGCGTTCCTCGGTGATGATTCCCGAGGAGTCACACATGGTGATATTCTCTTTCTTGCAACCAAGCGAGACGTAGAATCGAGCCGAAGCGATCGCGCTCGCACCGGCACCGGAGAAGACGATCTCGAGGTCTTCGAGCTCTTTACCGGCGATATCAGCGGCATTGAGTAGTGCGGCTCCGGAGATGATTGCCGTCCCGTGCTGGTCGTCGTGAAAAACGGGGATGTCGATCTCCTCGCGAAGCCGTTCTTCGACGGTGAAACACTCGGGGGCTTTGATGTCCTCGAGATTGACGCCGCCGAACGTCGGCTCCATCATCTTCACTGCCTCGACGAGTTTGTCGGGGTCGGCCTCGTCGAGTTCGATGTCGAAGACGTCGATGTCCGCGAAGCGTTTAAACAGGACCCCTTTCCCCTCCATGACGGGTTTGGAGGCCTGTGCGCCGATATCGCCGAGTCCAAGCACGGCCGAACCGTTCGAGACGACGCCCACGAGGTTTCCTTTCGCCGTGTACGTGTAGGCGTCGTTCTCGTCCGCGTCAATCTCCATACACGGTGCTGCGACCCCAGGTGAGTACGCGAGCGAGAGGTCGCGCTGCGTGTTCGTCGGCTTCGTCGTCGAAATCTCGATCTTCCCAGGCGGGTCGGTCCGGTGATACTCGAGTGAGTCCTCGTCTATTCCCATAGTATGACACTGTAGGGCAGGACCAAAAACAATGCGAAGGGAACATTCGACAGACGTCGTAACCGTCAGACGAAGTCGGGAGCGCTCTGACCGGATGGACGAAAATGTCGACGCGATCGAACGGGATTATACGATTCGACCGTTTTATACGCACCGCGAAACTGGGATGTGTATGGACGTCGCGCTTGGTGGGACGTTCGACCCCGTCCACGATGGTCACCGACGGCTGTTCCAACGGGCGTTCGAACTCGGAGACGTAACCGTCGGACTGACCAGCAACGACCTCGCAGCGGAGACGCGACACGTCGATCGACACGTCCGATCGTACGACGACCGTGCACGACGCCTCGAGGCTGAACTCGAGCCCCTCGCGGCGGAGCACGATCGCGAGTTCGAAATCCGGACCCTCGAGGAGCCGACGGGGATCGCAACCGAGCCACAGTTCGAGTATCTGGTCGTCTCACCGGAGACCCGTGCCGGCGGCGAGCGGATCAACGAAATCCGACGGGAACGCGGCCACGAGCCACTCGATGTGATCGTCGTTCCACACGTCCGCGCTGAGGACGACGACATTATTTCGAGTACCCGGATCGTCAAAGGCGAAATCGATGAACACGGAAACGTTCGCCCCGAGGAGTCGTGAACCACGCTACGGTACGTGAATTCATATTTTCGAAATCTGGTGACCGACCAAAATAGACCTCGATACGGGTGGTTTGTCCGATTCCTCTGATACGGATTAGTGTCATCAATTCCGCCGATCGGCGACCCGCCTTGGCCGATCGGCGGTAACTACGGACACTAATCCGTATGAGTCATCTTCGAGACCGTTAGGGTCTCGTATTGATCGCTTCGCTCCAGTGCTGAGACTCGTCCAGTTCAAACTGTCAAATATAATGATTCTGTTGCTCGCGGAGTTGTTCGCAGCAGAAATAGTGGGTTGGGGCAGATTTGAACTGCTGCAAGACGTGCTCGTTTTGCTGCGCGCGACTTGCGTAGTTCAAACTGCCAAACATAATGATTCCGCTGCTCGCGGAGTTGCTCGCAGCAGAAATAGTGGGTTGGGGCAGATTTGAACTGCCGGCCTCCTCCATGTCAAGGAGGTGTCATAACCAGACTAGACCACCAACCCGTCTGGCGTTGCGTGCTGTGACGCGGTGCGCCACGTTGTCTGCACTCGTTCGTTCCCTGCCTGCCTAATTGAAGGTTTCGAATCGACTGCCGTACGGGGGTTGCACGCACGGACCCTCCGACAGTGTTAAGTCGATGTACTGATTTGAGCATTATAAGACAACTACGTACATTGGTGTTCACTATGAAGGAGTACGTCAAACGAGTTACTGATGGAGCGGATCTCTCGCAAGAAGAGGCGCGCGCGGCCTCGACGGCCGTCTTCGAGGATGCGACGCCGGCACAGATCGGTGCACTACTGGCTGCACTGCGATCGAAAGGCGAAACCGAAGCCGAAATCGCCGGCTTCGCCGAAGGGATGCGAGCTGCCGCCCGGACGATCCAGCCCGATCGGGAGCCGCTGGTCGACACCTGCGGGACGGGCGGTGACGATTACGACACGATCAACGTCTCGACGACGAGCGCGATGGTTGCCGCCGGAGCCGGCGTCCCGATCGCCAAACACGGCAACTACTCGGTCTCTTCCTCGTCGGGGAGCTCCGACGTGCTCGATGAGCTCGGGGTCACGCTCGATGCCGAGCCATCGGCCGTCGAGGCCTCGATCGAAGAGCGCGGGATCGGCTACATGCACGCCCCCGCGTTCCACCCCGCGATGAAGGCCGTCATCGGCCCACGTCGGGAACTGGAGATGCGGACGATCTTCAACGTGCTCGGGCCGCTGACGAATCCAGCCGGCGCGAACGCACAGGTCGTCGGGGTCTACGATCCCGAGCTCGTCCCCGTCCTCGCGAACGCCCTCGCGCGGATGGAGACAGAACGCGCGCTGGTCGTCCACGGCGCCGGAACCGACGAGATCGCGATCCACGGCGAGACGATCGCCGCAGAGGTCGACGGCGAGACGGTCGAGCAGTTCACGCTCGAACCGGCCGATCTCGGGCTTGAAACACACGATATCGCTGACATCGCTGGCGGCACGCCAGCGGAGAACGCAGCCGATCTGCAGGGGATCGTCGAGGGCGATATCACTGGCGCGAAACGGGACGTCATCCTCGCGAACGCTGGCGCTGCGATCTACGTCGCCGGGATGGCCGACTCACTGGAAGCCGGTGCCGACGCGGCTCGGGAGGCGATCGAATCGGGCGATGCAGGTGCGACGCTCGAACAGCTCCGATCTGCACAGGACCCGACAGCGGCCGTGGACGGATGACGCGGGTGAAGATCTGCGGTCTGACGACCGAGGCAGACCTCCAGACGGCGATCGACGCCGGTGCAGATGCTGTCGGTATCATCTGTGACGTTCCAGTCGACACGCCACGGGCAGTCTCGAAAGAACAGGCCACAACTCTCGCGGCGGCCGTTCCACCGTTCGTTACGAGTGTTCTCGTGACGATGCCCGAGACGCCCGACGACGCGGTTGATCTCGTCGAGGCAGTCGATCCTGATGCAGTCCAGATACATGGCGAGCGACCGCCTGCCGAGCTCGCCGAGATCCGTGCTGCCGTCGACGCCGACGTACTCCTGGCGATCGACGCCGACGCCGTCGCGACGGCACCGCAGTACGAAGGTGTCGTCGACGCGCTGCTCGTCGATACGACGAGCGACGATGGCGGCGGTGGAACCGGCGAAACACACGACTGGGATCGCACCCGAACAGCCGCGACGGACCTCGACGTGCCGGTGATCCTCGCTGGCGGCCTCACCCCCAAGAACGTCGCCGAGGCAGTCCGCACCGTCGAGCCGTTTGCCGTCGACGTGGCAAGCGGTGTCGAAGCCAGCGGTGGCATCAAAGACGCCACCGCCGTACGGTCGTTCGTCGAACAGGTAACAGCTGCCCGCCATCCGGTACAACCGTGATTCATGAGTGATACTGCACCACCGTTAGATATCGATCGAGAGACGTTCTGTGACTACGCCAGCGACGGACGGCCGGTGGTCGTTCGTGCCGTCGCCACGCTCGACGTCGACACGACGCCGCTTGCCGCCTATACCGCGCTCACCGGCCGATCGGACGACAGCGATCGCGACCGATCGCCGTACGCGTTCCTGCTCGAAAGCGCCCAGAAGACGGCATCGAGCGATCCCGATGGAGCGTTCCGGCCCAGTTCGGCTGACGCCGAACGCCACGCCCGATTCTCCTACGTCGGTTACGATCCCGAGGCCGTTGTGACGGTCGGTCCCGATGGAACGAGCGTCGAGGCCCTTTCCCCGGACGCCCCGATGGATCTGATCGAGCCGGACGTCGAGGGCGACACGGTCGACGCGCTTCGGGGTTCGCTCCCGGATGTCCGCCTCGCCAACCTGCCCGAGCACGATCGCCAGCATCTCGAAGGCGGGCTGGTCGGCTTTCTGGCCTACGACGCGGTCTACGATCTCTGGCTCGATGAGGTCGGTCTCGATCGCCCCGACTCGCGGTTCCCGGACGCCCAGTTCCTCCTGACCACAAAGACCCTCGCGTTCGACGAACTCGAAGGGACGATTTCGCTCGTCTTTACGCCGATCATCTCGGCCGACGACGATCCGGAGACGGTTTACGACGAACTTCGAGCAGAAGCTGTGGCAGTCGCGGAAACGCTCCGTGGAGCCGAACCGCCCGAAACCGGTGGCTTCGTCCGCGACTCCGAGACTGCCGGCTCGAAAGCCGACTACGAAGAGAGCGTTCGCCGGGCGAAAGAACACGTCCTCGACGGTGATATTTATCAGGGCGTAATTTCACGAACGCGAGAATTGTCTGGCGAGGTCGACCCGATCGGCTTCTACGAGGCGATGCGCGAGGTGAACCCCTCGCCGTATATGTACCTGCTCGATCACGACGACCTCACCGTCGTCGGTGCGAGTCCCGAGACACTCGTCTCCGTGCGCGGACGGGAGGTCATGTCGAACCCGATCGCCGGCACCTGCGATCGGGGAACGAGTCCGGTCGAAGATCGGCGGCTAGCCGGGGAGATGCTGGCCGATGAAAAGGAACGCGCCGAACACACGATGTTGGTCGATCTCGCACGAAACGACGTCCGTCGCGTCTCCGAACCCGGCTCCGTCAGGGTCGACGAGTTCATGAACGTGCTGAAGTACAGCCACGTCCAGCACATCGAGTCGACGGTGACTGGAGAACTGGCAACCGACGCGGATGCCTTCGACGCAACCCGTGCGTCGTTCCCTGCTGGGACGCTTTCGGGTGCGCCGAAGATCCGGGCCATGGAGATCATCGACGAGCTGGAAGCCAAGCCACGGGGGCTCTACGGCGGCGGCGTCGGCTACTACTCCTGGACCGGTGACGCGGACTTCGCGATCGTCATTCGGACGGCAACAGTGGAGACCGGTGGCGATCGTGATCGAATCACGGTGCAGGCCGGCGCTGGACTCGTCGCCGACAGCGATCCTGAAGCCGAGTACGAGGAGACCGAGAAGAAAATGGGCGGTGTGCTCGCGGCGCTCGAAGCGATCGAACACGGTGGAGACACGACGGACGGAGAGCCAGCGGACGACGCCGAGGCGACACCGGAGGTGAGCCGATGAGCGCCACCAGCACGGAGATGAGCGGCGATTCCGAGGCGGACACAGAGGCGATGCGTGTCCTGTTCATCGACAACTACGACTCCTTTACGTACAATCTCGTCGAGTACGTCAGCCAGCAGCCGCGGACCGAGACCGCGGTCCTGAAGAACACGGCCTCGCTCGAAGAGGTCCGAGCAGTCGACCCCGATGCGATCGTTATCAGCCCCGGGCCCGGCCACCCGAAATACGATCGAGACGTCGGTGTGACGATGGACGTTCTGCGAGAGATCAGTCCCGAGGTGCCAACACTCGGCGTCTGTCTCGGCCTCGAAGCAGCAGTCTACGAGTACGGTGGGACCGTCGGCCGAGCACCCGCACCGATTCACGGCAAAGCCTCTGCAGTCGATCACGACGGTGCCGGCGTCTACGATGGGCTCGAACAGGGGTTCCGTGCAGGACGGTACCACTCGCTGGTCGCGACCGAGGTGCCGGACTGTTTCGAGGTGACGGCGACGGCCGAACACGACGACGAGACGCTTGTCATGGGCGTCCGGCATCGCGAGTATCCGATCGAGTGTGTCCAGTTTCACCCCGAAAGCGTGCTCACGGCAGTCGGTCACGACGTGATCGAGAACTTCCTCGCGTCGGTCTAACTGCGACTCAGTCGGTGTGTGACAGACTGCATCGACACGTCACTCGGCGATCGAGGAGAACCAAGAACTGGTTGGAGATCGATAGCGGGACTGTCCCATTACTGCCGCGACAGTCCGTGGTGGCCGGCTATACGCCCGGGAGTATTTCGAGCGTCCCGGTTGCATACAGCGCTGCGAGCACGACTGCGGCGACGAGTCCAACACGAATTGCCAGTTTGATCGCAATCCGGATCGCGATGATCGTGACAGCCAAGGCAGCGAGCACCGCCAGAACGAGGAATATCACCGACCCCGACGTCAAAGCTCCGAGCATGTCACTACCCCCGCACTCGAAGGACGTAATCTTTCTGGATACGATGACTAAATCCGGAACAAAACTGTGTCGCGTTCAATACAGTTCAGACTCCTTCATGGAGCCCCTGTATTCGGAGCAGAACCCCCACACAACCCCCCGTCACGACGATCGGCAGAAACTCCTTCTGGCGATGGACGAACACCGTCGCCTCTGTGTGCTCCATTCACGTACCGCCTCGATACTGCTTCTCGATCGGGTTCACTTTCACTTCGGTCTGAAAATCGTTAAGTCGGTTGCCACCGTAGTTGATTATAGACGATCCCACGGCCGCTGAGTCGGGGTGGCAGCGACCGACACGATAAGATTCAGAGGCATCTACGCAACCGTAGTTTCCCTAATACAAGCAGAGTAGAACGACAACACTACATTTTATATTGGATGCATGATTACCGAACCTTCGTCACGAATGATGCAAATTAGGACCCGTACTCAGACCAGAATCGCTATGCGGCAGTCCCATACCGACGAGGTGGCCTGCGCATGAGCGACGCCGAGCTTTCCGCGGAAGAACTTACGCTCCCGATCAAGCGAACCGACGGCGACACGCTCGAGGAACGACTGACTGCTAACGCCTATCACAACATTCTCCCGGCACGCTATCTCCGGAAAGATGCTAACGGCGAACTGATCGAAAGCCAGGAGGATCTCTTCGATCGCGTCGGGAAGAACGTTGCCCTCGCCGAAGCAGTGTACGAGGCTGACAACCAGAACACCGAGATCACGGTTACGCCCGACCAGCTCAAGCCCGATCACCCGCGGCGAGACGAGCTCGCCGAAGAGGTGTTCGGCGACGGCGTTACAGCCGACGACGACGCCGAAACCGCCCTTACCGAACACAACGTCAACAAGTTCGCCTACGAGACGATCGTCTCCGAACTCCCCGACGAGGTTCGCGACCACGTCGAGGACGTTGCGGAGACGTTCACCGAGGGGATGGAATCGCTGTCCTTCATGCCGAACTCGCCGACCCTGATGAACGCGGGCGACGAACTCCAGCAGCTCTCTGCCTGCTTCGTCATGAGCCCCGACGACGACCTCTCGGACATCCACGAGACGGCCAAGAAGGCCGCGGAAGTGTTCCAGTCCGGTGGCGGCGTCGGCTACGGCTTCTGGCAGCTGCGCCCCTACGGCGACGCAGTCGGCTCTACCGGCGGCATCGCCTCCGGCCCCATCACGTTCATGCGGACCTACGACCAGCTCTGTGAGACGATCGCCCAGGGCGGAACGCGACGCGGTGCCCAGATGGGCATCATGCGTGTCTCCCATCCGGACGTGATCGAGTTCATCCACGCAAAGAACAAGGACGTCTCGCTGGCCCACACGCTGCGACTGAACGACCCCGACGACTACACCTACACGAGTTTCAGCGAGGCACTCGAAGAGGCCCGCAGTCTCATCGACGAGGACGGCCGCGTCCCGAAACACCTTCGCAACGCCGTCGAGGGCCATCTCTCTAACTTTAACATCTCCGTCGGTGTCACCGACGCGTTCATGGAAGCGCTCCAAAACGGCGAGGAGTACACGTTCACCAACCCGCGCACGGAAGAACCCCACATCGCGACCGAGGAGACCAAAGAGATGTACGGCCGTTACGATCTCGGCGAATACGTCGAGGTCGGCGAGCCGCTCTCAATCCCCGCAGAACTCGTCTGGGAACGCATCGTTCAGGGTGCCCACGAGAACGGCGAACCGGGCGTTATCTACCTCGAACGCGTAAACAAACAGCACTCGTTCGACACCGAAAAAGAGCCCGAACACGCCATTTTGGCGACGAACCCATGCGGGGAACAGCCACTCGAAGAGAACGAGGCGTGTAATCTCGGCCACATCAACCTCTCGACGCTCGCCGCGCAGGGCGCCCCAGACTGGCGTGTCTGGTCCGACCAGCACGGCGACGAGTACGACTCCCAGGAAGCCGCCGTCGAGGCCTTCCTCGAGGAGGCGATCGACTACGAGGAGTTCGACGAGCGTATCGAGTACGGCACCCGGTTCCTCGAGAACGTCGTCACCATGTCGGACTTCCCGGTCAAGGATATCGAGGAGACTGTCCGTGACATGCGCAAGATCGGGCTCGGCATCATGGGTCTGGCACAGCTGTATATCCAGCTCGGCATCAAGTACGGCAGCGAGGAAGGAAACGAAGTCGCCAGCCAGCTGATGACCCACATCAACCACGGTGCGAAGGCCACGAGCCACGAGCTCGCCACCGAGCGTGGCTCGTTCAACGACTGGGACGAATCCAAGTACGCTGATCCTGTCGAGTACAGCGACTGGTTCGAACACCAGACCGGCGAGGACGCCGACGACTGGGAAGACGGCTTCCCCATCCGGAACCACAACGTCACCACGATCGCACCGACCGGCACGACCTCGATGGTCGGCAACACGACCGGCGGCTGTGAACCGATCTACAACGTCGCCTACTACAAGAACGTCACTGACGACGTCCAGGGCGACGAGATGCTGGTCGAGTTCGACGACTACTTCCTGCGGACGCTGGAGGACAACGACATCGACGTCGATGCAGTGAAAGAAGAGGCCCAAGAGCAGATGGCAACGAACCAGTTCGAGGGCGTCGAAGGGCTCTCGACGGTGCCAGACGCGATCGGCGAACTGTTCGTCATCACCAGCGACCTCTCGGCGAAACAACACGCCGGCGTACAGTGTGCCTGCCAGTCTGGCGTCGACTCCGCGATCTCGAAGACGGTCAACGCACCCAACGATTCCACGCTCGAGGACGCAAAAGAGGTCTTCGAGTGGGTGTACGAAAACGGTGGCAAAGGCGTCACCTACTACCGCGACGGCACCCGAAGCAAGCAGGTGCTGACGACGCGGGCCGACAACGCCGACTTCGCCGACGAGACGGAAGCTGCAGAAGCGCTCGTCGAGCAGATCGACGAGATCTTCGGCGGGCTCGAGGGCTTCCTCGACAGCGAAGAGGTCGCGGACGTCCTCGATGAGGATCTCGACTCGCTGACCGGCGATCGGACGCCGATCGAGGTCGACTTCACCGAAAAGCGTGAGCGCCCTGACGCACTTCAGGGCGTCAGCCAGCGGATCGACACCGGCTACGGGAAGATCTACGTGACGATCAACGAGGACCCCGAGACCGGCCAGCCGTTCGAGCTGTTCGCGAACATCGGCCATTCGGGTGGCTTCACGAACTCCTTTACCGAGGCCCTGGCGAAGGTCATCTCGACCTCGCTGCGATCGGGTGTCGATCCGGAGGAGATCGTCGACGAACTCTGTGGTACCCGTTCGCCGAAGGTCGCCTGGGACAAGGGCGAACAGATCCAGTCGATTCCGGATGCGATCGGCACTGCGATGCGTCGCTATCTCGCCGACGAAATCGACAAACCGTACCCGACACAACAGACCCTAGAAGAGTCCGCTGATGCCGAGGTCATCGACCTCGATGGTCCACATACTGACGGCGGCGCGGCGGCTGCGGATAACGCCGACGACGACGCGACCCAGGACCTCATCGACGCCGGCGAGTCACCGGAGTGTCCTGACTGTGGCTCGCTGTCGCTGTACTTCTCCGAAGGCTGTAAGACCTGTGAGTCCTGTGGCTGGAGCGAGTGCTGAGACGGTAGTTCGCCCCAGCAGCGAGCGGGCTCTGGTTTGGGGCCCACACGACGGCCGCAACGCACGGTTTGCCGGCTGACTCGGCCGAAACGGCGGCAACGGGCCGATCGATCGGTGCTCCTGTTTTCCAAGTACTTACAATCCTTCTCGGCCAAGCACAGCGTAATGACTGAGGAGGAGGTCGGTGGCCGCCCGTGTCCACGGTGTAACCAGCCCATGTTCAAACGCCACTGCAAGTACGTCTGTCCGCAACACGGCGTCATCTACGACTGTGCAGATACGTTCTGGTAAGGCGTATCCGTCGCGATCGGACACCGAAGGCGATCCAGCGTCTGTCCGGCCTCGACGACGACGACGGCGACTAGCTCTCTGTGCGCTGTCCCGACTCCCGTGCCTGCCGTCGAGTGCGAACCAGGCGATACGCAGGGCCTGCGAGCAAGAGTCCGGCAGCGACAGCACAGGTCACCGTCAGCGCGATGCCGATCTCACCGAGTCCGCCGGTCGTCACTGTCGCTGCCGACGCACCCACAACGACTCCGGCGATCGTCCAGGGTAGCTCTCCGATCGCCGTCCCGAGAACGAACAGCCGAAGCCGGACGCCGCTGACGGCCGCCGCGGCTGTCGAGACGTCCGACGGGACCGGTGCCAGCCGCGAGGCGATGACGCCACGGAGAGGGCCGGCAGTGGCGTAGTAGCGGTCGATCGCACCCAGAGTCCGGTCGACGAGTCGGCCGACTGTGGTGGCACGCTCGTCGGCAGGAGGCGATCGGTCGATACGCGTCCGTTCGGTTTCACGCGGTCGATCCACAGCAGTTTCGGTTCCAGAGAACCAGCGAACACCGAGAAAGACGGGTGTGACGGTCGCGACGACGCCGAGGAGAGCGATCGGAACGCCGGCTGTGGCGCCATAGCCGTAGCCGACAACGATCGCGAGTGGTGTCGTCGGCCAGGCGAACAGTGGACGGACGAAATACAGACCACCGACGACGAGTCCGAACAGGACGGGGTCGGCCGACAGCGATGCGGCGGCTTCGATCGTCGCCGTGGGAGAGACGAGCAATCCCGCGGCGACCATGCTGCTGACCACGAGCAAGCCAGCGATCGCCCGACTAGTCGCCGACACCATCGATCGCAGTTTTGACTGGAGTGTTGAAACTGTTGTGTCTCACTGGATGACGACGCAACGTTTATTCGATCCGGGAAACCAGCAGCCAACGATGGCTGACGACGCTGGGAGCGACAAACAGACGGCTGACGATAATGAGGCCAGAGACGACGTGACCGACGACCGCGTCGCACTCGGCCTTGCACTGCTCGAACGGCTGGAACACGACTCCCTCCCGCTCCCAGCAGTTGTCGACCGTATCGAGACGGTGACGACCGATCCCTCGATAACCAGAACGATCCTCGATCGCGCCGAACTGGAAGGGATTATTGAACGCGAAGACGGGATCGTCCGCCCAAAAAGTCGACAGTACGTCCGATTCGGTCAGGACGTGATCACTAGGGACGGCGAGTTCTCGTGCCGACGCTGTGGCTCGGGGCTCTCGACCGGCTACTTTATCGACCTCGATGCCGGTGAGCTCGGCCCGTTCGGCTCGTCGTGCATTCGAAAGGTGACCGGACGAGAGTGACAGCCACCGATCGGCAATGCCGGTGACCGATCGACAGCGAGTCACTGATCGAGGGTGAGTCGCTACGAGTGTCAGGTAATAAAAGCGGTCGGCTGGTGGTGGCAGCCGGCCGGCTACCGGCCCTGACGAAGTTCCGCGATCAGCGTCTCGATCGTCTCCTGTTGTGCTTCGATCCTCTCGTTCTGTCGGTCGACGGCCGCCTCAAGAGCCTCGAGCCGATCGAGCAATTCCGGAGCGGGCTCGCTGTTGACATCGGTGGCTGCCGTCGGAGAGTCGACCGTCGTTTCGGTTTCGGACGTGTCCGTGATGTCCTCGAACAGGTCACCAGTCTCGGCCGTCGCAGGCTCCTGGTCCTGGTCGGATGAAACCTGGCGCTCCGATTGCTCGGCCCGATCGCGACTGGCACCGGCGGAGTCGGGCACTGCGCTCTCGGCTATGAGCGGATCGCTCGATCGTGAGTCGGTTTGCGTGGCTCCGTTCGAGCTTTCGACTGTGGCTGCCGGCTTGCGTGTGTCACCGTCGTCTGGCTCGGGTGGGTTCGCATCGAGCGGATCGACGCCCTCACCGAAATCGACCGGAGCATCGGCCCGTGTCTTCTCTGGCTCATCGTCGTCGCCGAGGACGTCGTTGAGCTCTGCCAGTGATCCGACGTCGTGATACTCGAACAACGCGCGTTCGAGCCGCTCGCGACAGTCGTCTGCCTCCTCGTTTGGGGCCTTGATTCGCTGTGGTCGTCCGTTCACTGTGAGGACGATCGATGTCGCAACGCTGCCGTCTTCGAAAGCGAGGTTCGTTACATCGTCGAAGTGGTACTCCTCGTACTCCTCGTCCCAGACGGATTCACCGATGTGTTTGACGAGCCGATCGCTGGTGATGATCAGCGTGAGTTCACTGAACCGGTAGGTTTTGGTTACCGACTCGCCGGGGTCCGTGATGCCGTTCCCGTTTAGAATCCCAGCGAGGACCGGATGGAGAACCGCGTCGGTCTTGCTTGCCGGAACGGTGAACGTTCGGGTCCCCTCGAGTGCGTACTCGATCGAGAACTTCGTTTTCCGCCGCCCCTCAGAGAGGGTGAGTCGATCGGCGTCGTGTGAGAATTCATCGGCCGATTCGTCGCTTAGAAGTCCGTCAGCACGATAGATAATGGTGCTCCCAGGTGTGATGAAGAGCTCGTCGTCCCCACCGAGAGACACCCGTGCCGCGATCTCCTGGCCATCGAGAGTAGACTGGACGATACCGGGAACGCTCATGCACCGGAGTTCGCAAGGCCGTATGATAAATCCGTGGGTAGCCGTGGCGCTCTGTCGCACGACGGCTGTGAATGAGAAGGTTAAAGAATAGCACCGCACTACGATCAGATGAGCCCGGGTGGCTTAGCTGGACATAGCGCCGCACTCATAGGGTTCAGAGATTCGGTGCGGACCGCCTTGGAAGCCTCCGTGTCCCCACGAGGACTCATGCCGAGCCTCGAACCTGGGACATGCGGA
>LFCJ01000481.1_pt1 | contig 24722 bp, 24 predicted proteins | sample 643141 | NCBI WGS metagenome assembly LFCJ01 (sample SAMN03766243, study PRJNA286221) | soda lake metagenome | biome: soda lake; feature: Kulunda steppe; material: water; isolation source: sample B1-Br-g2 brine of Lake Bitter-1 | place: Russia: Kulunda steppe | collected 2010-07
CGAGCCGTCGATTACGCTCGACGGCTCGTTCACTGGGTCACCTGAATCTTGCTTTGACACCGCTGCGCAGGCCTATCTTCGATAGGATGCCCAACTGGGTACGAATTAACTGGAGGCTCTACTAGTGTCCCATCAGTCGATGTGATCGCAATGTCGTTTACGATTACAGGCCGTCCCGGTCCAGTAAGATTACGATACTCAAACAGCACTTCAACGTCTCCGGATTCAGTGTCAAATTCCAGTAGATCTTCGTTTGCCAGCGAGTAGAGTTTCTCGTCGTAAATCACGACACCGGATCTCGGAGTTCCAATCTCTTCGTCGGGTTCGTACTCCCAACGATGGTCGCCGGAATCACCATCGAACGAGTCCCATCGCCAGTCTTCTCGTTCCACCAGCTCTCGAGAAACGTAGACGTGTCCATCACCGTCGATCGCAATATCTCTGTGGTCGGATGCCTCTTCGGACCACACCAGTTCCTCTTCGTTCACATCGATCGCCGAAACGTGCCCACCAGCCGCGGCGTAGACCGTACCGTCGAACACGCGGATCTGCCCATTTGAGGATCCACCTGGGAGATCGATCGACCACTGCTGGTCGCCGGTTTCGGGGTTAAGCGCTTCGAGTTCGTCGGTCAGGAAGTAGACGGTGTCATCGGTCACTGCGGGCGTTGCGGTTCGGTCGTGACCATCGCGATCGCGTTCCCACTCGATATCGCCGGTTGCGAGGTCGAAAGCGTACAGTGTTGCACCGGCTTCCATCACGTAGACGAGGCCATGGGCGACGACCGGTTCGGAGAGGTCGTCGTCCATTTCGACGGCCCAGCGCTCTTCGACCGGTCCCTCCGGGCCGTCCCGGTCCTCGACGACTTTGGTGTTGGCAGCGTCGAAATCGGCCATCGGCCAGGTGCTGTCACCGGTTGCGACGCCGAGTCCGTTTTCTTCTGTGGAATCAGTACTGGAGTCGTTCGTGTCGTCCGCTTCGTCATCATCGTCGTCGCTACTGCCCATACAGCCGGCGAGCAGCGGTAACGCAGCTGCGGTTCCGGCCGTGGTTGCCAGCCACTGGCGGCGTGTCTCTCTTGGCATACTCTGATTTCGATACCACTGCACTAAATAATCAACTATTCTTGGTCTTGGTTAAATCACTCAACAAACGGAATCTTAGTCGGGTGTCGACCGACCTCTTTGCTGGCAAAAATATCAATACAGACTAATATCTAATCGCCTATGGAGACCGACATCGACGGCGTGAGCGACGCCGATAACGGCGGACATCGTCTCCTTCCCTGTCGAGACTGCAATCGGGACGCACTAACAGGTTGAAGTAACAGATTGAGTAAATATACTGAGTGACTGTTGGCGAACCAGGCGTCGCCGCGCCTGTCGCGGTCGTCGATCGCACCACAATCCGGGTTCGACCTCGAACCCGCTTGTGTGTGACTACTGATCGGTGTCAGCAACGCTGCTCCCGAACTCGGCGACCGATTCGATGGATACCGACTCGTCGTCCCCCACGAGGGCGGTTTCGATCGCCTGCCGGAGCCGATCGGGAGTTGCCGAACTGCCGGCGGCGTGGACGCCCCCGATCGTCGCTGGCTCCAGTGGCTCTCCGAGTGCGCTGTAGACGGCGTCGAGTCCAGTCGCAAGCTCACGCCGGTTTGCTACGAGCAGAATGCCGGCAGTGAGGGCGGCATCGCGTTGCACTCGCTGGGCGATGCCGACGAGTTTTTGCCGCCGTCCCGTCGCGTCGATCGCTGACAGCGAGTGCGTGCCGGGACAGAACGTCTCGGTCGGTTCGCCCTGCTCGACGTTGACGCCGAACGCGGTGAGCGTGCGTTCGACCGCCGCCGTCGTCCACTCGTAGCGATCGTCCGTTCCCTCTCGAAAATCCGCGACCGGGTCGGCGCGGGCGAACGCGATCGTGGTCTCACCGTCGTAGGCAACAGCTCGGCCGCCGACGTCGCGCTCGATAGGTGGGAACTCGTGTTTGCGGGCAGCCTCGCGGGCCTGCTCGTATCCCGCCGTTCGTGTGTCGCGGCGGCCGAACGCGAACTGCCGGTGTGGAACCCAGACACGAACAGCGGACTCGCCGCCGCTGGCAACGGTCAGCAGTCGGCGGCTCAGATCGCGATCGGCCTCGATTGTCGACTCACGGCCACGAACAACGCGCATAGCTGATGTTCGACCCGATGTGTCTAAACGCTCACGCCACCCAGAGAACAGACACACTCAGTGTTACCGATGGTCGTCACACTCCCTGCCGCGTTTCTGACCCAGTACGAGCGGTTCTCGCTGTACAACTCGCCCTACCGTGCTCATGATTCGGGCTGTGCGATCGACCTCTATCCCGGCACGCTCCGGGACGGTCGAACCACTGTTGCACCGAGTCCAGTGTCGGGGACTGTTCTCGAGACACGGACCGTCCGTGCACCGCCGAAACCCTATGCACCCACAGACGATCACCTCATCCTGATCGAGTGTGATGGAGCGGCGGAACTCGCGGGGCTGACCGCCCGCATTCTGCACGTCGATCCTGCCGTCTCGGCCGGCGATCGCGTCGATCGCGGCGACTCGCTTGGGACGCTCGTCCGGGCCGGCTTTTTCGCCCCGTGGGTCGACAACCACCTCCACGTCGGCTTCCGGCCGCCCGATCGGAACCCCCACCGCGCATCGGGCTCGCTACCGATCGAGCCCAGGATCGATCTTCGAGCACTTGCCTGGAATGGGACGGGAACGGTCGTCGAGAGTGGGGAGACGTACGCCGTTCTCGACTCACCAACGCACCCCGCTCCCGGCGAGTCGTTCGTCGGCGTCCGGGCTGATGGGGGCGGCGTACTCGATGGCGGACTCCCCCACTACGACGCTGGTGGGCTGCTCGGTCGCAAGGACCCGATCAACGGCCCTGTCTCGTTGAACGGTGATCGCCTCGGCGTCGCCGACGGTCGGACGATCACGTGGGACGACGTGACCGTCACCGCGAACGGCGAGGCGATCACCGGCCTCTCGCTGTTCTGTGCTCGGGATGCCGATTTCGGGGCGAAGCTGATCTGCCCGGAGCGATCGTTCGTGGAGGGCGATCGAATCGAGGTCGCGGTTCGTGCTGAGTCGCCCGCCTGACGTCGGTCGGCGGTGTCGTCGCCCGTTCACGATCCGATGATTGTTCTTTTGATATCCAACCGATATTATCAATGAGGGTCCCGTAGGGGGAGACGAGCGAATGGTTGCCATTCTTCGATTCCGAACGCCGGTCGTCCACTCCGAACTCGGCACCGCGCTCCGCGTGGACGAGGGTGCCGCCGTCGAACTCGAGAGTGTCGTCCCGAGCAGCGATCGCCCGCTCCCGTTCTTCTGGATCTACGCGACCGATCCGGAACCGATCGTCGACTCCCTCCGCGGCCACGAATCCGTCGAACGTATCGAGGTCGTCGAGCAGGTCGACGACGCGACGCTCGTCGCACTCGAGTGGACGCCCGACACTGACATCGTCTTTCACGACATCGACGCGTCCGACGGTCAGATCCTCCGGGCAGTCTGCCGGGAGGGCCACTGGGAGTTCGTCGTCCGGTTCTTCGAGCACGAGGACCTCTCGCGGTTCAGACGCCGGTGCGAGCGCGACGAGGTGACTCTTCAGGTCGAACGGATCTACCACGGGACCGAACTCGACGAGGACCCGCAGTTCGGCGTGACCGACGCCCAGTGGGAGGCACTCGCGCTCGCGGTCGATCGCGGCTACTACGACATTCCGCGGCGCTGCTCGACGGCCGACCTGGCCGACGAACTCGGCATCTCGAGCCAGGCGATGACCGAGCGCCTCCGGCGAGCGGTCGCCAACCTCGCCAGGCACACGGTGATCGCTGCACAGCCGATGACCGATTCGTAGTCCCGTTCGTTTTCTGCTCGCCCCTCCAGATCGCGAGGGCTTGATCTCGTTGCACGGTAGACACTGGCGCACGAACTGAGCGTTCGGACGTCGCAGACCGGTTCCCTCGTCTCGAGCCCGTAGACTGTCCCTGTCGAGCGTGTGCTATCGAACCATGATACACAAAGCGTCGAGATCATCTCGATCGCCGGTGTCTGTAGCTGTACAGAGAGGCCGATCGATGACCAGCCAGAACACCGACGATAGCCCTCGCGAGAGCGAGCGGACGCCCGATCCCCTTCCCGGCGACGAACTCTACATGATGACGGGCGGGGTATACATCCTGTGCAGTGTCGATCGCCCGTCGACGCGGTGGATGGCGTCGGCCGGCGTCGCCGACCTGGGTGACTGGCGGTAATCCTCCGTTTTGCAGTCGGCAGTATGGTGCTTCGCGGCGGACCGGACACCGAGAGATGGTCTGGCCGTACTCATTGAGTTCGCCGTGCAACCAACGAACTTCGACCTCGGGCGGATCTTCCGGGTCGAGGAAGTGGTGTCGATCGACTTCGAGAGCCATGTCTCGATCGGGGGCCGATCCGAGGTGCCCTTTTTGATTTCGGCGGCCAGCGAAATCGATCGCGACGGTTCGTGGAATGGGTCGACACGCGCACATCGGTGAGCGAACTCGCACGGATGGGCGTGTTCGAGAACTGAACACTATTTGCGAGGGCGTAGCATGTCCGATCGGATTCCCAGTTCCATAGCGTTCGAGCGGTGATGGCTAGCTCTTGAACTACTCCGAGGCGGACGGGTGGATGTTCGCAATCCAGTTTCCGGCTCACGTCGGAATGGGATGGTTCCGGGAGTAGTACAAGACTCACGGAATGACCTCCCTCACGCTTCGGATCTACCACCTGTGCGAGTCCTGAACAAAAGCGGGCCAGCGACTGTTCGGATTGATCATTGGCCAGTTCGAGACTGGCGGCCGAGACGGATACTCCGACATCCTGTCGCAGTGTTCACCGAGCGATCTGGCCGCGAAACTTGACGTCTCCGATCACGCAGTGTCTGAGCGATTACAGCGCGGAAATCACCAAATTCGGTCAGTGAACCTTCTTGTCGCCGAATAATTTGCTATGATTCGGGGTGGACGGCCTGATCACCGAACCGTAACGTGCTGACCACGACATCTCCATGATACAGCATGGTACCCCACTATTAGATTGTGTAGAGTGCTGTACTATGAAAGCCGGCCCAAGCGGGCAAGGAACTGACGCCGGAGGCGTCGAATTCTTGGTTTTCACTCCGACCATGCAGAAAACGTCGTGACGGTCAGTGACAACTGCGAGCGGCAGTGCTGCTCAATTGGTTCACGATCGTCCGAAGACGGCACCCGGCCGAAAATCGGGGACACAAAATATCATGAAAAAGAACGTAACCAAAACCAACATATCACGACGGACAGTGCTCAGAGTCGCAGGTGCAACTCTCGCGACAGGGGGAGTTCTCTCATCGAGCGCTGCCGCGTCCAGCAATCTGATCTCGATTAGTCCCACCACGGTAGAAATTAATTGTGCCAACAACGGAACCGGAAGTTTCACTGTCAGCACCCTAACAACTGGAAATGTGACTGTCGGGGTTAGTGGTGCAGGCGCCAGTCCTGACGAGTTCACGCTCAATCAATCTCAGAACCCGTCGCAGTCGGTCACGGTTTCGGAGGAGGGGACTGCCAGCATAAGTGCCAGCAAAGGCTCTGACTCGCAAAGCGGATCGGTCTCCGTCACTTGCTCGTCGTCCCCGCCGTCGTCCTCAACTCACGCGCCGGGTCACGGTGCTGCGCAACCCTTCGGCGGAACACCGCCAGGGCAGGGAGGCGATGTGCCCGGCCACGACGTCAGCGAGGGCAACGCACCTGGACAGGATACCCCGCCGGGCCAAGCCGGTACCGCTCCAGGTCAGAACAACGACTGATACGGATCGTTGTAACTATATATCGCCGATCGCCGAGCCGGGCGATCGGCGGTAATTGAATACAACAGTCCGCATGAATCGCACCGCCGAGTTGTGTCATACCAATCCGTTCTGACACGACTAACTCGACGGTTCCACCAGTGTTGCCCGAAAATCTCAAGCATCGTACACTATTTTGAAATCGATTACCCAGTACACGATTTCAACTATCCTGCTGCAATCGCTGGTACGACAGTAACAACTGAAACTGTTCACACACCGATCTCACAGCCGTCGTGCGATCGGGTATGCACTGACGTTCAGTGGCTACTACAATACGGTTGACGTAGCCGAAACAAAACGGCGAGGGACGAAACGCGCGATTGACCTCATAGTGGCTACCACCGCTGTTCCAACTAATTGGGCGCTCGCGAGGAACGTTACGAATACTGTAGTGCGATTTGAGCTTGCTTGATCGCCGTCTTCGGAGTCAGTTGCGCTATTCGTGGCGCTCTTTCGCCCGCTGATAAGCGTCGTCCTCGCGAACGCGCTCCCAGTACTCCTCGAAGACGAGCGCCGCGTTCCGCTTGTCTTCGTCGGCCCACTCCTGGGGCTCGCGTTCGCTGCCATCGTCGTCGTACTTCCGTCCACCGGGATACCTCGCGTACCGCATCGCTCTGGTATATCCCATCTGGAGATACTTCCGGGCCATATCCATCCCCGGGAACTCGTCGTTCTCGCGGTAGCACTCGTACCGATCGTAGATCGCTTCGGCGGACTCCCTGGCCGCTGTTTCGTTTTTGTACGACCAGTGTGGGAGCAGTTCGCTTTTGTACGGTTCGACTTTGAACACGCCTTCTTCGCCGCGTCCAATCTCGTATTCACCGGGGTTTTCGCGGAAGTCCGTCTCGTACTCGGGGCCGTCCGCCGTCGAATCTGGCATACGAGCACTACGGCCGCGACGTGGATGAACTTTCGACAACGGGAAGCCCGAGAAGCGTAGCGGTAAAGACCATCCCCGCCGCACGACGGGCTATGAGCGACGATCGACCCGACTCGATCGAGGATTTCGACGAAGTCGAACAGCTGCTACAGGATTATATCGACGAGTACCAGGAGTTTCTCTCCTGGATCGGAACGGACGTCGAGGACGTCAGCGCGGGGTCGTTGACACTCTCGATCCCCTACGACGAGAAACTGACGAACATCCGGCCGTACACCGACGAGGACGTGCGCCCCGATATCCACGGTGGGATCGCGGCGACGCTCATGGACACCGCTGGTGGCTTCGTTCTTCGGACCGAACTCGATGAGCCGATCGCCGTCGACGTCGCGACGATCAACCTGACTGTGAACTACCTCGAACCCGCGACGGGCGATCTGACCGCGACAGCGGACGTGGTTCGTGTCGGCGGGACGATCGGCGTCAGCGAGATGACTGTCGAGAGTACGACACCCGACGGCGAGACCCGGGAGGTCGCGACCGGCCAGGCTGCCTACCGAATCTTCCCTCAGGAGCCATAGCCCGCACACCGATCGGGAGGACGTCGCGGCGAATTTTTGCTTCTCGGAGACCGCTCCCGCTCGACGGTATCGAGACCGTTTTGATCGCTGATTTCGTCGGTGAACGGCCGAGCACGAAAGGGAGTATCAACGCGCTTGCGAACTGGTTCGGCCCCGTTTCGACGACGTGGGAATCTGAGACGCCCATAATATCGCAGGCTTTCGAGATCCATCTGTACCGAGTGACTGACCTGCTGAACGCTACAGCAACCGATTCGGCCCACGACAATCCAGACCAATGACCGAGACAGACGATCACGACGATCGACCGACGACAGATTTCGACGATCGCGATCCCCTCTTCGCGCGGATCCCGCGACGTGACTTCATGAAAGCGGGTGCAGCAGCCGGTGCGATGGGCTCGATCGCAGGGTGTACAGGGTTGCTCTCCGGCGACGATCAAACGGCTGCTGCGGACGTCGACGCCACGGTTCCGCCCGGAGAACACGACGACTACTACGCGTTCCTCTCCGGCGGTCATTCTGGAGACATCCGCGTCTACGGCGTCCCGTCGATGCGCCAGATAATGCGCATCCCGGTGTTCAACGTCGAGAGCGCACGCGGCTACGGGTTCGACGACGAAACCCACGAGATGCTTCAGGAATCGGGCGGCTACACCTGGGGTGACACCCACCATCCCCGCGTCAGTCAGACCGACAACACCTACGACGGCGAGTGGCTGTTCGTCAACGACAAGGCCAACGGCCGGATGGCCCGGATCGACCTCGAGTACTTCGAGACCGACGCCATCATCGATCTGCCGAACCACCAGGGGACCCACGGCGCCTGTATGCTGTTACCCGACAGTCGGTACGTCTTCGGCGTCGGCGAACTCCGTGTCCCGATTCCCAACGACGGACGGGACCTCGACGATCCGAGTGAGTACGGTTCGACCCTCTCGGCGATGTCGCCGGACCCGTTCGACCACGAGTGGGACGTCCGCGTCGACTGCAACCTCGACAACGGCGACTCCGGCAAGGAGGGCGAGTGGTTCTTTACGACGAGCTACAACAGCGAGGAGGGAGTCACGGAGTCGGAGATGACGTCGGCCGACACCGACTACGTCGTCGCGTTCAACATCCCGCGCATCGAGGACGCCGTCGACGCGGGTGAGTACGACGATATAAACGGCGTCCCCGTCGTTGACGGCACCGAGGACAGCCCGCTCAACGACGGCGACGAACCACTCGTGCGCTACATCGACGTCCCGACGAACCCCCACGGCGTCAGCGTCACGCCCGACGGGCAGTACGCGATCGCCTCGGGGAAACTCGATCCGACCTGTACGGTCATCGAGATCGACCAGTTGAACGAGGTCGACGATCCCAACGACGCCGTCGTCGGTCGCGTCAACGTCGGCAACGGCCCGCTGCACACCGCCTACGACGGTCGCGGCCACGCCTACACGACGCTGTTCGTCGATTCCCAGGTCGTCAAGTGGGACATCGAGGCCGCCGTCGACGCCGAACTAGGCTCCGAAGATCCGGTCATCGAGAAACACGACGTCCACTACAGCCCCGGTCACCTGATCGCCGCGGAGTCGTACACCGGCGAGGCACAGGGCGACTGGCTGATTGTCCTCAACAAGCTCTCGAAGGATCGGTTCCTCCCGGTCGGGCCGGTCTTCCCCGAGAACGACCAGCTGTTCTACATCGGCGACGACGACGCCGGGATGGAACTCGTCAAGGACACGCCGACCTACCCCGAACCCCACGATGCCTCGATCGTTCGTGCCGACCGGCTCGATCCCGCCAGCGTGTACGACCCCGACGACCTCGAACTGGACTTCATCTCCCTCGACGACGAGGACAACGTCATCGAACGCGATGGGGATCAGGTCCACATCGAGATGTACAACCAACGCAACCACTTCGGCTTCGAGGACATCACCGTCCAGGAAGGAGACGAGGTAACGATCCGGTCGACGAACATCGAACAGGAAGAAGACATCATCCACTCGCTCGCGATTCCTGAGCACGACGTCAATATCAAGCTCGCACCACAGGAGACCCGCGAAGTAACGTTCACGGCCGACCAGCCCGGCGTCTACTGGATGTATTGTGCGTACTTCTGTAGCGCACTCCACCTCGAGATGCGCTCGCGACTGCTCGTGGAACCGGCCGACTGATCGAGTTCAACCCACCATCCATCACTCATGTCCCGACTTGCCAAATTCGCCGAACTTCGGCGTGCACTGCCCCTCGCAGCGGCAGCGCTGTTGCTCGTCGCCCTGGCACTGCCGATGTGGCGGATCACGCTCGAGGCACCACAGTATCCAGACGGGCTGTTCGTCGAGCTGTATGCCTATCCGCGACTCGAGGGTGACGTCGCCGAAACACAGGGGCTCAACCAGTACGTCGGGTTCTACTATCCGGATCCGGTATACCTCGACCCGAACTACGACGTCCATCCGAAGGCGATCGAGGTACCCGAGTGGTCGGTCGGACCGCTGGCGTTCGTCGCCGTCGCCGCGACTGGCGTCTTCGTCGCGCTCGCGCCGACCGTCCGGAAGCTGAAGCTCGGCCTGACCTGCCAGCTTGCCGGCACCCTGACAGTGTTCGTCGTGATGTTCGCGGCGATCCAGTACCGGCTCCACCAGGCCGGACACTCGCTCGATCCCGATGCACCGATGCGCGGCATCGAGCCGTTTACGCCACCGCTGCTCGGCACCTACGAGATCGCCAACATCAGCGGGCTCGCCTGGTTCGGACCGGGCGGTTACCTCACGATACTCGCGCTCGCACTGCTCGTCACCGCGTACACGCTGCGGGATTCGGAGGCGACGATCGGCGACGTCCCCGACCTCGCAAGGGGAGGGTTCGAGCGACTCCGGGATCGAATCCGCTCGTGGCGAGGCGAGGACGACCGATCCGAGTCGGGACCGACCGCGGAGACCGAAACCGAACCGAGAACGGAGACGACGACCGACGTCGGATCGGCAGGGGGTGAGTGACCGTGACGAGATTTGAGACGTGGTTTTTCGTCCTGGCCGTCATCTTCCTGGTTGCGATCGGCGCAGCAGCCGTCGTCGCGGCCGACGGCTCGAGCAGCGACGCCGAACGGACTGTCGAGGGGTGGACGCCCGACGTGCCCGACGTCCACAACGGCGACGAACCGACCGAACCCGGCGTCGCGACCGTCGACGGCGAGGAGTACGACACCGTCCAGGCTGCCGTCGACGCAGCGGAGCCGGGAGACATCGTCGTGCTCAAGGGCGCGTTCGAGGAACACGTGACGATCGAAACGTCCGGGATCACGCTCGCGACGAGCGACGAAGCGAGCGAGCAGGCGCTGATCGACGGCGGTGGGGAGGGGACCGTCGTCCACATCGACGCCGAAGACGTCACACTCGAAGGCCTCTGGATCCGCGACTCCGGGTACGAGCGTAGCGACGAGGATGCAGGCGTACTGGTCAACGGCTCGGAGTCGACGCTAACGGACGTCCGGATCACCGAGACGACCTACGGCGTCTGGATCGGCGAGTCCGAAGACGTCACCGTCGAGGAGTCGATCATCGCCGGCCGCGAGGAGGTCAGCGAGGCCACCCGCGGCAACGGAATCCACTTAGACCGGGCGAACGGCGCCGAACTCCGCGACAACTACATTACGACGACCCGTGACGGGATTTATTTCTCGTGGTCCGAGGGCGTCGTCGCCGAGAACAACGTCGTTTGGGAGCTCCGATACGGGGTCCACTACATGTACTCCGACGACAACCGCCTCGAGAACAACGTCGCGTTCGACAACGACGTCGGCTACGCGCTGATGGTCTCACAGGGGCTGGAGATCGTGAACAACACCGCCGTCAACAACGACGGTCCCAGCGGCCAGGGACTCCTCGTCAAGGACGTCGACGACAGCGAGATCACCGGGAACGCCGTCGTCGCCAACGGGAACGGCTTCTACGTCTACAACGCCCACCGCAACGACATCGTCGACAATCTGGTGTTAGAGAACGAGATCGGCATCCAGTTCACGGCCGGCAGTTCCGACGAACTCGTCGTTGGCAACAGCTTCGTTGCGAACGACCAGTCGGCCTACGCCACGACGAACGACCAGCTCGCGTGGAACGCTACCGACGGCGGCAACTACTGGTCGGACGCCCGCGCCGTCGATCTGGATGGTGACGGCACCAGTGAGGTGCGCCACCAGCCAGCCGGCTCGCTTGAACGGCTGGTCCACGAGCAGCCACAGGCGGCCGTCTTCGCCGAGAGTCCGGCGTTCGACGCGGTCCGGATGGCCGAGAGCTCGTTTCCCCTCATCGAGTCGCCCGGCGTCGTCGACCACCGACCACTCGCCGAACCACCACACGACGACTGGAGAGCGTACTATGGAGATCACGATAACTGACGTCCACAAACGGTACGGCGACGTCGTCGCCCTCGACGGTCCGAGCTTCGAGATCCCGTCGGGATCGACGTTCGGCGTCCTCGGGACGAACGGGGCCGGCAAGACGACGCTGTTCGAACTGCTGGTCGGCCACGACAGGCCCGACAGCGGCACAATCGAGGTCGGCGGCATCGACGTCGCTGAGGCCGGCCACCAGGTCCGCGAACGCGTCTCGTTCCTGCCCGAACACGCGGGCTTCCCGGCCTCGATGACCGGCCGCGAAGTCCTCGACGTCCACGCCCGCATCCGCGGACTCGACGCGAAAGACGAGCGCATCGACGAGGCACTTGAGACGGTCGGCCTGAGCGACGCGGCGGATCGCGCCGTCTCGGGCTACTCGAACGGGATGGGACGGCGGCTCGGCCTCGCGGCCGCCTTGCTCGGCGAGCCGCCGGTGCTCGTCCTCGACGAACCGACCGCCGGGCTCGACCCCCGCGGCGTCGCTACCTTCCACGAGATCATCGAACGCATCGACCGCGAAACCGACGCGACCGTCGTCCTCTCCTCGCACGTCCTCTCGGAGGTCGAGCGGCTCTGCGACGCGGTCGCCATCCTCGAGGCCGGTGAACTCCGTGCCGTCGGGCCCGTCGACGACCTCCGGACGGCAGCCGGGGACGGCGTCACCGTCGTCCTCCACGCCGCCGACGATCGGAGCCGGCTCCTCGACGCCGTCCAGGGATGGGGAGACGTCGCCGACGTCGGCGATGCGATCGAAGTGACCTGCGATCGCGAGCGCGCCTTCGAGCTCCTCTCGGCCCTCGAGTCGAAGCTGGTCGCTCGCTTCGAGGTGCGGGAACCCGGACTTGAGGCGGCGTTCCACAACGTGCTTGCGGACGAAGAGACCGACCCTGCGGAGGTGACGTCAGCATGACTCCGGATCACGAACAGTCCCACGACGCCGACACCGTCCCCGACGGCGGCTACGGAACGGTCAAAGCGAGAGAGACTGAGACGGGCGTCGACGGTCTCGGATCGGGACGCTGGTACCGCCAGCTGCTGGTCGTCGCCGAGACCGAGTACCGGCTCGCGGTTCGCAGCCGGTGGGCGATCGCGCTGACGGCTATCTTCGCCGCGTTCGCGCTCGGCCTGACGACGTTCAGCGGCTCGAGCGTCAGTCCCGAGGGATTCGATCGGACGGTCGCGAGTCTGGCCGTGCTCGCGGTGTATCTCGTCCCGCTCGTGGCGCTTGCGTTCTCCTACGACGCGGTCGTCGGCCGCGAAGAGAGCGGCTGGCTCCACACGCTGTTTGCTCTGCCGGTCGATCGTGCGCTGATCGTCGTCGGGACGGCCGTCGGCCGCGCCGTCGTCCTCTCGAGTGCGGCGCTGATCGGCTTCGGGGCCGCCGGCTTCTTCCTGCTTCAGGAGTTCGGCCTCGCAGGCTTCGACGCCTACGCAGGCTTCCTGCTGGCGACGATCGGTCTCGCGCTGGTCTTCCTCGCGATCGGCGTCCTCGTCTCGACGTTGGTCCCCGAAAAGACCCACGCGCTGGGCATCTCGCTGCTCGCGTGGGCGTGGTTCGTCCTCGTCCACGACCTGATCGGACTCGGGATGATCGCCGCGCTCGACCTCTCCGAGACCGCCGTCTCCGCGATGTTGTTGGCGAATCCGACTGGCATCTTCCGTGCACTCGTGCTCGGATCGCTCGGAGCTGCCGGCGACGCCGGCTTTGCGGCCGTTCTCACCGAGTCCGGCCTCTCGACGCCGCTACTTGCGGCGGCACTCGTCGCCTGGATCGTCTTGCCGATCGCACTCGCTGCCGTCGCAATCCGACGCCGACGATTATGACCGACCACACACACGCCCACGATGGACGGACGTCACACTCCTCGAGCAGCCAGTGCCGTGGCCACCCGACGTCCCGCTCCGGAGGACTCTCACGCCGTCGCGTCCTCGCCGTCGCCGTAGCCGTCGCCGGAGCCGGGTTCGCCGGCTGTCTCGAGGACGACGCTGCAGACGAGCCGCCTGCGGAGCCGATCTCGCTGACCGACGACCAGACCTGTGACGTTTGTGGGATGGTGATCGCGGACCACTACGGCCCCGCTGGACAGCTCTTTTACGCCGATGGGGAGCCCGAGGACCGCGACGGCCCGGCCTGGTTCGACAGCCTCACCGAACTGCTCGCGTTCCACGAAGAGCGCATCGCCCGGGGCTGGGAGCTCCGCGAGGCGTTCGTCACCGACTACGCGATCGTCGACTACGATCTCGTCGAGCGGGACGGCACGAACTACATCTCCAGTCACGTCGAGGCCGACGCGTTCTCCGACGCGACGACCCTCGAGTACGTCGTCGACAGCGGCGTCGAAGGCGCGATGGGCGAAGATCTCGTCCCGTTCTCGGATCGTGATCGGGCAGCCGCGTTCGTCGACGAGTACGGCGGCGAGAGACGCGGCTGGGAGGAACTGCTGTAACCGGTCGGAAACCGTTCGCGTTCTACTCGTTGAGGTTCGATCGATCGCTGTCGTCTGGGTGGCCGTTGTGACGGGAGTGTCGCCAGAGTTTGGCGTGGAGGAAGAGGCCGACCGCCGCGACAGCGCCGAGGTAACAGTAGACGATGAGTTCGACGGATGCAGGAACCGGATCGGGCATCGAGTAGATATTCGAGCACACGATCATAGCTCGCCGACTGCACTGCTGTACGCTCTTTACGCAACCGGCGGTTCACCTACTCCGTCCGATTCGACTCATTCGTTCACCGCATCCGATACGTCTGGTCCGTTCTATCGGTCGCGATCACTGATTCGTGACCATCCAGAGGCGGGCACCGAGATACACCATCACGAAGCCAAACGTGACTGCGAACAGGTATGCCCCGTCCATCGCAGCGTAGACGAGCGCGATCGCGTTCAAGCCGATCCCGAAGACGTACATCGATCGGAGCCGTCGTTCGTTCATCGGATCTCACCGTCTTTTTTTTGCATCCTGATCGAGTATCGGCTCCGTGTACTGCGTTCCATACTGGGGTGTTAGGACGAGGGGGTGAAAACAGTCTCAGTTTCCGTTCGAGGGGCGGTCGTCCGCGCTCGATCGGTTCCCGAACGAAGCGGGGTTCGCTGGGACGACCGTCGAACCGCGCTGCCCGCCACGGGCCGTCAGTTGTCGTCGAACGTCAGATCGTCGCTTTCGATGACTTCGCCGAACAGGAAGTCGGCGTGCTCGAGGGCGTATTCGCGGTGGTCTTCCTCGATGCAGCCGATACAGTCTTCGACCAGCAGGGGCCGGAAGTCTCGCAGCCCTGCGCTGCCAGCAGAGTGCAGGACACAGACGTTCGCCAGGGTGCCAGTAAAGACCAGGTCCCTGATCCCGCGAGCGTTCAGCCACCCCTCGAACTCGGTCTTCTGGAAGGCGTCGTAGGTGTGTTTCTCCACGACGTGGTCTGCGTCCTCGACAGGGAGGTCTTCGACGACCTCGGCTTCCCAGGAGCCTTCGACGACGTGTTCGCCCCAGCGATCGAACTCGTCGTAGTAGTAGGCGTCCTCGAACTGGTCTGGTGGGTGGACGTCTCGCGTAAAGACGAGGTGGGTTCCTGCCTCCTGCGCTCGGGCAACGAGCTCGCCGATCGGTTCAATTACATCCTCGCTGCCGGGTGCGTACAGCGAGCCGTCGGGATGACAGAATCCGTTTTGCATGTCGACAACGACGACTGCGGTGCTGTCTGGCTCGAGGTGCATACGTCATGGTACGAACACGAGACACAAAACGCTCGCGCCCACTGGACGGCCGTATGGTGGCCCAGTGTCGACGGAGCGGACTGTCGGTGACTCGATCAGATGTTTTTTGCCGGTTGCTTTCGTACACCGGTCCAATCACCTTATGAAATCGACACGCGTGGCAGTGCTCGTCGCGATCGTCGTCCTCTCGCTGTGTGCGGTCCCGCTCTCGGCTGGCGGCGCGACAGCCGACGCTCTCTCCGACTCCGGAGTCGCCGATCGAGCCACGAGTACGGCACCGGCGTCGGCGATCGATGGGGCCACGACGTCGTCGCTCCAGGCCCAAGAACAAGAGCGACCGGCCGATCCATCGACCGAGGAGACGATCGGCTACGTCGAGGGCTACTGGTACGACGACGACCTCCCCGTCGACGATCGCGACGATGCCGTCGTCGAGGACGACGAACTCGATGCGGTCGTCTACCGATCGATGGCGCGCGTCGAGATGCTCCGTGAGCTGACGTTTGACGAGACGGCGTCGGTCGAACTTATCGATCGCGAGGCGTTCCAGAACGACAACGACGACCTGTTCGAAGCGCTCGGACCGGACGAACGCATCCAACAGAACGTCAACTACGAGGCGTTGTTCATGGTCGATCGCGAGACGGACGCACTCGACGCCACCGAGACGCTGTACGGCGGCGCCGTCGAGGGCTACTACGACCCACGGACCGAGCAGGTGGTCGTCGTTTCAGACGGCACTGACGGGACGGAACTCGACGAGGTCGTCCTCGGTCACGAACTGCTCCATGCCCTACAGGATCAGCAGTTCGGGCTGACGAACTACGACGCCGAGACGATCGACGGGGAAACGGCCGAAAACGGACTCATCGAAGGCGACGCCGTCACCGTCGAAACCGCCTACGAAGAGCGCTGTGAGGTCGAGTGGGACTGCCTGCTCCCCGACGAGCCAGCCTCCGACGGCCCCACCGATCTCAACTGGGGAATCTACTTTACGCTCTTCCAGCCCTACGACGACGGCCCCGACTACGTCGACCACTTGCGCGAGCAGGGCGGCTGGGCCGCCGTCGACGACGCCTACGATGACCCGCCGGCAAGCACGTCCGAAACGATCCGCCCCGGCGAGGACCGCGAGCCTGTCTCGATCGACGTCCCGGACCGATCGAGCGACGACTGGGAGCCACTCGAGATCGACGACGAGCCCGCAACCGAGACCGTCGGTGAGGCCGGGATGGCTTCGATGTTCGCCGACGGCGTCCTCGAGGACGACCGTCCCTCGGTGATCGATCGTGAGGCGTTCCTCGACGTCAATTTCGCTGGCGGCCTCGAGGAGATCGACTACGATCAGCCACCAACCGACGGCTGGGCGGGCGACGAGCTGTCGGTCTACGTCTCCGACGACGCGACTGCAACGGCGGAGCCGACCGCTGTGGCCGACGACGCCGGCTACGTCTGGGAGACTGAGTGGGTATCCACCGACGACGCGCAGCAGTTTGCGGAGGGCTACTTGCAGCTTCTTGCCAACCACGGTGCCGAGCCCGTCGAAGATCGCCAGGACACCTACGAGATCGACGACGACTTTCCCGGTGGTTACTACATCGACGTCGACGGCGAAACCGTGACGATCGTCAACGCGCCGTCGGTCGACGAGCTCGATCAGGTGGCCAACGGTGCGGCACCGAGTGGTGCGGACAGCCTCGACGCTGCCGATGGGGGCGAAGACGACACTGGAGACGGCACGGAGAACACTGCTGGAGACGACGACGGGGCCGACACGATCGCCGGCTTCGGGCTCGCGACAGGCCTCTTCTCGCTGGTACTCGCTGTCCTCGCCGTTCGTCTCAGCCGTCGGCACGGGTAACCGACGGAGCTTAGACCCCGTCGTCCAAACTGGCAGCCGATGGGTCGGGTCAGACTGTTCGCGGTCGTGGTGCTCGTCGTGCTTTCGGGCTGTACGCTCCCCGGAACGCAGGGCCAGTTCGATACCGATCGCGAACGTGGCTCGGTCGGCGAGTACGACCACGACGACGTCTTCGAGTTCGACGGCAGCGAGGGACTCACCGAGTCACAACTCGAGGCAGTAAAATATCGGTCGATGGCTCGGATCGAGGTGCTCCGTGGCCTCACGTTCCAGCACGACGTCGAAATCGACGTGATCAGCCGCTCGGAGTATCGTGAGCAACGTGGCGAGAGCGAGTCGGCCTCGGCGTTCGAGAACGAACTCTGGCGCGGCGCGTTCGTCGTCGACGGCGAGACCGACGTCAACACCGTGTTCGAGGAACTCTATGGTGATTCCGTCCAGGGCTACTACGTGAACGACCGGATCGTCATCGTTACCGACGACACCGACGCGATCCGGATCGATCGCCGCGTGCTCGTCCACGAACTCGTCCACGCGCTACAGGACCAGCAGTTCGGGCTCGATCGATCGGGCGAGACGATCGATGAGCGCCGGGCCGAACTCGGCTTGATCGAGGGAGAAGCAGACTACCTCCCGCACCTGTACGACGACCGCTGTGGCGAGGAGTGGCAGTGTCTGGCCGATACCGACCGGCCGGCCGGAGAGCCCCGTACGTTCAACGTCGGGCTCTTCCTCTCGATATTCGCCCCGTACTCGGCGGGGCCGCCGTTCGTCGCTCACCTCCACGAGACGGGCGGCTGGGACCGAGTCGATCGGGCCTACGACGATCGGCCGGTGAGCACGAGCCAGCTCATTCATCCCGAAACGTATCCCGACACAGCGCCTGCCGACGTCGACGTCCCGGATCGATCGAGTGCCGACTGGGAGCCGGTGACGGACGACGATGGCGAGATTGAACGGGAGACAATCGGCGAGGCGACCCTGTTCGGGACACTCTGGGCGAACGGCGTCATCGATCGGCCACTTACCGAGGGGGCACCCGCGTTCTCGCCGTACAACTACTCCGCACCCGAAACCGACGGCTGGGCGGGCGACACCATCCAGGTCTACACGGACGCTGACAATCGAACGGGCCACGTCTGGGAGCTCGCCTGGGAGAGCGATGAGGATGCAGCGGCGTTTGCCGACGCCTACCGCGAGCTACTCGCAACCAACGGTGCTCAGGAGGTGGCCGACGATGTCTACCGGATCGACGACGAGGCGTTTGCCGGTGGCTACCGCGTGACCGCCGACGGCAACACGGTCGAGATCGTCGGCGCGCCGACGGTCTCGGAACTCGATTCGATCCACGCAGCCACCTCCGTGTCGGCGTCGATCGATCCACGTCCTGTCGCTGGGGGCACACTCCCAGCCCCGGCAGCCAGTGGCTGATCCACCCCACCGTGGGCAACGGTGCCGCGTCTCCGCCGCGACAGACGGGTAGCTTTTTTGCCTCCGGTCGGAAACCGCCGGTATGTCGAATCCGTTCGGAACCGTCACGCCAGCCGCTATACGCGAGGGTACTGCGACGGACGCCTACTTCGAGCGTACCCGATCGACGCTCGAACACGCGGACAAAAACCCCCACGTCGTCGCAGAAGTGACGGCGGATCAGTTTCCAACCGGCGAGTTCGAGGTCCTGACCGGGATCGAGGAGGTCGCGACGCTGTTCGAGGGGAGGGCCGTCGATATCGATGCCCTTCCGGACGGGCAGCTGTTCGACGGTGGCCCCGTGGCTCGGATCGAGGGCCCCTACCTCGAGTTCGCCGAACTCGAAACGTCGCTGCTCGGACTGCTCTCCCAGCCCAGCGGCTTTGGGACCGCTGCACTCGAAGCCAGACTGGCCGCCCCAGACTCGCTCGTGCTTTCGTTCGGTGCCCGTCACGTCCATCCCTCGATCGCCTCGCTCGTCGAACGCGCCGCCGTGCTCGCCGGATTCGACGGCTTTTCACACGTCGCCGCCGGCGAGCTCCTGGGCCGTGAGGCGGGCGGGACGATGCCCCACGCGCTCATGTTTTGTTTCGGCGAAGGGAACCAGGCTGCTGCCTGGCAGGCTTTCGACGAGGCCGTCCCCGAGGAGACCCCACGGATCGCGCTCGTCGATACCTTCTGGGATGAGGTCAGCGAGAGCCTGCTGGCCGCCGAGACGCTGGGCGAGGACCTCGACGGCGTCCGCATCGATACGACGGGGTCACGCCGTGGTGACTTCCGACACATCATCCGCGAGGTGCGCTGGGAACTCGACGCCCACGGCCACGAGGACGTCGAAATCTTCTGTAGTGGTGGGCTCGGACCCGACCAGCTCCGAACGCTGCGGGACGTCGCCGACGGCTTCGGTGTCGGCAGCCACGTCACCGATCGCGATCCGGTCGACTTCAGTCTCGATATCGTCGAAATCGACGGCGAGCCGATCTCGAAGCGGGGCAAACTCTCCGGCGTGAAGGAGGTGTATCGGACGCCCGACGGCGGCCACCACGTCGCGCTCGCTGATCGGGACGGTCCCGAGGACGGCGACGCCCTCCTCGAACCGCTCGTGCGTGACGGCGAAATCGTCCGGGAGTTCGATCTGGACGCGGCCAGCGATCGGTGTCTGACTGATGCCGAGCGGGTCGGCTTTGGCTCGATCGAGTAGTACCACCGGTATCACAGTGCGGTTCAACCGGCTGTGGGCTCGTCGTCGACACCGAGAGACGGGGTACTGAAACAGACGATCGCGACGACGAGTCGCCCACGCTGCTGGTCGTCGAGATCAACGAGTCCGTCGGCGAACAGTAACGAATCCGCCGGCGAACAGCAACGAATCCGCCGGCGAACAGCAACGAATCCGCCGGCGAACAGCAACGAACCCGCCGGCGATAACACCGCCCACGAGGGTACCGGACCACCCCGGTGGTGTGGACACTGAAGACGAATCCGATCGCTGCTGAGCGTCGCAAGCGCCACAGCGGCGTCAGAACCAGTGGCTACGGATCGGCAAAAACGCGTCTCCGAGCCAGAACGGGCGTTACAGCTGTTCGATGCTCCCGCCGGGGTCGCGCTCCCGGAAGACCTGTCCCTCGAACAGCGTGACGATCACGTCGTCGTCCTGCCAGGCAGTCGGCGGCAGGCCTGCTTTCCGGCAGACTCGATCGAGGTACTCGCGAGCACTCCAGTTGTTCTCGACGGGAACGGTTGGATAGAGCCAACCGCTTTTTCCGCCGCCGTCGATCGCGACGCCGTGGGTGCCGAGTTCGATATCAGCCACCGGGTCGTCGGTGAGGACGACGTTTCTGACCGCACAGATCGAGACAGTAAGGTTCGGCAGCTCCGAGGGGCTGACCTCCGAGCCACACGAGTCCTCGCTTGCGGCCTTGATCGCCGTGTCGACGATCACGTGACCGAGCTGATCGTCCGATCGATAGCCGCCGGCACAGCCGCGCAGGCTGCCCCGGCCGCGAGTCGATTCGAGGCGAACGAACGCACCGGTGCGCTCATAGAAGGCTTCACGCATGCTGCCTGGCTGTTCTCGTTGTCCGTGTTGTACGTAGGATTCGACGGACTCACGCGCAAGTTCCACGGCGCGTGCACCGTCCTCGAAGGAAAGGTCGACGCCCTGTCGCTGGGACATACAGATATACATAGAAGTAGGCGTCCTAAAACGCTTCCATTCGATACGACCGTCTTTTTGTGCCGACGACCGGGGGACTTATTCTTCCCACGCTCCTACTCCCGCTGGGAGAGAGAGCCTGGCTGCCGCGGCGGACGCGTCGGCAACGACGCCTCCGTTCAACGTGGCTCGTCCCGCTGGGACGCGCAACGCTCGCGAGGAAAGTCCCCCCACCTGTTCGGGCAGGTGACCGGGCGCAAGTCCGGAGCGGGAGACCGCTGGCTCTGGAACAGAAACGACACGTCTCGGCCCGATCGATGACGCGTGCGAACCCGACCGCGAGGAAGGGGAGTTGACCCGCAGAGAAAGGGCGATTCGCGCGGCTTGGCCGCGAGAATCACCGACAAGCGAGCGGCGAACGCCGCGAGCACCCGTCGCCGAACGTCGTGGTTCGACGCCACGGACCGTGTTCGACACGGTCGGCGACGGAGAGACGGCCGAGGATCGATGGAACGGCGAACCCTCACCGGTGCAAGTCCGTGCCGTGGTAGCCCGAACGCCCCGCGGCCTCGCCGCGGACGGTGCGGACGCTCAGCCGAATGCCGGGATGAACAGAAGGGGGCTTACTCCTCTCACCCGATTTTCGTACTCAAGTTACAACGTTCCTCGACTGACTTACGACACCTTCAACACTGACTCACGGCGCTCTTCGATCGGACCCGCACCGATCGCAGCCACCCGAAACTGGGGCGGTCGTCACTCACTCGAACTCATCGACGAGCTGTGAGACACAGCCTACGTCCGGTTTCGTATAGTCGCAGTGGTCGTCGACCTCGCCGGCTACGTCTACGTCGGTGTAGTTTGCTGGCGTCGAGCCACTGTCGTCGGTGAGCCAGCCGCTGCTACAGTCGGACCCGGCACAGCCGAGGCCGCTCGCAAGCGACTGGAGGTCGTAGCCATAACAGACGCTGTCGTCGTTCTCGGAGTGGTAGTTGGAGACTGCGTCGGCACTGGTTTGGATGCCGGAGGCGTACTCCCCGTCGGTGCAGACCGAATCGTCGTCGGCAGCAGTGCCGACCAGTGCAACGGTCTCGACTGTCGCGTCGTCGCCGAGTGCTGTCAGCGTCTCCAGACACACCCGGCCACCGAGTGAGTGGCCCACCAGCCGAACTGTCGTGTCTTCGAGGCCGGCGCGATCGGATTCGAGCCACGATGCGAGTCGCTGGCCGGCCGTCTCGGTGGTGGCTTCGGCGCGCCAGTAATTTCGTGTATCTGCCTCCCAGGACGCCGCAACGACCGGTGTGTCGTACTCGTTTTCTTCGAGGGCCTCGGCGAGGGTATGGGCCTGGTCGGAGCTGGTATCGAGGCCGAGCCAGCCGTGAACGAAGACGACGAACTCGTCTTCGTCTTCGACAGCATCGAAATTCGACGCCGACGGGTTCCCGCTGGTGAGATCGATCTCCGGGTACTCTGCCGGTGCGTCCAGCCAGTCGTCACAGCCAGTGAAATCGCTCGCAGAGGCTGATTCAGTCCCAGCGCCGAGACCCGCTGCACCGACCGCGGCTCCCGCCATCGATCCCAGCACACGTCGTCGACTGGCTGCAGGCGCTGTTGTATCGCTCTCATCGTCTCCCTGTCCTGACTTTCGGCTCACAGTTCGACTGGGACCTCGAAGCGAGTAGGCCCCGTGCAGGCACCTTCCGGCACGGACGAGAGCACGACTAACTCCGCAGTATCCTCACCCTCGAACCGACCGACGTCCGTCGTCACGAACAGGGTCCCGTCGGCCGCGGTCACGTAGTCGACCTCGCTCGTCTGCTTGCGCTCGAATCGCTGTCCGTCGACCCGGAGAGCGAACGCCGTATCCATCGCCGCCATCGAACGCCCGGGGCCGGTCACCGCCGATCTACACCGTGTCCCCGACGATCGGTTGATTCTGGCAACGTCCTCCGATGTCGGCCCGCTATAGTATGTCCCCGGCATTGGCATCCAGCACGTATCGTCTTGATCTGGGCCCCGTCCTCTACTCGTAATAATCCAACTGCTCTATAACGTCGGCGAACGCGACGGTTTCTCGTACGTCGGTTATCTCTATCCTCACTCGTTCTCCTTTCTCAGCATCCGGGACGATGACGACGAATCCTCTTTCAACACGGGTGATTCCATCCCCCTGGTCTCCGATGCTCTCGATGTCCACTACACGTGTTTCGCCCGCAGCAACGGGTGGGTCAAGTGGTCTGTCCTTTTTTTCCGGCTCTCGTTTCGGTTGTCGCTTTTCTGTTGATTCTCCGGGGGTAGTTAGCATCGCAACTCGGTACGAATGTCCTTCCTGTATCTCGCCCAGATCGAGTTCCTGCTTGGGGATTTCGACGACATATGAGCCGTCTTGTTCCTCAACCTGCCCGGAAAACAGACAACGTAATTGATCGGAGATCTTCATTGAACGTATTTTATAGACTTAGATCACAGATGCTTGAGTCTACTGTCTATGACGCTGCGTTCCCGATCCATTCGATCCAGACGGTGACCGAGTCGTCTCTACACGAACGGTGGCTGATACGGGGTGCTGTACTCAGTTATCGACGATCGGCCTTTTGGTTCGCCAGTCGCCGGTAACCACGGATACCAGTCCGTATACCCCCAAACGCCGGATACCAGTCCGTATACCCCCAAACGCCGGATACCAGTCCGTATACCTCCAAAAGCCGGATACCAGTCCGTATACCTCCAAACGCTCGTCGATTAGTTGACCCGACTCACAACGAACGAAGATCGGATGAGAGGTGCTGTCGTGTTTCGAGACCGGTATGGAACCGCTGGACGATCTCTGCGCAGTGAGTTGGACACGCCATCGCAACGATTGCCCCTTCTTCGATCGGTATCATCGGCTGAGACACATTGTACGGCGCGAGACGGCAGCCAGGACAGCAGATACCACCGGCTGGCCGATGATGGAGCAGGTTCGCTGTGTCCTCGCTCGTCAGCTCACAGACCGAGGCAAACCGCTCGAGATGGTCGTCACAGCTTACGATCGGGATCGTGAGCTGGTCCAACAAAAAAAACGAAACGGCCTGCTGGCTCTCAGAGTGGAAGGCAGACTGACACGCATCGCAGTGGATGGCCGGGTGTTCAGTGTCCTGAAAATCTACTGGTGGCACTGTTTGTTCAACAGGTCCCCAGATAGGTAAGTGGTTGGTTAGCAGTGCTCGCTTGCATTCCGGCGGGAAACCGGTTCTCGATCGCAATCTAGACCGTGTTACTGACGTCCTGACGGAGATTTGTAGAGGTGAGAGACGTTCCGGGCTACTCACTACGTTCGCTCTCGGGCTGTGACTCTCGTGTTCAAACCTTCCGGGCTCGCTTTCACCAGACGGATACTCACACCGCTACACGGCGCTCGCAATTTTGTTTCGCCAGAAACGTCCTGACGGAGATTTGAACGCGCCGAGACGTTCCGGGTCGCTCATTTTGTTCGCTTCCCGGGCTGCGACTCGTCTGCTCAAATCTCCGCATCGGAGTTTCGTCGACACCAGCCGCTCGCTCCACTCGCGGTTTGGTGTCGACAGAAACGTCCTGACGGAGATTTGAACTCCGGTCCCTGGCTCCGCAAGCCGCGAGTAACTTCGTTCCTCGCAACCCATAGTAGGAGGGCTGTACCCGGACCACAGCCGTCTTCAGGGAATTTTTCGACCGCGTCGTCATATAGGAAGGACCGACAGTATAAAAAACCTACCTGCCTGGCTGTGGCAACAGGTTATTTTGGAATTGTCATGTGTCCTGGTGTACTGGTAAACAATGCACCGCTACA
>LFCJ01000482.1_pt1 | contig 24717 bp, 22 predicted proteins | sample 643141 | NCBI WGS metagenome assembly LFCJ01 (sample SAMN03766243, study PRJNA286221) | soda lake metagenome | biome: soda lake; feature: Kulunda steppe; material: water; isolation source: sample B1-Br-g2 brine of Lake Bitter-1 | place: Russia: Kulunda steppe | collected 2010-07
AAGAGGATCTGAAAAATAAGGTTATTGATCCAATTGAAAATCCAGATCGGTATGAAGAGTTTGGCCTTGGTGTTGAACATGGTTTCCTACTCTATGGACCACCAGGTACCGGTAAAACCTATATATCAAAAGCACTCGCAGGTGAAATGGGTATAACCTATATTGAAGCAAAAGCCGCTGACTTGGTAAGTAAATGGATCGGTGAGGGTGCTCAAAATGTTCAAAAGATGTTCGAAGAGGCACGACAGAATGCACCGTGTCTTATTTTCATCGACGAAATTGACGCTTTAGCAAGTGATCGGTCTGCAGGTAATCAAACTAAGAGCCAGCGCCAATTGGTGAATCAATTTTTGGAGGAAATCTCGACAATCGGTGACGAAGGACATGATGTGGTTGTTATCGCAGCTACTAATCGACCAGAAGATATCGATGATGCGATGCTTAGGTCTGGCCGACTTGGTGAAAAAATAGAAGTTCCGCCCCCGAAACGAGAGACACGGGTTAAGTTGTACGAAGCTCATCTCAATGCCCCCCAAGGTGACATTGATACCGAATGGTTAGGTGAAATTACCGAAGGGTTTGTTGCTAGTGATATGCAACAACTTGCTAATGAATCTGCTCGTATTGCTATGCAACGGTATCGAGATGAAGGAGGTCCTAAAGAAGTAGGACAGTCGGAAATAGAAGAAGCGGTTACCCGTATGCTGAATTAAGGCTGTTCACGGAACCAGTTATATTATAAAAATATATTTCTTTTATGGGTACTCCAAATATAAAGAATGGTATAGTGCGAGCGGTCAAAGAAATAGCAATACCATCCATTATTGTATTAGTATCTGTTTTTGTTGCCTACAATGAGTGGGGAGGTATAATAGCAGGTATTGTTTATGTGGTCCTAACTGGTATTGCTCTATACGTGATTTATGTATCTGCAAAATACTGGACCACCACTTATACCGCAGGCTTCGTCTTCACAGGCATAATTGTAGTTTTTACTGTCCCGGATGTCGTTTCCCCACTAATTCATCCGGTATTTAATTATATGGGAACGCTAGTCATTATTTGTTTCTTAATCTTAATAATGAAATTGTTTGTTGGGAAGTTAGGATTAATTAAGAGTTAAGCGTCAGGTACCCACGATTAAAGTCGTAGGCTTCTGCCTTGCATCTCTGTGAATTCTAGATGCCAAATACAACTTTTCCAGTGATTGCTGACTGACTTAGCGCCTCACACCCAGCATCTTCTTGATCCGTGATCGGGTTGTTGTCCCCTTGGGTCATGTACCCATTTTCTGTTACCTCAACAACCCGGTGGACTACGTACTCATTTTCGAAGCAAGTTTCATCTTGAACAATGACGATGTCTCCAGTTCCAATCGAACTAGTTTCGAATGCAATAAGTAGATCACCTTCAGATAGCGTTGGTTCCATACTATTTCCCGAAACCTCTGAAAAGTGAACAGGAGTTACTGTTCCAATCCAGAGACCGCTAAGAAGGGTCAAAACAGTGACCACTGCAAAGATTGAGATTCTCTGTGCCGTGTCACTGTTGGTTGGGGTTTCCGTCGAGGTTCCGAAGAGTTGTTTGAACATTGTATTAGTTGGTTTTTTGGCATATTTCACGAGACAGAGACACGTCTGTAGGTGAAACTCTGCATTGTGTGCGATTCCCAGAGCCAGTTTAGCTCGTGACCGTATCCCTGAGACGACCTCGGAGATTGCGTCCAGGGAGCCCGATCCTGACTCGTGGTGTGTATGACATCAGCCGCTTAGAGAACTCGATCTATAGGTTAGGTGAGTCTATTTGACGTCTGTATTAGATAATATGCCAGGTATGCATGTATTTGTCACGAGAGACAATCTAGTCATTCATGATTGTCAGGACTTATCCGACAATACTGACTATCCATTGTATTGTAACACATCCTAATGGCCACATCAATACAGAGTTAGATATTATACGAATAAAGTGTTCAAACACATCCGATATTTCATATATTGTTACCTAGAAAATACCACATGGATAACCTCGGTCCACATCTTGGTCAGCAGCGAGTTCACATAGTTCCGCTTGGATATGAATATGATCGAATAGTTGAACCACTACGAAGAAGTGCTGACTTGGTATATCTTCTCGTAGATGATCCTACTCGAGGAAATGAAACAGGGACGGTTGATTTTGATGCTCCCTGCACGTCTCAAGACACGGATTCTGCTTCGTGGATAGATTCTACAGAGTATCAGCGTGAAGTGAGGGATAAAATTGACAGCTTTGCAAGTGTTGGCGGTTATCCGGTTCAAATCACAGATTTCTACGATGTTATGGGAGTAGTTACCACAATAGCGGCTCATCATAATGCTGGCTCGCCGAGTGGCGACAACGTATACGTAAACATATCATCAGGACCTCACGTTGCTGCTGTTGCGGCTGCTGTTGGTTGTATGGCAGTTGGTGCACGACCCTATAGCATTGAACCAGAAGAACACGCATACGATCGCCAGGTCAAACCTCAAAGCAAAGGAGCAAAATCGTTTGAAGAGATTCCTATGCACCCTATCAAATCACCTTCACGGGATCAAATTACTGTTTTGAGATTTGTTTCCGAACAAACCGACAAAGGCTATTCAGTCAATAAATCAAGTATTATTAGGCATTTCGAATCGGGGTCGAATAACAGTGAAGCGGGATTAGCTTGTCTCCGAGGTACTGAAAAAAAGACAAAAAGTTCAAAATATGGACAATTGGATTCAAAAGTGCTAAACGTTCTAAATAAAAATGGATATATAAATATAGAAAAACGAGGACGCTCTAAATACGTCGAAATTACAGATTCTGGGCAAAACATACTTATTGCGTTTGGTCACCTATTATAATTTACTTAGTATTTGGTCTAAAATAGGTCAACGAGTAGTGATGCCCGATGGGTGCCTGAAACCGGACTTCGCTGAACGGCATAATGCGTCGCTTGAGTGGGTTTGAGAGTGACTTGTTGTCAGTCATATAGCTGGTGAACTACCCCACCCTACCGCTCGCCTGACGGCTCGCGCTTGAGGGTGTTGTCAGAAGCAAAGCTTCTGACCGCTAACCAGAACCGAAGGTTCTGGTGATGGGGCTTCCTGATTTAAAAATTAGGGCTGTCAGTTGATTGTAATTTGCACAGATTATAAGCAGGTTCTGTTGATACCTTGTTGTAGATGACCGATCCAATGGAGCCAACCGAATCTTATGACGGAAGGATCAGGGTGCATTTTTTATGAGATGTAGGAGACAACGAAGAGATTCTATGTCCGTCGTTCACGGTGAATTTTGGTGTTCTCTGAACAGCTCTCGAACCACGGGCAGAATATCATCGACGTCGGCATACCCTGCAGCACAGACTGAAGCGTTTAAGAGCGTCTCAACACGCTCGTCAGCTCGCTGCGGGCCACATGGCCCACCAAGATGCAGATCGGCACTCCACGCGTTCAGTGCCTCTGCAAGAATCAGCCAATCCAAGTCGTTGAACGAGTCGACATCTCGGTCTGCCTCGGAGGGATCAATATGAATACAGGCATTGTGACTGACCTCGCGAGATGGATCGACACTCGACGGCTCGATTCCTCCCCACTTTGGATCGATATATTCGTAAATATTCCCCGGAAGAACATCTGCCGCTGCCGCGACTATTGGTATGAGACGACGGGCGTAGTCGATTCTCTCTTCGAAAAAATTCGTGTACGAATACTCAGAGCTCGTTGTTTTGTATAATGCTTCTGTGATCAACAGCCAATCCTGTGGATGGAATTCAGACGGTCGAAGGTCTGTTGATTCTGGGTCTGCTGGAACTTTTCTACCAGTCGACCCTAAGTCGGTTTCTGTATCCGGCATTGTAATAATCTCTTCAATTAGATCTTCGGAATCAGTCTCGTTATCGTTCATATGTTTAGTTGTGGCTTAATTTCAATACTGAATTGGTTCGACCAGCAAATCAGAACGTTGGCGTATTGAAACGAGGCACTGTCTAGCTACTCTTTCTTACGCTGTATCTTGGTTTTAATTGCCTCCGGTAGATCAGTATCAAGTTTCGGGAAATATTTTTGCAGGACCCAGTCTGGTTCTTGGATTTCCCAGTCTATAGCCTGCGTTTCTTTCGCCCAGTCGTTCAAATCAACTCGCTCGCATATCCCATCAGCGTCGTGGACTGTTACCTCGTATGGTCTGGAATTGTATGCAAATAGCCCTAAGCGCGCCCAGTGTACGTCATCAAGAATCTCTCTGGTGGGAAAGTTACGATACGAATATCCGGTTGGCACTGTAAGACAATTGTACTCTGGTTGGACCTGTGTTAGATTTGCATTGAACGGTTCATGTGCTTCGTTCACCCACCTATTTTCGTCATCCATGTATCCCTTCTTACGGAGTGTTTTTATCACAGATTGCAACTCTTGTTGAGACTCATACACAATAGTACCCTTAGCAGCCAAGTATACACTCACATATCATATTTATTTCCAACACTTTTGAGTGTTACCACGGTCACGATAGCTTGGCTACTCCCCACGCTAATCAACTAAAATTGTAGTTTTAGTGATTATTTCTGAATAACATACAAAAGTTAACCAACAGATAACCTGAAACTGAGCTGTTTATTGGTTAACGAAGGGTGCTATTTCACCGAAGAGGCTTGCTTGTGTCTTGACTGCCTATGCGAGTGAGGATGGGAAGATCAGGTCGACGGCGTGTCCATCTCGTCGCCCAGGTAAAACGTCGACTTGTCATCCGAATCATTGGCAGCATCTTGCCATGCGTCAACTCCACCGGGTAGATCCTCAAGATCACGCTATAGTCGTTCGATGTGTCTGGTGAGTTCTTCAGCAGACAGTGTCTGTAGTCGTCGGAAGGATGGATCTACTTCAGGTGTGAGGCCACCTTCGCCGGGAGTCCCGTGGTAGCTTTCTCGGCGGACGAGTTCTTCGCGGGCTGCGCGGAGTTCTGCGGTTAAGTGGGTGTGTCGCTCGATGGTTGGCTTGACCCAAGGGGTTCACCGTCTGTCGTCGCAGAGGCAGTAAAAAAGAGAGAACTACGCTGTGGTCGGCGTGATTTCCTCCTGCCACCCCCAACCGTTCGCTAATGGGTACAATACACGATGCCTTTATTAGGTTGAACTGGGACAGATAATCAATTCGTGCCAACAGATGCTAAGGTTTATCGGACACTAATTGCCTCTCCGTCGGATGTTGAAGAAGAACGGCAAGCAGCTCGTAACACAGTAATAGAGTGGAACGGATCGAGGGCTAAAGAAGACATATATCTTGAACCGGTCATGTGGGAAACTCACGTAGCACCCGATTTGGGGAAGAAACCACAAAAAATAATAAATGAACAAATAGTTGACACTTGCGACTTAGTTATTGGTATGTTTTGGAAACGAATCGGCACAAAGACAGATAATAACAGAGGGGGTGCAGTCGAAGAAATTGATAGGATTCAGAGTAACGGTAATCCAGCGATTGTTGGATTCTCTGAAAAACCAATCTCTCCAAGTGAGATTAATTCTGACCAATATGAAAAATTGAGAGAATTCAGGGATGAGTGTGAAGAGAATGGTTTAGTCTTCACTTATAAAACGACTGAGGAGTACAAACATAGGCTTTCTCAACACCTATCACAGACAATGAACCAAATTATAAAAGAACAGCAGCCAGATATAAAATTCTCTAAGCAGACTGAAAAAGAAGATAGCACATATGAACCAACTGAGGATTATGAACGGTTAGAACTGCAGGCAGATTTCGTAGTCGACCACGATAAGCGGAATTTAGCGAAAATTGTTGAATATTTGAGAATAAATGGCGTAGAGCCGCCATATCGGGTGCTAGATGCTGGGTGCGGATACGGGAATTTAACACAAATCCTGTTTGGAAACGACGACCAGTATGAAGTCAAGGCGGTTGATAAAAATCAGGAAGCTATTAATGTAGCAAAAAATGAGTACAATGCCGAAAACATACATTATGAAGTGTTTGATTTGAATAACATACACAACGCTGATTTTTCGAAATTTGACATTGTATATTCGACGTTTGTGTTCCACCATCTAAAAAAACAAGAATCTATTCTTGCGAACCTTTGGGATCTAATTGATCCCGAGACAGGGGCGTTCCTACTCAGAAGTGTGGATGACGGCCTCCATGCACATTACCCACCAGATAAGGACTTAGATTATCTTATTGAGATGGGTGGTACGATCAAAGGGAGTGTTGATCGGACACACGGTAGACGAATATTCACACATATGAAACGGCTAAATCCACAGCCTGCGAAGGTCGATTTAGATTTTATGCAATATGACACTGCAGAACTCAATCGAGAAGAACGGAAAGAATATTTCGACGTAATGCACTCCTGGCGCGTGAATCCAGCAAGGCGGGTTGCAGAAAGACCGGATTCTACTGAAGGTGATAAGAAATTGTATCAAAAAATGAATGATAGCCTAAACCGAGTTGAACAACGGTTCATAGACAATCCAAACCTAATGGATGTCAAATTTGTCCCGATAGCTGTCGCTTATAAGTGAGCACGGATGAAACATTCTGGCACAAACGAGGATCCAAACCGGATTCGAGAGATAATCTATTCTGCTGCCATCCCACTTGGGTTAGCGACTGTCTCAATTGGCACAGGCACAGCCGGATACGTATTGTATTTACTATCATTAGATGTGTACAGTGATGCCTCAACGGTCCAACTCATTGGTGAAGGGTTGTTCCGGTCGTTGGGGTTTCTCGTTCTTTCGATGGGGACTGTTGAGTCTATAGAAACAATGCCGTATCTTCTCCTCACCGTTGGTCGGCTTTCTGGCTTTCTCTTTTTCTTTTATGCAGCTGCAACGGGAGTCACACTGGTCTTCCAAAAACAACTTCGTCCAGTTCGAATTGAGTTTTGGTCTCGTTTCAACTATCTACCAGGATATGACGAACGTGGTCATATCATCGTTTGTGGAATCGGTGAAGATGGATTCGATATTGCACTTGACGCACTTGAAAGAGGTCGAAATGTTGTGGCTATCGATCAAGTACGAAGCCATCGAATGGAAGAACTCGATAGATTGGGTGCTGTTGCATTAGAGGGTGATGCAACTCGTGAGAGGGTTCTTAGACACCGGGCCCGACTTCATTTGGCAACGGATATTTATATTACAACTTCAAACGACGCAACCAATAGTACAATCGTTGAGACAATAAATCAAATAATATCCGCGAACTTTTCGTCATCAGAAATCAATATCACTGCTCGTATTGATGACCATCGCTTGCGGCGCACACTTCACGAGGATACGAGTGAGACCGTGGGTTGTTATCTTCGAACATATGATGTCCCTGGGGCAACAGCCCGTGAACTACTTGCAGCTCATCCTGTCGACGATATTCAGCACACAGCTGAGCGAATTCACATTTGGCTCGTCGGGTGGACACCACTTACGAAGGCACTGGTCAATCAGCTACTTCACCGTATGCACTATCCAGATTCGGTCGACCGACAACTAACGATTATTGCTCAGGACCCCTCAGAAACTCAAAAAGATCTGATGGAATCTTTTCCTGGTATCGATGTAGATTGGTGGAACGATGAACCAACGAAAGAATTTGTCACCGACCTGTTTCCGAATATAACCGTCCGGAGAATGCCTCGGTCGGACATAGAATTACTCTCGGATAATTGTGATCTGTATGAGTGTGTCGAACAGAATGACAAGCTGACAATAATTGCGGACGATGTCGATGTTCGTTCTCTTCGAGCACTCATCTCAGTGTGGAGTCCGAAACTGGGTGCTTTGAGTAATGAATATGATTTAGATGCCCAGCTACTGTACCGCACTTCAGATGATATCCAAAAACCATCTCTAACTGCAGATCTACCAACAAGCTCCTATACCGACTTTTATAACGGGTGTTCAGTTGATTCTGTACGAGGCGACCAGCGCGATCGTGTCGCAAGACGGTTGGCCCTTGTCTATCATCTGCTGTACGAACAAGACCCAGCGGATGTGTTCCCAGACCGTGCTTCGGTTCCAGATGAGGTGATAGGAGAGATTGATTTGGTTGTCAATTGGATTCTCTCACTAGATTCAGACAAGAGAGCGCGATATGCAACTGCTGTCTGGCGTGATATCCAAGAGTACAAACGGGAATCGAACCGCTACGCAGCAGATCATACAGCCATCAAATACCATATGGTAGAAGTTCTCAGTGGAGACGAAGAGACTCTCGATCAGAAGACGATTCGTGAAATTGCCAAATCAGAGCACAGACGCTGGTGTGCAGAAAAAATATTAGACGGGTGGGAACCGCTTCCTAGCCGCGAAAAACACCGGTGGGAAACGGAAAGCGGTCAACAAGAACTTCGAGACCAAAGATATCATCCTTCGATACGATCTGTAGAATCATTACGCTCCGAGATGGATGGAGAGTGGGAGAAGGATGTCAATCAAGTCAGAGCGGTCATCCAACATCCAGAAATCATTTCAGAATGAAGATAATCAGCAAAAAAGTGCCTGCTTTGCAGAATATTAATACAATTTGAAATTTATGGTAATACGTGAGTACTGATAGACCCCGTATTAGAGATCTCGGCTCAATATCGGCAACTAATATTATTTAGGGGCGATATTGGGATCGATAACTCTCTTGACGAGTCGGATGAATATAAGCATATCAGGATGCACTACGGCTTCGCCAAGTGGTATGCTCGTCTCTTGATTATTGGCGTTGCCGTTCACGAACTTGCTCACGCAGTGGTGGTGAAACTGTGTGGTGGGCAGATCACGTCACTCGATTTTACGAGCCACGTCAAACATCGAGGCCACTATTCACAACTCCAGCAAATCGCAATCAGCTACGCCCCAGTGGTGCTCAACAGTACTGCGGCGGTTGGTGTCGCTGCTGGTGCTATGTGGCTTCCAAACTCACCTGTTTCAGCCACTATCGTCGCCCAGGTCGGTGGAGCTCTGCTGGGAGGGACACTAGTGGTACTTCTACAGGGTTTGTTGCTACTACTCGCGTTTTCCTTGGCAGCAGCCGCACTCCCGTCGTACCAGGATGCGAAAAGCCCGTACCAGCTATTCCGGCATCGTATGGCAAACCTGACTGCCAGACGTCTGATTACTATCCCGTTTGTTTTCCCGTTGTTACTCGTATTTCTGGTGCCGCTGGGATTCACCTATCTCCGTTCAAGAAGCCCACACCTTCGATTGATTACGGAGGTTGGCTTTGCAACACTGCTGTTACTGCAGGCAACTGAAACACTCGTAGTCATCGAACCGTCGTCGGTTTGGGATGCTGCTCTTCGAACGGTCGACTGGCTTGCAAATGTTGAAGTGTAAACTATCCTATTATCCAGATATGAATAATTTAGAAAAGGCGATTCAGTTGGCTGTCGAGGCGCACGCTGGAGACACGGATAAAGCCGGTGCAACATACATTCGGCACCCGCTTCGTCTGATGCAACAAATGGAGACAGAGACCGAACGAGTTGTAGCAGTGCTGCATGACGTTGTCGAGGATACCGGATACGATCTCGACGATATCGAAGAAGAATTTGGTTCCGAAGTTCGTGATGCAGTCGACGCGCTGACGAAGCATGACGGAGAGGATTACGAGGAACTGATTGATCGTGCAGCAGCGAACCCTATCGCTCAAACAGTAAAAATCGCGGATCTAGAGGATAATATGAATATTACGCGACTTGATTCAGTCGACCAAGACCTCGGAGAACGGCTTGCAAAGTATCATCGGTCCTGGGAACAGCTCACTGGAGTCGAGTGAGCAGATGCTGTCAGACCCAATACCTACTGCAGAACACCAACCTGATTACTGAAAACTATGTTTTATTATTAGGTACCATCTTTATTTGAGTGTGACTCGCGATCCGTATTCTCCCGACGAGAGATCCAAATACGAACACACAGACATCTCGGGTTCACAGGACCATATCGCGCTAGAGTATAATAACCAAGTGGACGAATTCGGTGACGAAAGCTCACCTGTGGCGGTCTCAACCTGTGAGGTTTGTGGTGAGTCGATTCCACCGACGAGAGGTCGATGCAACAATCACCAACATAGTGAATCTTCGTCGCAGTTATCGAGCAATGAATGGTCAATCTCTCGTGTCGCCATCGCCATCGTCCCCGGTGCGACCTATTATCACGCTGTTTCCTTAGGAGCAGCTGCCTTCCGCCTTCGGAACAAAAAATCCAACAGTACGAACAGCTTCGATTTGATCTACGATTTTGACGACGAGCCGTCCCAAACACTCGTTCGACAGTGGGGTGGTGCTCTACCAGATGCCGTCCGGCTCGACTCTAAAGAAGGAACTGAACTGTTCGAAACAGGTACAGACAAGACACCTACCCTCGCTGATCCATCGTCGACTAGGGATTCGAAACAGGAACCGATCCGTGAAGAGAGCAGATGCAGCAGTGTCTACATATATCTGGAAGACGGAACACCCGTCCAATCCAAAGCCGATCTTGAGACAATAGAGGACCAGCGTACGGCCTCTGACCAACCTTTGTGGGTTGTCACGGCGGTATTATACAAGAAGACCAGTCAGCAGTCGACAGCAGATCAAAACGAAACTCGACGAATGTATTGCGAGTACTGCGCCGAGACCAAACACATTCACAGAGGCTCACGTGGTCATGGTGAGTGGGAGTGTGCAAGTTGTGGGACGACGAGACCGGGACAACCACCAGGGGCCTGGGAGATAGGACCCAGTACAGATGAGATGATACAATCTCACGAAGAAGAGCTCTTTGAAAAGACGATGACCGAGTTGTATAAAGCTGGCAAACTTCCTTTCGACTCCTAATCAAATACGGCTATATTCTGGTCGCAATAGAGGTGTGTCTTTGTTTGAGATCCGCTATGCAGGCCTACATAATGAAATAAAATGTTTTATATAGGATGTTTCCATATATTATTAGTTGGACATTCAGGTTGTCTTCACCAATGAATACGCAAAATCACCATGAGCGACAGCTACGCGAGGAACTCAAATGGGCACGGGAGGCACTCGCTATTTCGGAGCTGGAAGAGTCGATGTCGTATCGGAATATTATCGAGGCACAGAAAGAATGTATTACCCCCCACCATCGTCATATGGTCGAGTGGTGTGTTGACGACATCGAGAAACACATCTCGAGACTCGAAGAGGACCTAGAACATGCACAACAGGGTGAGTTCTAACGTTATGTCTGATGATGTTCCGTCTCATATACAGCGCGAAGCTCGACGAGCTGGCTCGACACCGAGAGAATACTGTATCTCGCGGATCGAGCACTGGCGAAAAATGCTTGAGAAAGTCAGTGAGGACTACCGGGAACTGTCCGACGAAGAGTTTCAAAAGCGGATTGAAAAAGAAATGTAACAGAATTTAGAGCCTCAGCAAACTCTTTAGTTCGATATCCGATCAAAGAGAGGTCACAAGCTCACGGAGATCGTCTCGACTCAGTGGTTCGATCGTCACTCGGTCACCATCTGCAGTATAGAATATCGAGGCACTCACAGTGTGGTCGGGGAACCACTCATCTAAGACATGGTAGTACACACTCAGCTGTTTTTGATACTCTGGCTCTGCATGACGCGATAGATCCGTCTTGAAATCAATGATTTCGACACTATCCGAACTGACGTGGACCAGGTCGACAATACCTGAGATAGTCACCTCCCATTGTTCGGTTTCTAACGGTAGATACGTTCGCTCCTCGACGTGGAAATCACCAGACAGCGAGTCGATGAGCGTTTTTATATGCTGTTCATCAGGATTGTCGGGAGTGACATCTTCACCGAGAACGTACGCCTCAGCAAATTCGTGGACTTGTGAGCCAAATTCCATTCCACGTCCGTCAGTGACATCGTCGTATACCGAGTCGTCCATGAGCGAGTGAGGTGAGTATCCTTCAGGTCCCTCTACGACGGGAGTATCTGCGCGAAACGTAGTCTGTGATGGTAGTTCACGCTCAACCCTGTCAATCGATGGATCGATGGTTTCGAGCTCGACCGGGAGTTCTTCGAGGAAGGTGTTTGGTTCCTCTCCTGAAGCAAACACGATATGGTCCTCTGCCCGAGTCATGGCAACGTACAGCAGCCGACGTTCCTCGTCGTGGTCAGTCGGGCTACATCGTCGAAGCACATCTGTTCGCCAGTTGTCGTAGACGTGTGGGACGCCGTGTGCCTCTGCGTATGTTTTGCGTTGACGCAGTCCAGTTGTCTCCGTGAACGTGATTGTGCTCCCATGCCGGCCAGAGGGCGGGAACGCGCCGTCGTTCATGTTTGCGACGATCACAATTGGGTATTCCAGGCCCTTTACCGAATGAATTGTCTGGACTGTCGCTGAGTTCGAACCTGCAGGTGCTTGCACCTCCTGTGTATATCCGTTCTCGATTCCCTCCTGGATCAGTCGAATGAGGTCTCCTCGAGTCATCGTCGTCGAGGTGTGAATCGAGTTCAAGGTGGTTAGCAGCGCGTCGACCGTCGGCTCGCGGTAGCCGTACCGATCGAACACTCGCCGCATGACGGCACCATGCGTTTCGAGCGTTGCAAGTTCCGACCGGAACGACTGCATCGCAGACGGATACGATTCAGTCTCCAGAATGTGGGTTATTTCATCGAGTGTGTATCCGGCACGCTCCAAGACAACAGCCCAGCCACGGTCTGCCTCAGCACTGTCTTCGAGGATTCGGAGCCACGCCAAGAGAAGTTTCGCGCTATCACGTCGGAATAGCTCGATACCACCTTCGTACGACAGTGGGAGGTCGTGAGTCTCTGCAACGGAGAGTAACTCGCGTCCATAATCACGGGTCCGAGTAAGGACCACGATGTCGTCATATCTCGGTCGGCGTAGTTCGCCGTCTTCCTCAACAGCGTACTCCTCGTTGTCTACGATTGATTCGATTTTCGAGAGCACTGCCTTATGTTCATCAGCATGTTGGAGTGCTTCAATCTGTGAATGATCGTGCTCTGTATTCGAAAATAGCGACACGACCTTTTCCAAGACAGAATCAGTGTCGACTGACTCCTTGCTACTTCCAGGTGTGACCAGGGCGTGCTCGGAGAAGTCGAGAATCGATTGCGTCGACCGATAATTCTGCTCAAGTTCAATGTCGTGGATTGGTGATAGCGGGAACGAAACTCGCTCGGCATCATCGTTGAGTTCTGTGGCGAACCGGTTCAGACGAGACTCGAACTCAGTGATGTTCTCGATGGCAGCATACTGAAACGAGTAAATACTCTGTTTCCAGTCACCCACGACGCAGAAATTCTTGGTGCCCGAGAGAAGCAATGCGAGTTTGAACTGGATCTCACTCGAATCTTGGAACTCATCGACCATCACGTACTCGAACGAAATGGACTCTCGGAGTTCGTCGTCCTCACAACACAGAACAAACGCGAACAGCTGCAGAAACGAGAAGTTCAGGTAGTTCCGTCCGAGTGCGAACTCAAGATATTCGATATAGACATCGTGTACAAACGATAGCAAATCCTCGCGATCTTCGTCGAAGGCGTGCTCAGCGACAGAATCGGGAACAGACTTCGAGCCTCGCTCGCCACGGAGTTCGTTTCTGTCCGGAGCGTCTGGGAGATAGAACTTGTTTTTCCCATATCTGCCGAGCTTTGATCGAAGTTTCGACTGTCTACTGCCACCGTTTTGTGGCTCGTTGACTGTATCGAATGCTTGTTTGAACGCATCGTAATCACCTTCGAGCACCGTTTTCGAATTACGGTACCAGCCGCTCTTGGTTGGAAAAACGCCCTTCGAGGCAAGGTTCTTGATCAGACCCAGTAGCTCTGTTGGGTCTGAGAGCGTTCTGAGAAACCCGGCGTGTTCCTCGTGAGCATCGGAAAACCGGTCGATGAACTCCCTGAAATGTTCGTATTCGATACTTTCGTCTTCGAGAATCCGAGTCGAGCCAGTAATAGAGTCGTCAATGCCGAGATACGATGGAGTGTGGAAACCGTGCTCGTCGAGGAGGTCATGGCAGAGACTGTGAAAGGTCTGGATTGGTGCGTCCTTCAGGGCCCGCATTTCGTAGTCACAGTTCGCACTGATTCGATCTTTCATCTCCGTGGCAGCGTTCCGTGTGAACGTGATGAGTAGGATATCTTCCGGTTCGGCATCATCCTGGGCGATGATGTTCGCGTAGCGTCGGGTGACAGTGTACGTCTTTCCCGTTCCAGCACCGGCGTCGACGAGATAGATCCCGTCTGTTCCATCGATGAGTTGCTGCTGTTTCGGATTTGGAGATGTCATTGGTTGACCTCCTGTTCAGCTTCCATTACAGGATCTGGTTCGTTAGCCACCGATGAGCTTGGACGTTCCTCTGTCAACAGAAGATCCCGATGGTTCACGTAGCGATAGTTTGGCTCACCGGCGCGTCCGTCGACTGGGAACCGATCTTTGCCGCTTCGGTAGTGGTTCAGTTCCTCAATTTGCTCGGTGACAAACTCCTCGAATGCGACGACATCTTCCCGAAAGTAAGTATTCTTTCGATAGCCGCACAAATGTTTACAGGCTTGTTTGCAGCCATTTTTGACGTACTTGTAGTCACCAACTTTGTCGATCATCTGTTCGACGAGAACCTCACCGAATTGGGAGTCGAGCATATTATCGGCATCCCGAGTTCGTGGTAGTGAGTGAGCAGTAACAATGTCTTGGTAAGTTTCGTAGTCAATCTTCGAGAAGGTCTTGTTACAATCGTTCGAGGCATCCTCGCAGAGTTCATCGAACACCGTTAGCGAACCTACGAACTCGGAGAACGTCGTCGGTCGATACTCGACAGTTGTCAAGCAGTCGCTGAGATCAGCGTTGCCGGCGATAGCATCGTCAAGCGTCTCCAGGAAGTGGAAAAAGGTGAACTGAAGTCGGTCACCGGGCTGCTGCTGTCGCCAATATGTGAGATAGAGGAGTGCCTGGAAATTCGGTTTGTCGCTAGGTTCGTCGATCGATGATCCCTTCGTAATCTGTGAGGCTCGCTTTCGTCGGCCGCTTTTGTAATCGACCAATGTAGTTGGCGACGCCAGCAGGTCGATTTTGCCCTTTACCCCAAGTTCTGAATCATCAAACCAGAGTTCAGTGACTGGTGAGTCGACATCCATGTCGAAATGTTCGGCAAAGAAGTTGGCTCCCCAACCACTCGACGGAGTCACAAACGAGGAGTCTGCTGGTGCATACTCCTCAAGAAACTCCAGGATAGTCTCCAAGCCAACACGGTATTGAGTGCGTTTCGTCAGAATGTCAACTGATCGGTGGAACGGTCGAGCTTCCTTGATCATACAGTCAACAATGTCCTCAAGCGGCTGTGATTCGACGGTCGAGGGATGGTTGACAGCAAACTCCGCAAAGTCGTGAAACAGGTTTCCTTCAGTGAAATAGTCCTTGTCTGGTGAATCGACGATACGGCCAAACAAGTAATCTCGGGGAGAGTTTGCATACGAGTTCAGACTCGATTGGCTGACACTCTCGAGTGGCTCATATTCGTTCTCTGTGTCAAGCAGCTCTTTTTCGAACCCGGTCTCTACGTCTCGACTTGGTCGTGCATACTCGATGGAGTCGAGATCACTGAACCGAGCAAACTCTTCATTAAGCAGTTCCTCGAAATATAGACACGGCGTCACCGGAGACCCACCGGCTGAGTCCCGGACGAGATAATATCGCTCGACGCCGCTTTGTAAGAGCGATTGGAACCCATCGATATTTCGATCAAACTCCGAGTCGCGATCGACCCAGGGACGTTTGGGTGATGAGTGTGTCCAGTCATCGTCGAGACCGAGGAAGAACACGAGCGGACGGTCGACGAATGATGCTGACTTTGCGTCTGCAAGGAGTACACCCTCATTCTCACGAGTTATCGGGACTTCGTATGTATCGAAATAGTACGTCACCCGGTCGACGAGGTCAGCAGTGACCGGCTCTTCCAGGATCTGTAACGTCGATAGTTCTTCTCTGAGTGTCTCGAGTTCGGTTCCAGACCGTGTCTCGTAGAACGACAGAACCTCACCAACAGTCACCGGTGTTTCCGGATTAAGCAGTGGTTCTAGCCATTTGAGTTCCTCCGATACGATCTCGACGAGTCGCTTTTCATCGTGATCAATCGGCAGATCTTCACCGAGAACGGATAACAGGGGCTTCACGACACGGACACGCGTGTCGGTACCTCCAGTAACGTATCGAAGCAGTTGGACAAATCCTCGGTGATCGGCCTGATCCATGAATCCCGGCCCTCCGTAATATGGAATGTCAGCGGCTTCGAACGCAGACTCAATAAGTGGAGAATACTCGCTTCCTTCATCGAGTACGACAGCAACTTCACCAGCGTTCGACGTAGAGATATTCTCTAAGAGTGTATCGACGATTGCCGTTGCCGAATCGAAAATTCGGAACGGTGGAAGATCGTACGGCACCTCGACGAAGCGGTTGACCGCATCGTACTCGTCAGGAAGTATTGATCGTTCGAGTTCTGTTAGCTCAGATTCGCCAACAACAGCCACCGATTCTGCCGTCGAGTCGTCAATCTGGTACTCGGTCAGAATCTGCGAAGAGGTATCTACTGACCGAATTGTGTCGAGGACGTCTCGGTTTGCAGCTGTGTCGAACCCCTCGTACTCCAGGATTGCATCCGGTCGTCCTTGATACTCCCAACACTGTAGGATGTCACCGACAGATTTCGAAACCTGCTTCCAAGTCAAATCTGTCTGCTGGATCACTTCCAAAAAAGCAGTTCGATCTTCCGCAGTCTCTCGACGGCGCGTTGCGAGTCGTCGCGGTGTTATCGCGAAGGGACCAAAGTGTGGCCGATCAATCCGTCTATTGAGTGCGTCAGCAAGTGGAGAATCCGGTACAAGAACGAGATCATACGCTGAAACCTCTCGATACAGTTCATCGAGAGATTTCGATTGCTTAAGAGGCACGCTGATTGCCAATCACGTCTGTGCAATATAAATTTGGGTGCGAAAACCTCGTTGAATAGATTATTCAACTGAACGAGATTGTTAGAATTTAAGCAATAACGTCTCAACCAATGTTCATGGATGGACTCTACGATTCGATCGGGAAGATAGCAAGTGCTGCACATGCAAATAGTGACGATATCGATGGGAATGCACTTCCAAGTGATCCAAACAATGAGAAACATGGCCTCGACATTTTCCATAACGGGCATTATTATCGGTTTCGAGCGATGCCAAACGAGCCAAAGTTCACCGTTGAATCCCCGATCTCCTTCGCACCACGACTTCGTGACCAGTATAGCAAGGGCCAGATCCAGAACCGTGTCGACACCGACTTCGCCTCGTTGTCGGGTGACGAGCAAGAATCGGTTGTCGACGGCGTTCTCCAATCAGATTTGGAGACAGCAACCGAGCACGAAGAGGAGTTTCAAGCGAGGCTGCAAGACGAGGTCACACCGATATCGGCTAGGATACTACGTCTGAGCTACGGTGAGGAAGAATTATGGAATGGGGTGATCGTTCGAGATTACATCTTCCCTCAGCGAGACTCGTTCGATATCGTAGAATACAGAGATATTGTGGAGGAGATCAGATATACGAAGGTATCTATCGGAGAAATTATGTACGAAGTGATCCCGCCACTCCGGAACGATTACGCCGAAGAGAGTGTGCGACCAGAACCCAACTCATCCCTGCCAGATTCGGTTGCATTTTATTGATTACCCCTACAGAAAGTCTCGAATAATCTGTATCTCAACATATAGTTTATGCTGGAGCTGAATATTATCTATATTGTAACTCCACCCTATGCGTACCTCCAGTGAACACAGGACACTATTAACGTCTCAGAAAGTTCCAAATCCTTCTTCTGCCATCAGTGCAGCGACACGCTCTGGATCCTGAAACGCTGCAAGAAGGGCAAACTCGCGAGCATCTGTTTTCGAGACCTCATTTTCACCGAGTTGTTCTGCGAGTTCGTTTCGGAACGCGGCTTCTTGATCAGCAACCTTGTCTCGAACATGGATCTCAAGCCGTGTATCACGCTCATCACCAACGTTAGTTCGTCTGACAAAGTACGGATACTGCTGTTTAGTGATACTGGCTGGTGTCGACTCTTCTGGGGATTTTCTGTCTGCTTCCGTAGAATTACTCGTGGTGTCTCTATCAGACGATGCAGTGACCGTTGTGTCTGAAGTTGGCTCTTCGGTTGATGTCGACTCGTCTTTCTCATCGTTCTCAGCATCTGTTTGGGTAGTCTCTTTGGTAGATTCAGGTTCCTCATCGTCCTCGTCACTACCACCGAAATCGAGATTCCCCGAACCAGATTTGAAGTTGCTCATGCCGTTGTAGCCTCCGTTTTGTCGTCTTCTTTCAGATCGATCGTTCTATTTGTATGATCCAAGATATCGAGTTTTAGAACTGGGTCGACATCGGCATCGAATGTTTCGGTCGAGATGAACCACGCCAGTTCATACAGTCTTCGTAGTGTGTCGACTTCCCTATCACGCACCCGTCGTTGACCGGGTTCGCTAACCATCTGACCGTCTTTTTCGAAGGTCTTCCACCGTTCTTCCACCACTTTGAATGCTGAGCCTCTGGCCTCCCACATCGCATCCATGAGGCTTTCTCTGTTCCCAATGGAGACTGGGGTGGCGAATTCCTCTGTGTTCTCGAACTGCTGTTGGTATTGTTGGTGGGCGTTGGTCTGACCGACTCCTGATGGGACCACACAAGAGAGCCCGATTTCGATATCTAATTGATTCTCCATGTTTCCGACGAGTTCTTCGAGCCCTTCGAGACTCAGATTCCCTTTGCCAGCTGGCTTGACGGGTGCTACAAGTGTTCGCAGTGCGAAAATGGCATTATAAAGTAGGTCCTCTGCGCGTGCGTTTGGATCAATAAGAATAGCATCGTATTCTTTCTGTAGCTCTTGCTTCTCCCAGAGCAAGTCGTGTAAGAGCTCGAATCGAGGATACTCTTCTCGACTCATGTTTTTCATCCCCGTTTCGTAGGAGATCTTCTGTTCTAGATTCGAAGTGAAGTCACCCAGCATGTCGTGGCTCGGGATAATATCGACGCCTTCCTCGGTGGTTTCGATGAGATCGTAGAAGTCTCCGTCCGGCATATCCAGGATGTGTTTGACGAGGTTGTCTGCATCTGGTTCGCTTCGGTTTTCGCCAGCATCAAAGAGGCTTGTCAGGTTCCCTTCTTGCGGATCGAGATCCAGCACGAGTGTATTCAGGCCCATTCGCTCCAGTGCTACTGCGACATTGGCCGTCATTGTCGTCTTGTATGTCCCACCTGATTCTGAGTAGACTACAGCCGTAATCATATAACAGACATTCACTCTTCTAAAGCATAAATCTGTGTCAGACATATGTAACCGAATACTGTAACAGGTGTCTGTACCGACTGACTGCCACAAGTATCTGTAATAGTCGTCTGTAACTGCTCAATCTTGCGATTATATTCTCTTAACCCGACAACAGGACTCATTCAAAAGCCTGATTTAACATTACAGACATCTGTCACAGATATATACTACAGAAACACATCACAGACACCCTTTACAGAAGTATGTTACAGAAATATATTACAGACACAAATTACAGTATTTTGTAACAGATTGTAGTGACAGATACTATTAACAGAATATTGTGGCGGTCGACGAGTTCTTGAGACGTCTGATCGAGATCGGCATCTCCGGCTCAGAACGTGATGTGGTCGATTCCGATGGGTATTGGTTTCTGAGTGTGCTTCATTCGGCCCTTTCTTTCATTGAAGGGCTGTATTGATCCCGTCGACGTATTGCTCACTCATTTTTTCCTCCGAACACTTGGGCCAGTTCTTCACGCATAGCGTTGCGACGGTACTGTCGACGCTGGTCGGCCGACAAGTAGTTCCGAACGACAACGTCGACGCTTGATGAACCTTGGTCATCCGCGACGCCTTCAAGCTGGTCGCGGAACGACTCGATAGCATCCTTGTAGAGCGTATACCAGAACCGCCGACCCATCTTTGCCGTAGGTGTCTTGCCGTCGACCATCACGCCAGCCGACTCAGCCAGCCGCTTGAATCGATTGTTGATCGTTGCCCGTCGGCGATGGCCACTCACCGATCTCGCTGATGGGAATAAGTGTCCGTTCCAGCCGGGCTCGTCGAGATCCTCAATGCGTTGAGAAAGTGTCTCTATGCCGAAAAGCAGCGATACCTCGCCCGGTCCGTTCTTACGTTCCTCAAAGTCAATGTACGGTTCGTTGTTCAATCGGAACTGCGAGATGTGTGCCGATGCCACCTCGACAGGTCGCAACCCCCAAGCTCCGAGTCCTAAGACCACCAGTCGGTCCTCGATGCTGTCGGCTTCGGCGTAGATTGCCCGCATACCTGCTCGGTCGACAGTCGGGTTGTCTGGGTCGTCTATCGACCAGCGGAACTGGTCATTGGCATCCTGCAACGGGTTGAATGTCGCTCCGCGGAATCGCTTGAGGTGCTTGTAGAACTGCTGGACGTCGCGGAGGTATTTCAGCCGGGATTGGTCTGTCGAGAGTTGGTCTTTGAACACGTCGAAGACCTCCATACAGCGGTCGCCTTCGACTGGCCGGTTCTCGACAGCATTTAGGTTCGCTGTGAGACTGACCGGCCCATGCAGGCGTTCATAGATCCGGGCGTACTCGGCGAGCCGCGAGCGGCGCGTGTCGACTGTTCGTTTCGATAGCTCACCACGTTCGCTTTGAGAGCGAAGGTACGTCTGAATGGCGTCGATTGTCTTGTCGTTCCGGATCTCCCATTCGTAACCGACGTCGAGTCCACTTTCCTCACCGTCTATTCCCGCAGTAGCGTCACCAATACCGACCTCCTCGACAAAGAACTCCTTGAGCGTGAGATCATGATGCTCCCGCAGCGCGTAGTCGAGTCCCGAAAAGCCGTTGGCGGCCAGCCAGCGATAGCGAGGTCTACCGTCCGACGGCTCGTAGCCAGCACGGATCATGGCTGGTTTGATTTCAGTATAGAACATATCTTTGAGCTCGTCGAGTGACTTTCTCGACCAATTGTACTGATTTTGGGTCATTGAAGGTTTCTCGCTGTGTTGAGTGGTGTGATTATATCGGGCATATGTAGTAGTTAAAGCTAATCTCACAGTATCTTAATACTATTGCTGACATTCGTGTCTGTTGGGGACACGGAAAATAAGTAACTATACGGTAGGTAGGCATTATGAACCATTGTAAACCATATAGTGATATATAAAATCTGACTAATCGAAGTCTCGTGAATTGGCCGTACGTGGCAAGATTAGAAATTTTGACGACGATAGTGTCGAGTTAGCCGAATCAATTGCGGATGCGATACCCGAAGTAATCAAAGTCAAACGGTTGGGAACGTAGACATTGAAGGGTGAATACAGTCGACAAGATTTAGACGAGTATGTCGACGAGTGTATCGAACGATTCGAACCGCAGTCTTAGCACTTAGAGTATGCTGGTCGACGCTTGACGCCACCCTCCAACCCGTCGACGAGGGTTAAACGTTTTATGGGGGAGTAGACATATCAGCGGTCATGTCACTCCCACAGTTGGTTGCTGGCGTCGTTATAGCAGGCGCTGGCAAAGCCCTCTACGACCACGTTCGGACGTATAGCCACGATGAGCTCCTCGAATCAACCTACTCGACGCTCGAAGCCGCCGCAGACGGCGCGGAGGTGCGAGCCGACCACGGCGTCGGAGACGGCGACGGCGATCTCGCCATCGATGGCATCGAAGGTCGACCAGATGTCGTTGTCCGCGGGTTCGGCGTCTCGAATCTGCTGGTCGAAGTCGAGACCGCAAAAGCACTCGAAAACGATCCACAGCACATCATCAAGCAGGTCCACGGCTTTCGGACGGACGGATACCGGCGTGTGTTAGTCGTCCCAAAGGCCAGTATGGACGCCGCCAGCGAACTGTGCAAGGAGATCGCCGGCACTGTGCATGTCTCAACGCCGAGTGGTGTCGACGAATATCTGTAAAAGAGTGCGGTTCGTGTGTTCTGATCCGGTCAAGACGCCCCACAAAATCTTAATTAATTCTCCACTGCTCATAGCCGTTAAATCAGATATAAGACGTACGCCAGCAAGCAGAATGCGACGGTCCCGACAATCACGAGCTGGACGTTAGACAACCACTTGGTGTCGACGCCTTCGTCTACGTCCGTTCTTTCCTCTGGTTCGTCAGTATTGATTGAGCCGTCGAGATTCCCATCAGGTGACGATTCATACTCTGGCTTTGCAGTGCCGTACACACGGTCTTCCCCAATCTCGACAGCCTCATAGCTTTTGTCAGATTGATACTTCGGATTGTCGGCGTTGGCCTCGGCGACTGTATAGTTCTTGTCGGGATCGGGCGTTGGTTCGTCGACCTCTGTACTGGACGCATTGATCTCATCGACTGATTTGGTCTCTGGCTGCTCGCGATGCTTGTCCTCGCCGAGCGTCTCAAATTCTGTATTAAACCACTTACCATCAGTAGTTTCGATGTATAAAGACACACAGTCATGATTCTCTGGGAGGATATGAGACTCACAGTGCATATTACCACACCCACGGCAACGGTGTCCTAGAGTTGTCTTTTCACAGACGGTGCATTTGTTCATTCGCGTTATATTATAGATCTAAAGAGAGTCACAAATATCTATGTACCAGTATTGATTAGTTTCTAAATGAGGATATTTATATCGTGGTTTCTGCGTCAACGCCGATCACACTAGTAGACCCCAGCCAAATCTTAACCGTTAGACCAATCAACACGTTACTGTAGAATACACTGACCCCAACAAGTACGCCACCCAGCGTGGACGGTACCTTACCCGAGACCTCGACCCAACGTCAAGCAAAGCTGTCCTCTCTGCGGCAATAAGATAGCGACAGATCTCCGGATTCATCTTGTTGATGACTGCAATCCCTTAATCTAAATCCGCTTTCTCAATGCCTAATCAGTACGCGGTATCGTTCGTGTCTCGTTACCGGAGGCAATCAAAACTCTCTCAAGCAGTTGAATGACACCAAGCAGAAACTCTAGAACTCGCTAAATCGGACTCACAGCGGATTAAGCTGTTCAGTCGGATCACGCACTCACACAACTGATCAATCTCGAATGTACGACACAGGCCCTATTCTAACAGATCTGAATCTGTATCGACATTCCACTGTGTAGGCGTATCCAAAGTCACGCTGTTAGCGGTCTCTCGAAGATCCGATTCAGTATGCCATGTGTGGCATTGACTTGCATTTTCAAACTGGCGGAACAAAGCGAGATGAACCCAACTATATGATGGGTCATCAGCGTCTCTAGCAGAGATTTCCCCCTCAAGAAATTCAGTCAGCGCATGTTCGGTCAGCTCGATCCCATCCTTTCGTGCAGTAATGAGTAATCCACGAAGTTCTGCTTTCCTTTCTGTATCGTCTAAATCATCCGCAAACGCTATGTGACGGGCGATTTCGAGAACCTTCTGCTTCGTTTTGAATGTGTAGTCTCCAAGTCCGTAATAGTCTCGTGGCAGAACAACCGTTTGGGCGAAGCAATGTTCGTGCCGTAATAAACCGAGTTCCACAGCTTCGCCTCCAGAGTCTTTCTCATATACTCCGACATTCCGATCTGCAAACTCAGTCAGGAGATGGAATTTAATCTCGAACTCAACTGGGTCCGTTCGTCCATGAGAAATCGTCAACCCTAGTGATGGGGTGTCACCGAGAACAACGGCTGTGGCAGTCGTTGCTTTAGCGAGTTCGTATTGGGCGATGCGAAGAGATCGATGATAGCTTCCTCGGTAGCTCCCAAATACCATATACGACGTATACCCCGCTGCTTGGAGTTGTGGCAACTCCGTGTTTATCCATGTTCGAATTGAGGCATAGTCTTCGCTCGGTAGTGTCGTTCCACTCAGAGCCCGTTTAAGTGCAATATGTACCTGCCGATGGTGAGTCTCGTCTCTGTTCGTCATTCTGTCGTGGCTAATACGCGTCGACTCATGAGCCTTCCGACCATGACGGTTATTTACTAAAAAACCGTCTTGGTTCCTTCGAAACAGTTACTGCACTGGCTTCTGTAGGTACTACCACGATGAGCTATCCACACGCTCCCGCCGATCAAGGCGACTTCACTGACGGCCTTACCATCGAGTCCGTCTTCGATGTGGATACTGGTGCGCCATACGAAACTCAACGAACTGTGCAACGATATCTATCCCAGGAGACACGACACAATATCCTGCAAGTGATCCTCGGACATCCAGCACATCTCGTCTCTGTCACTGAGTTCGACTATTATATCTCAAAGAGCCGGTCGACGATTAGCGAGCAGCTGAGCGACCTCGAAAGCCACGAGATTGTCACCCGGTACACCCATGAGCCGAACAGTGAGGCGAGAGACATCCCCGCCGACTTCTGGGGCCTCACATCCTTCGGGATCGGCCTCATAGGAGAGTACAATTACCTACGTGGATTGCCGATCATGCGTGCCGTTCACGATGCAACATACAAGCCCGAAACTGTTCAACGCCACGAGAAAGCTCCGCGACCCGATCTCCCAGAGTCGGTCAGCGAGCGATTAGAGTTCGATGATTCGGGTCAAGAGACCGCACCGACAATAGAAGATTCGATTGCAGAACTCCGTGAACAGACGTTCTACGCGGATGCTGCCCCTGCTGATCCGAGTGTGCTAAATGAGGGCGCAGACGGGAATCGAACGCTCGATGAACT
>LFCJ01000483.1_pt1 | contig 24703 bp, 14 predicted proteins | sample 643141 | NCBI WGS metagenome assembly LFCJ01 (sample SAMN03766243, study PRJNA286221) | soda lake metagenome | biome: soda lake; feature: Kulunda steppe; material: water; isolation source: sample B1-Br-g2 brine of Lake Bitter-1 | place: Russia: Kulunda steppe | collected 2010-07
GTGTGTGTGTGTGTGTGTGTGTGTGTGTGTGTGTGTGTGTGTGTGTGTGTGTGTGTGTGTGCGCGCGCGCTTGTGTGTGTGTGTTTGCATGTGCGTACCGGGCGGGTGGTGCATGTGTGCGCCCACACCTGTGCGTCGTATTTGTGGTGCGTCGTGTGCGCATGCCAGAGCACGCTTGCTTGCACCTGTGCACGCATGCGCGCGCGTGTGTGCATGTGTGTACGTGTGTGTGTGCGTGCGTGCGTGTGCGTGTGTGTGTGATCAGGTGACTGTCCTTGACCACTTCTCTTGAACTCTGAGCAGTGAAAAAATGTAGACCTCCATGCTTGTAGTCCCATTGGGCTCACTCACTTCAAGTCATGGTGGACTCTGCCCTGAAAAAATCACAAATAGATAAAAGCATGTTGAATGCATATACAAGGCTATCTGTTCGTGAATGAAATGAAGAAATGGATCAAAACACTAAAAGATTAGGATTTCATAAAAATAAGGATCAGGAAGACTACACTGAATCTGTTCAATGTGTGAAACCTTTCAAATTTCTGCGGTTTTAGGCATGTAGGCCAATGCAAGCGCCTACATCACACAGCTCACAGCTGTAAATTAGCCTATTCTTCCAATGGATCCCCCTCCTTTGTAGGTAACATATTTTCTTGAAAGGTTGAACTTTCATCTCAGACTCAGCTTTCCTTTTACCAGGTGGCAAGTTCTTTTGCTGATGGGTGATGGAGTGCGGACTCATCACCAATTGGCATGTGAATGATGTGTCCTTAAACATTCAGTAAATTGCCCCCTTCCTCTAAACCCCACTGAACAGCCACCACCTACCCCATACCACTGAACACTTACAGCTTGATTGCTTAAGAGCGAGCAATAGCAAAATGTGTAGGAAACACTTTTGTGCCTGCCAAAATGGTGCCTAACTACGCCACTGTTGCCAGCAATGCGTACAGAGCCTCAAATTACTACACAGACTGACTGCTCACGAGAAGTTTTCATGGTTGGGCAACGGAGCAGTTTGGTTGGTGGCAAGATAGTCTAGTCAACCTGTGACGTCTAATTTTGGCGACCCCAGTGGTAGGGACTGTCAATTGGGAGCACAAAGCAATGCTAAATGAAGCTAGTGAGAGTAAGCGCTGAGAGAAATTTGCTGGTTGGAGAACAGAATCTGAGTCAGGTGCAAATGACAGGGCAATTTGCCAACAGAATAGATTCGGAGGCAAGGTGGTGCAAGCACATTTGCTGGGGTTTAGCCACTTACAACATGCTTGTGGAGGACGTGGACAGCCGTAGACACACACTCAAAGATGTAACGGATCTGATTTTCTGGCATCGGTGCCGCGCCTGACTTTTGCATGGACTCCACTAAGTCCTGTGAGCATTGCCAAAAATGCATGAGTAATCCACCAAGCCCAATGTACGTTGACTGAGAAGTGCAATGCTAGTAGCTAGAGAATGCAGGCAGACCAGCTGCTTGCCTGAACGCCAGCTTGTCATATCCATCCTGCAGATCTCACAGAAAATCCTCCCAAACGCAGCAGGCAATCATTCCAAAGCCTACAAATGCTGCTCAAAAAAAGACGGCGTACATGTTGTAGCACACTATTGCAAGCCTATAAGCCTTAAGTCTCATACAATTGGCACTTTCGTGTATTAAGTATAAACCTGCAAGCTACTGCCCTTAAGCAATCAGAAACGTTGTAAATTTGTGGTGCTTCAAAAGCTGTCACTCACAGTTCATCAGGTCATAGGGTTATTGCAGCACAGATGGCGGCAAGGAAACTCAGTAGCAGCCAACAACAGGGGCGGTGCCGCAGGTTTCATGCCAATGAACCACTTTTGTGCTGGCTATACTCCTGAAGAACAGACGCAGAAATAGGGCTGCCACTACACCACCTTCGACTTTAAATTGGAGTCCTGCACTCACCTCAACACCTCCTTCCATGACAAACACGTATGGAAACCCTGGGTATCTGCTGTGGTCATCAAACATGACCTACAAGCGTAGCCATCAACACCCAGATATCCTTGATACATTAATGAGTACTGTGAAATTACTTCATGTGGTTATTAAAGAATAGTATTACTGTCCTATACACAACGTCCACAAATAAGTTCATCAATTTTCCCGCAATTTTGTAAGCGTCTGCAAGGAATTTCCAAACATTATATTTACGTAAGCTTCTCAATTTAGCACTCTCTGCCAGAATTGTAGCAGCCTCTACTCTAGCATATCTGTGTCTACTTCAGATGTGACCTCCTGTGACTCCAAGGACACCTTCGTGGGCCCACCTCCTGCCCCTCCCCCTGTCCAAACTAGGGGGAGGGGGCTGGCTTGCAGTGACTACCGCTAGCTGCTTCTCATGCTCCCCAACATGGCGAGCGATACCAGGATCAAACTGAACCTCCCTGGGCTGCCCATCAGTCTCTGAACACTTCCACTTTGTGCAACCCATGTCAAATAGCGTCAACCTTCATCAGAATCCACTTTGTGCAACCTTCATCAGAAATGCATCCACTTTGTGCAACCCATGTCAAATAGCGTACCTTGCCCCTTAGGAGTGTGGGTCTCAATAATTGGACACGGGCTTGGCCCTGAATCAAACCCTAATGCTCCACAAGACCCTTCAAAACTTAATTCCAAAAGGTTTTTTTAGCGCAGACCTCCAATGATTCTTCATCTCCTTATCTCCTTGCAAAAGCCAAAGAGCAGTACAGTAATCATATCAAGCATTACAGTAATCATATCAACCCGTAAACTATTGGCATAATATTCCTATCATTATCGATTCTTGGTCATAATAATTTTTCTCAAGGGTAAAAGTATGCTTATATATTATCACATGAATGCACATGAGTCAAGCGACATGACATTCCTTAAATACCAAAGTAGGAATCAAGGTATTTTGAAATGAAACTTTGGTAGTCAAATAAAAAATAGATTGCTACACAAACCTGCTTCATGCACAAAACTGGCCCGCAAAGAGCCTGCTGGCATGTGCATTGTATTGCACAAGCGAACCGAAGTAAAGCCTTCTCCTTTTTAAATAGTTATCCTCAGCAAAACTTAACAGAGTGACAAAGCAGAAAATGTTTATCCTTTGAATACATCAATAACACCCAGATATGTGTACCAGGCAACCTGGTGAATTCCCTGTTCGGTTGCCTGCCAATTCAGCTTCAGCTTATCCCCTGCATTTCTGGAGTTTTGTTACAACTAAGCACATCCACCTACCACCCCAAGACCCAAGGAACATTGAGCTGCTCTGATTGTCCAGCATCCTTAGGCTAAAGAACGGACAGCAAGAACATTCCCTTAATTCGAATATCCGGGGTGTGAAAAGGCCAAGAATGACCAATGCTTTAGGGACAGGGCTACCATGAAATTGAAACCACATGATAATTTTGTGGTCTAGGGGGCCGGGTTTGTGCCAATCAGTGGCTGTGGTAGCCAGGCTTCACACTGTGGCAAAAGAAACTGTGCCCTCCTTATCGGCACTGGTTTCAACAAAAAATACTTCTTCACAAGTGGTGAACACAGGCATTCATTCATACGAACGAATTCATGGTGAAAAGTCAAAGGGCACTCTTGTGGTGAGCATGCCCCCTTAAAATTGGGTCAAACACACTCAAAAAATTAACCAATTCATCATGTAACTTTAATTCTTGTATCCTGGTTCAGGCGTCTTAAAGCTTTCCACTTAGGTAATGTTTAGAGCGCTGCCATTTATTTTGAGCCAAAGGTGTGTGTTACAGACTAACACCAGTTCCCTTCCAACCAAATTTACTGAAAGTTGGGCTAGAGCAGGAGCATCTTGCATCTACTCACTTCCTCAGTTGGTAGGTCCCTGGGTATGGTGGCAATGACGTTGCCGAAAGAGACCAAGCTCTGCAAGACCTACGTTGACAAGCAAACCCATGCAAAACCTACGTTGACAACCCATGCAAGACCTACGTTGACAAGCAAACCCATGCAAAACCTACGTTGACAACCCATGCAAGACCTACGTTGACAAGCAAACCCATGCAAGACCTACGTTGACAAGCAACCCTCTGCAAGACCTACGTTGACAAGCAAACCCATATGGTGGCAAGACATAATTTCTCTGCAATGAGAATCTTGCATTGGTCTCGTTTGTTTAGAGAACACACTACCTGCTTGGTATGCATGAAGAAATAGCATGCTCTGCAGCAGCAGATGTGATCCCAGCAGAACACATAAGCAGAGCATGCTTCATCAATTGCATTCCATCAGTTTTCATACATCCAACACAAAGACCAATGTGCGCATGGGCTCAGACAAAAAAAGTCATCGTGCCTGAAAAGCGAAATCTCTGGCCTCCTTGGTCCGATTGAACTTTATCGCTACTGCATTGCCACTGCACACAGCAGCACACAAGTAAATTATCTTTTTTATTCTTCAATCAAAGCGTGACATGGCAAAAAAATTATCCTCATACATAAGTAAGGATTGATAATTAGGGCGTCTCCAAATCTCAAAGAGGACCTTTGAGGCTCTACAGAGCCTTGGGCTACATGGAAAAGGCCTTGGTGGTGCATTGTTGTCAGAAAGCTGCTTTTCACAGACAAACCCAAACGCCCTGATCCTTTTCCAAAGTTTGATAATATAAAAATAACATTTAAGATGGACCGGCCCTCCTGGAGGCCGGAATGAGTCAGGAGAAACCCAAGCAGCTGGTCTGCCTGCACCCCTGGCTGCCCGTCTCTCAAGCTACCTCACTACACATTGCTGTTCAGTCTAATCTTGAGCATTTTGTTCACGCTGCTTACTGGTTGTCCTCCTCAAAGAGCTGCAGGCTGCTTGCCAGGTCTGCCTCTGCACTCTTGCTGCACTGCCTGCTGTCACAATGCACGGAAATTGGCTTCCGTGCATGCTCCAGAGTGAGCCTGCATCGAAGCTTGCTGCTCATCAGCCCCCAAGTTGACATGCTCAATGATGGTTGGCAAGCTGCCATCTTCTTTTGGGGAGGAGCTAAGTGGCCAGCTCACTCAAACTCTTCTCAAAGGGCGTCAGCTTGGCACGCCTACATACACAGCACAACACACAACTTGTGCGCACGGAGCCCACACAGGCAATAGCCACTTGCTAAAGATGCACATACACCCCTTTCATTTATTTAAATACACACATTAACAAGCAAACACACACATGCACATGTACGTACATGAGTTCCATTCCTGCACATGTGCCAGCCTCCTCTCTCACCTGAGCCCCTCTCTGAGAGCAGGGCCCGCGCCTCCTGCCAACTCCACAATCTGCAGCTGACCTGGCTGCAGCGTTGACTGGCATTTGAAGCCTATGCCGTTGCTACTGCCTCCTGTCTGCCCGTTGCTGCTGCTGCTTGATGCTGCTGCTCTTTGGGGACCCGACCCTCTCTCACTCCCAAGTGATGCTCCTTGGGCACTAAGCTTTACAGATGTGTCTTGCAAGCACAGAGGGGTTGGATGGGCTGAGCAACTGCTTGCACAGTTTGTACTGTATTTTGCACAGGATGGGTTTGCATCTGACTCAGTGACAAGCACCGCACTCATGCATTGCCACCACCAATCCTCCCATTGCCCTCATGATTTCTCATGTTTCAAAGACTGCATCTGCCATCACTTCATCCTGCCCAGCACACCTCCACAAACCAAGGCACCTGTCCCCCACGTCTGCCATGTTTGTATCCCACTCATCTCATTAATACGTATGGGCATGTTTTGATTTAATATTGACTATGAAATTTATCAGATAAATTGAAAATTTTGGAGCATGCCCAGGCGCTGTTCTAGTGAAAAAGGATCCCCAAGGCTTCAAAACCTCTGGCAAAGAGGATTGTAGAGGCTTGTCTTTTTGAGCCACGGCGAGTCAGCTACCCACTCTTTTACATACAACGTGATCTCCCACCCTGTAACAGTAACTTGCTCAAAATGCTGAAATGGGGACTGGGGCTGATATGGATAAGAATTCTGCTCAGAGAGCTAAAGTCATGTATGTAAGCTGAGTAATTTTCAAGTATGAGCAGGATTCAGGAAGTGGCTGTACAACTCACTCCAAAGACTTGCATTTGCTTCACATGTAGGCCATCTTAAAATGCACATGTCCTGCTTACCTTGCAATGTGTTTTGCCAAAATGACCTGTGAGACAGGTTAAGATGAAAGCAGGAAGCCAATTATGATTGAAAAATGGACTCAGAAAGGGTACAGGCAGTTTCCATGTCCAGCACTGCTTTTGAGAGTAATGTGTTTATACAGAGCTTGCAGGCAGAGATATTGCATGATCCACTACAGTGCACACACCTCATCTGTAAGTGATTCACAATTTAAAGTGCCAAAAAGTATGCTTGCACCTACCTTGCCCTCAGCACCCTCTTTCACCTCCTGTTGCTTGCTGACCTGAATGCACGCATGTACAGCAACTTCTGTGGTTGAAGAAATGCACACCTCAAATGCCAAGTAAGCACATGTTTATGCAGCATAAACTTGCAAGCAAAGGTGTGATATATGCAATGCAAAAGAGCAGTTTCTTTTGACTGCCTTGACAGACTTATCATGCTCTACTTTAGCTATGAAATGTACAGGCCCAGTGATTGTCCCAATGATAATCTCTTTCAAATATATCCACCATCATGCATGCAACTGTACATGCAAAATTAAAAAGACGGCCTTCTCTACAGGCGGGCTTTACCAACCTCAAAAGTGCCGCGGTATGTCTGCATCTGGTTCAATGCATTCTCTAGATAGGTGACCACCTTTTCATTACAGGCATCTGCAATTTAAGACATTGCGGCACAGTCCATTCTGTCCTTAAGCAGTCCGCACATCAAATGCAGTTGTGCTTTGCATGCATGTGCAGTTATGGGATAAGGTTGAGATGGGTCATGTAAATTTTATCGCGTTGTACGCGTTGCAAAAAAATCTGAATCTTTGCACATTGGAAAGCCCTTAGAGTCCCAATGCGTAACCTGGCCCCCCGGCATTTCCTGTGTTGTTCAGCCTTGCTCACTACTACTAACTGCAATTGCAAGTATTTTGCTGCATCTTTGCAGGTGCCTTAGTTTAAAGCTAAGATGTCCTCGCAATTGTTGCTGTACAAATGATGCCTAGCTGGCGCTGCTCTGCTGCCCCTGCTGCCTACCCCTGAGCATTGATGACCCTCATCTCATACAGGATGGGCTGCAGGACTATCTCATCCGCTGTGTAATTTTCATACCCCACAAGCAGGGGGTTGTGTGCAGGAATGCGGGCAGCACCAGCTACAGAGATATGCTTGCAGTCCTTGCACCCAGGCCCCTTCTACCCAGACTGCGGACAAATTCGTCCTAATTACAGGCATTGTTTGCATCTTATGCAAATAAGTCTGGGCAAATGGACATATAACCCAACCCTGGGATAAGGAAGTGACGACTCAGGCCCTAAGTCAGATTTTGCCTTACATTGCAGAGCCGTCTTTCCCAGTTTGTCTCTGGCCTGAAGAGCAAAGTTCAGGGCAACAGAAAACAAGCAACATGTGAAAAAAGCATGAATGCAAAGCGGTTTATTGCGATTGCAAGAAAGCTGTCAAAACAAACTTCAGAAGTAGAAGGGTCAGTCACTAGTGGGCTTAAGCTCTTGACCTGTTGAAAGAACGGAGGGAGCAAGTCTAGACAAACCCCGCTCATAAGCCTGCCAATTAACTAATTTCCCAAGTGCATTGCTGGCAGAAACATAATAAGCATAAAAGGTTGATCAGCTTCCGATGCTTCTTTTGCTATTCTCACAAGGAGCAGGACTTGCCAATACAGGTGTAATTGTCTTACTTTTTACAATCTAAGCGGACCTTTATTGAGACGTCCCTCTCCAGCAGCATTTCAATAATTGCCGAACTCCCAGTTTGTGCCGCACTGTCAACGAGGGTGAAATTGTGGCAAAAGGCAGGTGAATTCCAAAAAAATGTCTTTAAAAATCAACCAGTTCGGACTTTGATCATACCATTTAGCACAAGTCCACAGCAAGGACTTGGACCTACCACATGAGAAGGGTCCTGCTATTTTTGTCAGTTTCATTCTTCCCGGTCTTGGGCTCAGCCCCTGAATTCAGCAGGACCTGTGCCACACCAGCGTGGCTCTTCTTGATGGCAAAGAGGATGGGCGTGGAGTCGTAATCAGACACTGCATTGGGATTGGCATTATACTTCAGCAGCAGCTCAGTGCCCTCGACCCAACCTGCAGGCAGCAAGTGCAGCAGAAACATTTCCCTTAGCGCCTGGTGCAATTTGTGAGCATAGAACCAAAGCACTGGCGCCTTGTGCTCTTGGACTTACCAACGAGAGCCGAGTAATGAAGTGCAGTCCAACCGTCCACATCCTTTTGATTAACCACTGCTCCTAGGGAGAGAAGCAAGTCCAATGTCTCATAGCTCCTACGCAAAAAGAAAGGCAGATTAATGAGTGCACGTAGTTTGATTAATTTGGAACGAGCCATTCAGGCACTGGATGTGGCCTCTCAGACCATCTTCTGCACTTCTTACAAAATTCTCGCATGTGTTTTCCATACAGAATTTGCATTTGCTTCAGACATAGCTGTCTACTCAAGGGCAAATGTGATGGTTCAGCTGTTGTGCAAAAACTGAACTCTGTATTTGCACACATGAAGAATGCACCTGAGGCTCATAGATTAAATCAGGGTATTTCTCAAGCAAGCCATTGATTCCAACAAAGAAGAGTAAATGTGAGCAACCTGGCTTGTAGTAGGCATTATGCTTGACTATCTATACGTCATCATGGTGTAAGCCTGGACAAAGAAAATTTCCCACACTTTTCGTCCAGGAAGGCCTGAACATGCATGTGTAGGGATCAGCGTTTGCTTATAGCGCTAGATAGGGCAATAAAAGTTTCAGACATAGAGCGCGCCAAAATTGATACTCAAAAATTCGGCCTTGGGCCCCCGTGATAGGATTATTAAAAAATTGCTCGGGCCCATTCATGGAGACGAGCCTTACATATAAAACTTGCACTTAAGTGCCAGATACAGGGCTAAACTGGTTGCTAGGGGCCCCCCAGCCACGACTATATTAATTTTTGAATTTTCACTTTTTGCTTGGGGGCATTTTACGGGGTACTGTACCTCCTTTGACCTCAATTATGATGCCGAAATGGCAGATGTAGCTGCTGAATTATAGCAAAATATAGTGCTTGTAGTGCTATTTAGTGCTTTAAAACTGCCTCATATAGCGCTTTATACCAATCCCAATGCAAATGTAATCTGGTGTGTCCTTGGAACATATACAATTTTTACTCAGCTATGCACAACTTGACCTTGTATTTGCATCAAGCAGCGGCTCAGTGCGCATTTGCTGGTGCCAAGTAGGCCAGGACAGGGCCAAGCTCGTGGGACAAGTGGGTACGGGGACAAAGTCAAAACATGCAGCACAAGAGTCTAATGGTGTAATCAAATCTGGCTCACGAACCTCACCTGGAGAAAGCTGCCAGATGGAGAGGTGCAACCTTGTCTTTGATTTTCCTGGCAAGCAAATCCATATTCATTGGGGTGGAAGCATGCGTGGACGCATGAAATAGGACGCTGGAACGAACAAGAACTATCCAAAGGGTTTGCGTGCACACACATTCTCACCTTGAAATGCCTATGCACAGGCTTACTAGGATGCACATGTTGCACACTGCCTGCAAAATTGACGTGCAGCCTCCACATACCAGGGGTAGTTATTTTTTCCGGGATTCTGGCGCTGTTCTTCCTCCTGCAAGTTCAATGTTTGCAAAAGCCTGACAATTGCAACAGCACAAAGTCATAACCAGCATTGAGGGCATCACAAGGTGCACACCCGGTAGCGTAGCCTGTCAAGAGTTCTTGCTAGCTGTTACTACTGCATCCGTCTTAAGACGGCTCATTTCATTAAAAGGAGCCACATGGCACTTAGCAAGCAGGCCATTGCAGGTGAGATGCACAAAAACTCTACATATGCCAGAGTTGAGCTGGAAGCTACTAGTGGCATAGCCAAGGGCTTGCGCCAAAAATGTGTGAGATTGTCACCGTGAGAGGGCCCATGAAGGACATGTATACAACTTCCCTTCTTTGCTATTTTATACGCACGAGCTAGTCCTCAGAATACTTTTCCTTGTGATTCAGTTGTACGAGCATATGCCACTAGTAGGTTCCACGAAAGCAAAAGCCCAAGCTGTGAATACCCAGCATTGGGCAACGTTTGCTTACCATCACACACTCATCCATGTTGATTTGCCAGGGTTTGCCTGTGTCATCTGAGATGTTCACTGCCACCTGCATCCATGCTTGCACGTAAAGAGTGAGCCAGCAAAATAACAAAGGCTGTACATCAGCCATGATGTATCTGGTATCAAGCAGCTCTTTGTGAGTCACAAGAGGCTTATCAAAAACAAGCACCAATAAACACAAAAGACAATGCAAAATCCTGTACCTTGATACCGGGGCTGCCAAAGCCAATCATGAACACTTGGTTGCCTGGGGTAATTTCCTGGCCAGCAGTTCCAAGGTGTTGGCCATTACGAGTGTATGATACCTGTCAGAACATAAATACATATTTGAAGAATGAATAAAAAAACTGTTCGGACAAAACAGCGTGTTCACTCTTATTTCAATGCACATCCTTGTTTTTAAAGAAATGCAGAACATAGTGATGAACAAAAGCTTACCGTGGCAAAGGCTGGATTGTATATAAGTCCAATGGTCTGCATGAAAGCAAGACAGATTTAATGGCATGACCAAAGAAGGGGAAATCGCGTAAAATGATTCTATTTCTAGTGATATACAGCAAGATAAGATGGGCAAGTATTTGATCATTGTGCCACTATGCTAGGTAACATGTAATTTCAAACATTTGCATGATGGAAATGTCCATGCATACTTGATTTTAGACTGCTACAGATCTAAGAATTCAGGAAAGTCGAATGCACTCACGTCCCCTTTTCCAAACTTAGGACCGTATTGAGTGGTGGTGCTGAGGCTTCCAGTCAAGGCACAGCCAGTAAGTCCAGAATAGCCGATTGTGCCGGGGTACATTCCTGAAGTGCATGATGCAGATCAAAGACATACAGATAATGCTTATAGATTCCTTGAAATAAAGATAAGCAAGTCATGATACATGAAGCAGAGTAAAGATGGTATACTGCGCCATCGACAGCAGTAAAATTAATGTGTCAGCCACGCTCAGAAAAGGTTTAACCTTCCCTCGATTTTACAAACCTGTAGAAGTATGCTCACAATTCAGCTGCTCATAAGATGCTGCTCTTCTGTGAACAGCTTGAACAGCTTTCATCATTGCAGTCTATCCAAATATCTCTGCAACTGAAGCTAAAGATTTTTGTCATTCAAAAGAAGAGGCTGCTATTTCCCGTCTGTATGGGCAGGACATACACCAAAATGTGGCGCTTCCGCTTAGTTCTCCCAACTAAAGATGACATGCTCACCTGGCATGTAGTCATAACGTCCGTTGTCTATTCCTTGCCCAATGGTGAGATTGCAGGGATGATCACCATCTATGATTTCGAACTCCATGTACGTGAGCTGCAAGTTTGAAAGAAAAAACACATTTTTGCTGTGAAGTGTGTACAAACACATACAAGCTCAGACTCTTGACATAATGTGTTTGAGTCAAAGCATCTCAAACTGGTTGACAACGCATGCCTGAATCCACATGAACCAATTGCAGGCTCAAAACTAAAAACAGAGGCGGAGTGACACCCACCAGCCTGTCATTGGCCATTGTGTGCACTGCCAGTGCATTGCCATCAAAGCCATCCTCAGTGGACACAGATGTGACAACGTAGTCGTCGATTGATAGATTCTCCCTGCAAGATGCAAGAGCAGCTGCTGCTTGGAAAAAATGCACATGCCGCCAAGTCAGAACAGAATGATCAATCATTTATGAGTGTGGCCTCTTCTTGTACAGGTCGGGTCATTCCAGATGTCGGGATGAGTCACAGGCTGTTCCATCATCTCCCCTCCTGTTCCACCCCCTCAATTCCACCCATATCAACCTAGCCGCTCAATCCTTGGCATTCTTTTCATCTTGTTAGGCAAGGAGCTGCAGGCTGGACTCCAGGTTGACAATAGATAAGTCCTTGTGTTGCAGCAGATGTAAATCAGCATCTGCGCGCGCGCCAAAGTAGGCCTTGACCAGTGCTTGGTGCACATCTGGCCCCAAATTGGCCAGTTGCGCTCGCAGACACAAGCTGTGGGAGCATGCATAGCAGGTGCACTGTTGCAAGGGTGGAGAAGCCATGCTTGGAAGCCCACAGGTGCAAGTAGAAGACACATTGAGTGGTGGGGTCTGAAGTGCCTGCTGCTGCCAAGTGCTTTCTTTCCCTTTCTCCATCCATTCTTTCAAGGGTCCCCCCATCCCCCCAAGAGACTTGGCTAGTCTCACCGTCTCGTCGTCGTTGAGTCTCGGCGAGACCCTTACTTATTAGTGACTTGTAATAGGACAAGTTCTGCCACCATTGAAAAGCCCTTAGTGCAAAAATTCTGCCTCAAAGCACCTGGTGCGTCAGAAGGAGACTTCGTGAACGCAGAGGTTGGCTGGGCCTTAAATTGAAAGAGGATTTTTTTTACCATTTTAACAATGGAATTCCTGGAGTAGACCAATTGGACTTCAACTACCCATGAGCATTTGCCAATTCTGATTCCCTGGATGGAGAACTTCCAGTTGACACAAAACCTAATGCATTGCAATCTTCCCAGATTTAGGGCCAAGGAAGCAGTAACATGGTGCTCATGCAGCCTTTCTGCGAAGACTGATCGCAAGACAAGATAGAACAATTGAAACATTACTCAGTGTTTTGCTCTGGTACTGGTCATATTTGGGGGGGCATTGATTGTGATAGGGACGTCAAGGCCTTATCATCCAAAACATTGATAAACTTTGCTACAGCCATTACTTATGCTTGAGTTACATTAAACAAACAGTGCCAAAACACATACATTTCATAGATGAAGGTATATCAAGCTACCCGGCATCAGCAATGCAATCAGCTTACCGTCTCCATTGCTTCCACTTCACTTCTGGCCTCCGCAGACGGGCACCTTGGCATGTTTGGCTACAAGACAAACACGTGCATTCTATTAAAATGAGACTTTGTCCTTCATGCCAAAGACAAGTGACAAGTCTTGGAAAATATGTGCTGTAGATCCTTTTAGCAGTTGCCGCTGGTTGCAAAGCTTGCTTCAAATTGGGAGTACAAACAAAACAGAGATCAATGAAAAAGCCTGTCTGTTGCTTACGCAAAATACAAGGCCTCTCCTGTGCATGCACATTTTGTTTCAATGCCTTACTTGATATCCATTCCCACTTCATACAAAAGCCAACGCATGACTTCAGTTTGCCTGGAAGTGAAGAATGAGAAATCAGCTTTGTTTTGAGACAGCAATTAACCAATGGACAAGTGAGCAACATTGATAAGAGCATGGATTATTACGCCCTTGCTCCTGCTTACACACTTGTTTAAATGAAAGGACGGTTTTGTTTGAATAAATTCTTTCCTTCAGAAACAGTTCGCAATTTGCCTGACCAAGGCCTTTGGCGAAGCTACTCACAAAAGTAAGTGGATACATATGCATTAAATTGCATAACATTAAAGATGCTGCGCACTGATGTGTCATCCGTGCAGAATGGCCACCTGCTGTGGCTCTTTGTGCTTGCATGCAAGCTGAGCACCTTCCTCCAGTATCTGGGCCCACCTTCCTCTTAAGCTGCAGCTCTTTTGCTAACTTGCCCCCACCTTTTCGGATGGTCACATCTACCTGATCTGTTTTACATGCTTAGCAGGAGGAAATCTCTATGAGGGGGACATGAGGGGGACCCTATGTATAATATATGATTATATGGCAAGCTTACACAGCAAAGATTATATGCTAATCTTTGGATCAATCTTCAAGTTATACTTTTGTCGAAGCAGATGTGGTGGGCAGTGGCAATGCAAGCAGGATCCAGAAAACCTTGATTCACACACACCCATAAGAGGCTGCAATATGCATAAGGGTCTGCCCAGAAGAGGTAGCCACAAGCTTGTCTTGGATTGGAGTTTCCAGTGGGAGCAAAAAGAGCTTCATGTTGTCTACATGACCAGCCTATGCATGCAAGGCACATTTTACAATATGGAGTAAGAAATATGGATAAGTTACATGAGTGACTCATCTTAAAAAAGCGTATCTACAGGATGCCTTTAAGTGCAAAAAAAGTTTTGTACCTGAGCTGCACGGTGGACCGCCATCATACCTGTGAGTAATGAATGAGCAGCAGCTTTGAGTAATCAATGAAAACTAAGCAGAAGCGGCAGCAGCAAGAGCAGCAGCTGCAGCAGGAGAAAATGAGTGAAGACTAGATTGGTGACCAACGATCCTGATCTTTCCAGACACAGGCATACAGCTGCAAAACCACAAAAAGGGAAGCAAAAACAGTGGCATGTAATACCTCCATCTGTCATGTGGGTGACGCAGGCTCCCAAAGACAGCAGCAGTTTGCATATTTCAACCTGGAATGCAAATACAATAAGAAAAGCAGAACTACATTTAATACAACTTGCGGCATCAAAAATGCAGCATCTGTAAATTGATCTGAATGACAAAACGACTTGAGTGAGGCTGTGTCAATGCACCACATGCCTAATTTCCTTACTTGCCCAAAGATGCAGCTGGTGGTCAATGGGGAACTGCCTGCAGGCAAGATGACAAGCCACCATAATTCAAATTGCATTGAAAAGTTCAAATTAAAGCACAAGTCATGATTGGAGAAGCAACAGCTTACAGCCTCAGCTTCATACAATAAAGTTTGCAACCATGCAATGCTCTTAAGTACATTGCTGAACCTTGTGCACTCTTATTGTATCGCAAGGGAACTGACAAGGTCTGTTTATAGCTTTTGAATAAGCTGCCAAAGAATGCATGTGCCTCAATCACGGCTGGGGCACTGCTAAAAAACCCAAGTCCCACCTTTCCAATCAGTTGAATTGACATCTGCACCTCTGTCAATCAGCTCGTGCACCACCTGCATAGAATATGTTGCTTTCCAGAATTTTGGGGACAAAATATGGAAAGTTTCTCTGGAAGAAGCCCCAATGAGTTACACGTTTGCAGAATACGTTTGTTCTAACATCCTCACCTTCAAGTGCCCAGCTCTTATAGCGAAATGGAGGGCAGGTGCTCCATCAGCATCTAGACTGCAGATTCAAAATACAAAAGAATCTCAAAGATCAAGATGGTATGTTGAATCCTTTTGGTGCCTGATTGCTCTCACTGAATTGCTGTTGCATTTCATAAAAGCCATGGAGATATTGAGAGGGGCAAACCTTGCCATTGGGACCAAAAGCAGAGCCTCTGGTAGAATTCATTTCTCTTGTATCAAGAAAGAACTAGCAACAAGGAATCAGCACGCATGCATGAACATGCATGTATAAAGGCCAAATGCATCCACTCCTCACTGCACACAGACCTGTCCACCATCACATCTGGGGAGTCCAACAGCAGCTGCACCATTTGGAGATTTCCTCGGCTGGCAGCGTACTTCAACGGTGGATCCCCATTCACACAAAAGTTGGGGTCGGCGCCCGCCTTCAGCAAAGTACCCACCACCTTCAGATACACAGCATGAGAAGGAGCAGATCAGCAATTGCAAGCGATTGCACCATGCACAACTGCACCAAACAAAGCAAAAACGACTGCATGAGGGCTTTACAGAACATTCATTGGTCATCGCTTGTGAACCAACCTCTGCGCTTGCATACTGGGCAGCTGAAGCCAGGGCTGAGTCGGGGCTTCCCTTCTTTGGATTCACACGGGCATTTCTGTCAGATGTGAGAAGCATGTACATGAGAGACTGAAAGGAGTAAAGCTAAAAGCCCAGAATTCAATATGTCAAGATAATATCTACCAGGTCTTTGCTTTTTACCAAGGCCAGAAGAAAAGCCTCCAACGCAGGAAGACCGGGCAGACAGGGAAATAATTAAGCCAGGGACAGACAATGTAGGACATCTCACCCACCTCTCCAGTAGTAAGTTCACAGCATCCAAGCGGTCATGGCGTGCTGCTGCCACTGTTTGCAAAGGGCACAGGCACAATTGTAACCATTTTCTATATCACAAAGTTGTATTTTGAGAACGCATGGTACGTTAATCTGTGCAGACATCACGGCAAATTGCCTACAATATTGGCACAAAATGATCACCCACAACAAGATCATTAGAAGCTACGCTTAGACCTACTTGGCAGAAGGTCACAACTCCATGATGCCGACAATCAGAAAAAAATCCATGTACATGTATGTGGGCCTCTTGACCTTTTCTAATACTACAGACCAAGCACAGCACTTACTCAATGGAGTGCATCCAGCAACATCTTCATGCTCTATGTCCGAGCCTTTACTCAACAAGTGCTCGATTACCTGTAGCAAAATTCCACTCAAAAAAATCAGACAACCCATCAGGAGTAGCTTGCATAATGAGCTAGGATTGTTCATGCAAGGGGATTTGAGTGCTGTATGTTCAGCACTCACAGAAGCATGTTTCCTGAGCTAGCAAACATCAGTTGTAATCATCGCTTTTTCCAAAAATCAGCCAAATTCTTTAACAAAACTAAATGTGCTTGACAATCTTGTCATCATAATGCTTGATGGGATGGTTACTGCCCAAACAACTTAATGTTGAATACAATTGCTACGAATGAATGAGTGGCAAACATCATTTTGCGTCATTGTCAGGCAGCAGCTTTCAGGTCATCACCACCACTGGGTCACCCCTTCCTTAGACAAAGGTGGCCAGATAGGGTCCTCAATGCATAACTTTGCAACCATTTCCTGACCTGAGCATACAATTGGATAGCTTGATTGTTTTTAAGTTTTGATGGTGCCCGTGGTGTAAAAAATGGTGGGAAAATATTTTTTGAGAATGTAATGCTCTAACGGTTCACACCATCTCCCATACACAGCCCCAAACTCCAGACTTGACGCGCATTCACATGTGTAAAATCTGCCTGCACCGCCTGTGTGGATTTGGGCGTGGGAAGCTCCACTGCTGATCTGTGCGCTGAGGAGAGGCAGATGTAACGCAACATTTTGGCCCACCGCTTCCCACCCACACCCTTGTTTGCCTCCATTTAAGAATTTTCTAATTGTCTTTGATTACCTGCAGCCCTCAGGCGTGGTCCGGCTTGAAAGCATGCAGGGGTTGCAGAGATATTGCACTTCCTGTGTTGACACCCACATCTGGTCGCGACGGGGTCACCCACCGGACAAACCTTCCCTGACCCCCTCCCCCAAATCTGACTTGGTAGCATCAAACCATCATGCAAGTGCAGCTTAAGTCCTGGAAAGCGGCAGGATTGGAGCAAGTTTGGGAAAGTGCCATTTCCTGCCAAAATGGTGTAAATTGGTGCCAGGCTGGCCAATGGCGCACACACCGCGCCCCCACCTTGCATCTTTTCACATGGCCTGACTGTAAACTACATATTTACATTCAATGCATGGTTGGGTCTGGCAGTGGGGCGAGCATGGGGGCAGAAAAGCAAGTTGGCCATGTTTGGGGGGTCCAATGGTGGGTACGACCTTCATAAAAGTTCTTATGTTTTATTTAAGGTTGCTGTGTACAGAATAATCCACAGGCAAGACTGCCTGGCTATGGTTTTGTAAGTCGCAGAAGGTGTGCAACAATAAAATCCATGTTTCTTGCTGAAAGCATCTCATACATAAGCATACCTGACAGTAGCCATTGACAGCAGCCATAGTAAGCGCGCTGCGCCCGTAGGCAGTACAGATATGGATGTCCGCTTCAGAAAGGAGCAGGAGCTGTGGCGCAAGCATAGACCAAATAAAATTGAACCTATTATTTACGTTTGTGTCCGTGCAATTGAACACTGGGCACTTCCGAGATTCTTAAAAGTTCGAGATAAAACTGACAGATCAAAATTGGTCAAGATATTAGACAATGTAGCGCACATGCACAATCCACACACCTTCAAGACTTGCAAGTGATTCTGGTTGGCTGAGAGCACCTGAGAAAATTCAACAAGGCACATGAAATGTTAGGCTCCATAATCAACTCAAGCCAGGAAATAGAATAAGCCCGCAAATACCCAAAAATCGAGCTTCACGCAAGACTGCAATATCTCAATATCTACCAGTCTGCTATTTCGCTTTGGACAGCGTGTCAAAAAAAAGTGACACCTGGCAAGTAGGCACATAATCTTGTCCCAAAACAGGTGCTTTGACAAAGAGAACAGCGTCTCATTGAGACAAAGTAAGTCCCACTAAGACAAAGTACTACTTAGCATTAATGTCTGCAGAGTGAGAAGTATAATGCATGCATGGAATTCAGTCCTAATTTTAAGATGCTCTCAGTACTTTTCCCCCTGTGCACCAAAGTGGCTGCTTAGCAGACAAGCTCAAGGATGCAAATTCAGTACTAAGCAAACCATGGATGCATTGGAGGTAGCAGAAGGAAGTGCTTTGACTTGTGTGCGGCCCATTTGACTTCCCAAGAAAGGCTGAGACACTTGTCTGTTGAACCATTCATCAAGAAGGAAACATAACAAGAAAATATATGCCATGCTATCAGGTTTGATGAACTAAATGTATGACCTACCAGTGCAGTCTCCCCATTTTCTGTCCTTGAATCCAAAGACACTCCAGCCGCTATCAGGGACTTCACAATCTAAGGAGAATTCAAATCAAAGAAAAATTGTCAGATTATTTGCACATTAACAAGTGCAAAGAAATTGAACAATGAACATGCCTCTTGGCACTATGTAAGCAAAAGGAGACGGGTGTAATGATTTGCTATATTTTGCCTCAGGCACTTGCAGGGACATAAAAAATGCAGAACTCACCTCTAGGTGTCCTTTGAAGGCTGCATCTGCAGTCACGCAGGTAGGCAATTATGTTCCAAACAAAGATGAGTGTGCGCTTCATCAAGCTCGAAGACGCAGCAACCACCCTTGTCAATTGCAAGGAGTGCAGCAACCTGTCTTTTAATGCATTACTATACACTTTCTTGGAACCTTTCCTTGGGAAATTCCTTGATCTGTGCTCATCATGCAAGCGAACATGACACGCCTATCCTAGGTGTCCGTCTGCAGACAGCAGCTGCCTCTACACAATTCAGTGGTAAGGAGAAAGCATGCTCCTCGTTTTCCTGGGCTCAGTGCCTGCACAGTGTGACTTACAGTGCAGTGGTCCCCAGCCCCTGCAGTCCTTGATATGGACAGAGGCTTTTCCTTTGATGCAGAATTGCACACTTTCAAAGTTGCCGTACTTTGCCGCCAAATTGATGGCCGTGAGGCCCATATGATCCTGCAGGCACAGACAAGATGAAGGTGAGAGGAAGGGGGGAAAAATAGGCAAGCTTGGCTTGCAGCCTGTCCATATAGCTAAAAATAGAGGGTGTACATGCGCAAGGGCAAAAGGTGCATGTGTGGTCACACCTGTATAAAATAGAGGGTGTTCATGCACATGCACCTATATAAAATAGAGGGTGTGCATGCACAAGGGCAAAAGGTGCATGTGTGGTCACACCTGGATTGCAAACGACACATCTCTAAGTCAGGCTCTAGTTAACAATTCATGATCATACAGGGTGTGTTTGCGGGCCTTTGTAAAATAATGTGCACCAGCATGCACGACATTCAGGTGCATCCGTGCATCCATCATCGCCAAGGGTGCGTGGACTGAAGGCTAAGACTGCATGTGCACGCTTCATATGACAAGAACATGGTCAAAGCATGAATCAGACTGCTAAAAATTGGACCAACCTGAGCATTCATGATCACAGACCGGTAGTGTGGGAGTGACGTTGCAGCCGGAAGACTGGGCCTATTCTTCTTTGTGTTGAGCTGCATTCAGTATTGTTTCAAAAGGGTGAGGAAGCTCTACGAGACAAGCTGGACGACTTCCGGAAAAAATTTATGTTTCTGACAGTGACTTGTAAGGCTGTAAGTAATCACACAAGACCCTTTAACTCTGTTCCAGTAACCCAATTTGCGCAGATTATAAAATGTAGCCCTTATCAGTTCAAACATCTCCTACCATCCCGTAGCCCATTCTTAATGTAGGTACTTACAACAGATGACTATAATGAGTTGATGGACCAGGGCAACCAAATGCAGTACCACCGAAGGGTGTCATTGAGATTGTTGAGGATGCTTGTGCTCTGCTCCACAACTCAATGGAAAATTTCCAAGTAAGGCTTCCACAAGTGATATCATGGTGCCACACACAGTCAGACTTTCAGGGGCACTGTCAAGCTTGCAGGGGCACAGCATGACTTACAGGGGCACAGTCTAGCTTGCAGCAGTACAGCCAGACTTGCAGGGGTACAGCAAGACTTGCCTAGGTGCAAAGCCAGACTTGCAGGAGTACAGCAAGACTTGCATAGATGCACAGCCAGACTTGTAGGGGTACAGCAAGACTTGCATAGGTGTATAGCCAGACTTGCAGGAGTACAGCAAGACTTGCATAGGCGCACAGCCAGACTTGCACGGGTACAGCAAGAATTGCAAAGGTGCACAGCCAGACTTGCAGGAGTGCAGCAAGACTTGCCTAGGTGCACAGCCAGACTTGTAGGGGTACAGCAAGACTTGCCTAGGTGCACAGCCAGACTTGCAGGAGTACAGCAAGACTTGCAGGGGCACAGCCAAACTTGCAGGAGAACAGCAAGACTTGCATAGGCGCACAGCTAGACTCGCAGGGGTACAGCAAGACTTGCCTAGGTGCACAGCCAGACTTGTAGTGGTACAGCAAGACTTGCATAGGTGCACAGCAAGACTTGCAGGGGTACAACAAGAATTGCATTGGTGCACAGTAAAACTTGCAGGGGTACAGCAAGAATTGCATAGGTGCACAGCCAGACTTGCAGGAGTACGGACAAGCTTGCAAGGATACAGCAAGAATTGCATAGGTGCACAGCCACACTTGAAGGGGCACAAGATGGTTATGGGTTTAAGTGAAAAGCACGAATGCGGCAAACGCGGTTGCTCGGCACACCTTCTTGATAAGGTCAGCCGTGAGTGTTGCAGTGATGGTTGCCTCTGTTGACGCTCCAAACTCCTCTGGTGGTGCATCTGCCTCGCCCAGGAACATGCCTGAGGCAGCTGTCCGGAGTCTGCTCTTGGGCCTCTCATCTGCAAGTAACAGGATTTACAAACAACATGATGTTCTTGGGACTGCAAATGTCAGGACAGAGCAATGGAGTAACTCTGGCAACTTGCTCACGCGCAGAGCTAGATAGGCAAACAGAGAGATATAAGCTGAATTAGGCGCAATCGCGTGGAAACAAAAGTACCTCATTGCAAGTAAAGTTTTTTATTCTTAGGGGGGAACAATTGCGCGCCAGCTCTAAATCACAGTGCATTAGACCTGCCAACCCGCCCATCTGTGCCTGTGCTGACCCCTGCCCTGGCCTTGATATGATGTCATCAATCGGGGAAGACAGCTGGGGAGCTAGGTAAGTGTTATGGGCCCGAATCCCATGCCAGAAAGCATGACTGTCTGCAGTTCCCACAAATCGCATGCCAGAAAGTTTGACTGCCCGCCGTTTCCACGAATCCCATGCCAGACAGCATGACTGCCTGCAGTTCCCACATATCACATGCAATGTACTGGAATGCATTGACAAGGTGCATGAGCGCAAGCATTAGCAAGAGGTTCATCACTCTTACAAACCTGCAGGGGATGCCTCTGGCATCATGGACACTGCCATTAATAGGCACTTTATCACCTCTAGATGGTTGTTCCTACTGGCAAGATGCAGAGCTGTCCGTTTAGTCTGCGCACAGTCAAGCAACAAAAATGATCTCAAGTCGCAATTGCATTCATTTGCGTCAAGGGAACAGGACTTGACACACAATTATGCTGACATTGTTATGATGCCCTCCAGGGCATCACTGATAACAAAAGGACTGCGCCCTGCCATACCTACTGTGCCCTGCCCCTGCACCCTACCTGCACATGAAGCAAGCAACAGGGGCACAGCAATTGCAAGCAAGGGGCAGGCAAAGGGCAGGACCCAGCAGCGCAGGCAGGGTAGGGTGCAGGCAGGGGGGCAGGGCGCAGCAGGCGCAGGCAGGGTAGGATGCAGGCAGGGGGGCAGGGCGCAGCAGGCGCAGGCAGGGTAGGGTGCAGGCAGGGGGGCAGGGCACAGCAGGCGCAGGCAGAGTAGGGTGCAGGCAGGGGGGCAGGGCGCAGCAGGTGCAGGCAGGAAGTGAGCAGGTGCACACCAACAAAAGGCAAGGCAGCGCCTGAGCAACAAAAAACAGACGGTCGCCGCAGGTGCACACCAACAAAAGGCAAGGCAGTGCCTGAGCAACAAAAACAACACACCCAGCATTACAAGAGCTGCATGAAAGTGGTAAGGCTCACCACTGTGTACATCCCAATGTCTGCGTTGCAGGCCAGCAGCAAGCGGCAGCAATCGGCATGCCCTCTCTCGGCAGCTGCAATGAGAGGCGTGACGCCTTCGATGTTTGACAGATTAGGGTCTGCCTTTGCCTCCAACAGCTGCAAAACAGCGTGGCTCTTCCCTTTCGTGGCTGCTGCAAGCAGTGCAGTGCATCCTCTCTTGTCCTGCAGTCGAAGTCCACGTTTGCAAGTTGCAACAGCCCATTTGTGCCTTACACCAACTCAACAAATGCAAAAAAATCAGCACAAAATTTGCATACATTATGCAAAGAAGGGTTAAATGCAAGGCTCATTACCTTCAGGTTCACAGGCGTCTGGGACATAAGCTGCTCAGTTAGGCAAGGAATGGGGTTCATGCCTCCTGGTTGATATGCTTCATCATTCTCTGCTGCCCTGCTTCCAAGGTAGAGTTATGTGGATCATGAGCGCATCGGGCAAAATGGGCTTTTGATACATACCAGGGAATGTGCACAACAGGGTGTCTGCTTGGAAAAGTGTAGCAACACATCGAGTAACACATTAAGAGGCGCATGTAATCAGTGTACCAAAAGCATTGGGTCACACAACAAAATACCCATACCACCAAGCAAATTGCAAATTGCAATGAGCAGTTCTAATTTCATTTTTATGAGCTGATAACATGCACACTGAGGCAATCCAAAGAAACACAGGCGTGTGTGTTTGTACTTTCCCACAAAAAGTTTGCGAGACATACGAGCTCACCAATGCAGTTGAAAGTCTGAGTTTGAGCCGTGTTCCTGCGGTTGCATTGGCAGGAAAAAGTTTAGGATTCATCTCCTATCCATTCCAATTAAGTTGGCGTGTGTCAAGGGATGAAAATGTATGCTTAGTCATATAACATAGACATAGGGATCAGTGTATGCTTAGAGCACTATAAATGTATAATTCTCCAACAGTCTAAACATAGTGCGTGCCAAAATTGAAACTCAATAAATAAATTCACCCCTAGGCCCCTGATAAATAAAAACATCTAAAATAAAGTTGCAGATATCATTGATCGGGACAAGGCACAGATGAAACTGGGGATGGATGACATGCAGCGCCATGTCCAGGGCAGTGCCCCCTGGAGACTTCTTTAAAAGGACGACAGCATGATCCTTTAGGAAGTGGTCATCAAGGTTCACAATGAAGATAGACTTAGAGTGCAGGGGGCTGTGTGTTACAGAGACCAAATGGTGCAAGGCCAACCTTAGCCCTGCCCAACGAGCCCCACGACAATGCAGAATCACAACTGCATGGGACAACGACAAGAAGCATCAAGAGTTTGATCTCCAGGAAGCATGCCAGGGAGGAGGGGGAGGAGGTGGAGGAGGTATCATATGTCAGGAAGCCAGTGCCCAAGAAGCAGCAGATCAATTCCTTTACAGTGAGTCAATAGCACAAGCCGTTCCATGGTCTAATGGCCATTCACATCATCAAGGTAGAGTGTCCTGCGCTCAAGTGAGTTGTGTCCATGCAATCAGCCATGCAGTGAGCAGCACTAGCACCAGCACCAGCACCAGCACCAGCAGAAGCTTTTGAAGAGCAGACTGTGGAAGAGAGCAGTCAGCATCCGGCAGCAATCTGCACTTCTGAGTGGACAGCTAGAGAGTGCCTTGGAACACAAGCTTGTTTTCATCATGATAGAAGGGCCAACCTGCCAACGTTGTATATTTTTATTTTTTCATGCAGCATATGGGGATTTGTCCCACATGTAAGGGGAGTTGAGGAATTGGGGGCCCGGTTCTACTAAGGCATGTGCCCGCACATGAGTAGAAATTTGACGGCAGTGCCAGGTGCAGCACTACATCTAGGGTTGCTGAGTACTGTATAATTATATATAACCGTATATTTATACCTACGGTATATACCGTAGGTATACGGGAGGGGGCAAGTTATACTACCCGTACATCCAAACCATTTATACGATTTGCTCCGTATATATACAGTTTATAACCGTATATATACGAGTATTTACAACATCGAAATGAGTGATTCTTCAGACAGAGCATGGGGTTTAATACCGTATATATACGGGTATTTACAACATCGAAATGAGTGATTCTTCAGACAGAGCACACCATTCCTGTGTGATTCTTTGTCGTTGTTTGTCGGATAATCGGTGACTAAATTAAAGCATGAATGAAGAAGGCAGTGTGCATGGGACGGAAGGGGAGGGGAGCAGAGTGGATTCAGGGACTGCAGCAACAGCAGGTGCAGCAGCAGTAGCCTTAGCAGCAGAAGCAGCAGCAAGCTTGACATCTGAACATGAGCAGCAGGCTGAAGAGGAGA
>LFCJ01000484.1_pt1 | contig 24686 bp, 23 predicted proteins | sample 643141 | NCBI WGS metagenome assembly LFCJ01 (sample SAMN03766243, study PRJNA286221) | soda lake metagenome | biome: soda lake; feature: Kulunda steppe; material: water; isolation source: sample B1-Br-g2 brine of Lake Bitter-1 | place: Russia: Kulunda steppe | collected 2010-07
CCGGCAGCGAGTCGGATCGTGTTGTACGGCGCGAGCCGGTCACGAAGCGCCTGCGGAATAGTCCACCCACCCCACGTGGACTGCGTGAACTGCGTTTCCGTGACCGCGTACTGATCCGGGCTCGTGTCGATGTCAGGATAAAGCGTGTCTTTCGCGGCAGCAAGCACCGTTGGTTCCGCAAGTGAAACAGCCATTGCCACTTCTTCTCTTGGTTCACCAATATAATTGGAGGGTCAGCTGGTCAGGTGAGAACCACCTAATCGCCATCGGTTTCCGTTCCTTCCCGGCGCTCAGCCGCTAGTTCCAAGATCTCGTCGAACTCCTCTCGCAGCCACGCCGTCTTCGGCATCTGTTCGTACTTTTTCACCTCCGCCAATAGTTCGTCGTCGCCTGTTTGTTTGGCTCTCTCACGAGCCGATTCAAGATCTACATCGTCATAGAGTTTCATCACGCAGCTGCGAATTGCCTCTGGTGTGCGGTCAAATCGCTCTGCGACAGGTGCCCACGCACGGTCAAGTTGTGCCTGTTTTGAACTCCGCAACTGACCGTTCTCGTCCCGCTTTGGTGGACACCCTTCCAGTTCTCGGTACTCAACAAGTAGATGCTGTCTGTACGTCGGGCCCATCTCACCTTTTGAGTGAAACTCTGAGTTAACCTCTCTTGCTGCGAGGTAAGTGTGCTTGTCGAGTGGGGTTTGCTTCCAAAGGAGGTATTTTTCAAGTCCCATAATAGCCATATGGAGAGGGTTGATAATAAATAAAAATCGCCGTGAAACGATTCACTGAACAACTCAAATATGGGAGTCTGGTGGATTAAAACATTTACCAGGGAGGTGGTTTTATATATAAGAATTTGCGCGGTCCGATCGCTTACGAAGTATAGAAGCCGAACACGGTCAATTACAATTAGACACGTCTCCAAGGATCATAATAATATCATCCTGTATATCTTTCACAAAATTTCTAACACAGTATTAGTAGGTCACCGCTCTACATCAGTATGATGATTTCCGCTAATCAGCAAGTCGACACGATCTGTTTTGATAGGTTTCAACAGAGTCACCAAAATCAAAGCCGAATACCGTCGAGATCATATTTCAAGTCGGTTGTATAGGGGCCGGATTGTGTGAACACGAAATCCGGGAGTTGGTCAGTAAGTTTCTGGAGCTGCCGAAAAAGTCGATCTCGATTCCCCTGTAGGTTTACCGTCGCTTGCTTTGTCTGAACGTGTGAGGTGATCTTTCCGGTGAGAATCCAATCTTCGACACAGGCGTTTTTAATTTGGACTCGGTGAGTTATCTCGAACTTCCGTGAGGGTGGGAGGTGAACGCTTCGATCGGCAATAACAGTGAATTCCGGGGTATTGGTCAGACGAGCTGTATTTTGTATGATTGTGAGGATATTCGGATCGCTAGGTACTGTCTGAGTTGTGGTCTCAATTTGATACCGGATCCTGTCCTCATCTAATACGTCAAGTTCCAGAACGCCGAGGTCGGATGAGAGCAAATCCTGTAATAATGTCCAGCCGTCGGTAAGTTCGTTAATCTGATCTGCAGTTGTATTTCCGGGAATCTCTCGAAGTTTTGGACGCAATTCTCTCCGTAGTTGTTCACTCTTGCTTTCAAATATTCCATCAGCGATAGCAACAAGTTCGTCAGAAAGGTCTGACTCTTCGTTGAATTCCTCAGACTGAGGTTCTGGGATATCAGTATCATCGAGTTCAAGACTCTGTGCTAGTTGTCTGATCGTGTTTCTACTGGGTCCGTCATAGGATTGAATAAATTCAAGCAGTCGGTTGAATTGGGCCTCTGAAAGCTCTGATTTCGTTCCTTCTGTATCAAACTCTATCGCGGCGTCTTCATCGCTGATACGGCGGCGACCGGTGTATAACAGACCGGCATCCAGTAGCCCCCTCAGAAAGTTGTTCGGCACGGTCTCGCCAGGTTGTATCTCGATGGCTCTGTTGAAATCCTCAATTGGTGATAGGTTTCGAGCGTCGTGCGAGATACAGAGGTTGTATACAGCACCGTGACTACGTTCATTCAACCCCGTTTCTGAAGGGCCGCGCTACATGAATTACAAAATGACCACCGGATTCTCAATCACTTCAGATGGCCTCCGGAGACCATCCAAATACACAGAATGCGTTTATTGCTGCATATCGACGTCGGTGATCTCGAAGCGTGCTCCACCAGTCTTTGCATCTGTCAGACGAATCTCCCACCCATGGGCACTGACGACTTCATTCGGCTGTGTTGAATCGCTGTAAGGCGTCGAGATTCACTGTTTGACGAAGCGTTTGATGTTATAGACGACACACATCAGCGCGATTTCGCGAAACTCACGGAACCATGACCGCGCTCGCACGGCGAAGCCGAGCGAGCGCTTCACAGCCGAGTTCACGGTTTCGGTCATAGAGCGCTGATTGTAGCTGTTATCGCTGATTCTGGCGTTGTGCGCGTGGTCGTACGGAGCGAAGATGCGGTGCTTGATCAGCGGTCTGATCCCGAGATCGCGTAATCCTTCACGAAGCGATTGCTTGTCATAGCCTTTATCAGCCGCAAGAGACCGCAGATCGCCCGCGTTCCGGTGGGCGATCTGCTCGGCAAGGTCTGCGTCGCTTCCTTCCCGATTCGTTGAGCAGTGAACGTCAAGGACGGCTTGAGACGCTGTATCGACGAGCTTGGTGACTTTTAGCTTTTGAACGCGGTAGCTGATTCGCTGGCAGTAGTGGCGGCTCGCTGGTGAGCGGTCGTAGAACGTGGCGTCAATCGCGGCGTGTTCAGAGAGATCGTGCAGCTGCGCCGACTGGCGCAGCAGCACTCGACAGACGCTCATGCTGATCCGATCGAACGCCTTACACAACGTGGACGGCGCGGGGAGATCGGCCACGCTGAGGCCGATCACTCCGGTTATTTGTGGCATTTCTTTGAGCAAGTCGATCGTCATGCGGTACGACGTATCGAGGTAAACCCGGAGACAATGGGGGGAAACGAGTGCGTAGTCGGCGAATCCGCCGCCACCGTCCGGGGCGGCGGATTCGTCTCCATCGCCAGTAACTCCTTGAGCAACCGGCACAACCTCCCCGATGAAGCGGGAGATTTGGGTCATGATCAACTGAAGTCTCCCGCTTCAGATCCTTTGATTTAGCGCCGACCTCACTGCAGTATGGCGATTCAACACAGCCCTTTCATCCCCATCGACGATGGTGAAGTCCAAGAGTGTGTCCATGATCGCACCGTCGACGGTCGTAGCGGGGAACCAGAAGTAGAGCTGACGATCAAATAGGTTCCTGTTCTTTCAGCGTCATCAGAATTCTGTATCTTCAGACAGGGAAAAGACGGCAGCTCAGAAGAGGAACATCAGAAGCGCCAGTTCGGGAATAGCTGAAAAGAAATAGCCTGTATCGTGAGTATCGTGGCGCCGAGCAGCCCCATCGGACCTCTTTGCCCGACAACGAGTGACTCCCCAACCACGATCTCGATCACCCTCTGCGGATCGGCGACGTCATACAGTGGATCCCCCCGCCACCGTTGGTGAGGTTCTCGGGGTTGAGTCCCTCGCCGTCGGGGAGCACGTCGACGCCGGCCGCCGTGAGGCGGTCGATGGTATGGTTGTTCTCGGGATCGTATCCGTCCGCATCGGTCTCGTGGATCGCCACGACCGCACCGTCGTCGACCGTGAGGAAGTTCGTCGCCCACCGCTCCTCGTACGGGGCATCGATGATCTCGTAGTCGTGTCGATGGAGAAGCTCCGTGAGCGACTCAGTTTCGCGGTGTGCGTAGCCGTCGCCCGCGCGGTTGAACACCTCGACAGTGGCGGCGTCGAGCAGCGGTTTGCGGCCGACCGCCAGCCCGTCCGCGGCGATGTTGAGCCAGCCGTCGAGGTGCATCAGTCGCGAGGACGTGCCGTGCTTCTCGGCAAGTCGCTCGTCGGCCGCGAGCGGCGGACGGACGAGCCCGACCTCGTCGTAGCCGACCGCACCGGTTTCGAGTAACTCGCGGCCGCCGTCGTAGGAGGTCCGGAGGACGTGTTCTGCGCCGTCGACGACCGCGGACGTTCCAACGAGCGCGAACTCGTCGGCCGGAAGGAAGTCGCCACCCTCCAGCGTGTGCGGCGCCGACGTGCGGCCGGCGAACTCGGCGCCGATGGCGCGCCACGCCGTCTCAACAACCTGGCTCTCACGCTGCCGGGTCGGGGTCGCCGGACGGGGGAGAATTGGACCGCGGTCGCCGACGATCTGGCAGTCCCGCTGGAAGTAGATGTTGCTGATTGGACGCTCGACAGCGACGGAGCTCGCACAGTTGGCCGGTGAATCGGGACCGGTTTGCTCTGCAGGGTCGTCGCTCGTCCGGCCGAACGTCGGCCCGACCAACAACGCCTGCAGGCGTTCGTAAGCGGTCTGGGCGTCGACGTTTGCCAGAATCTCCTCTCGGTCGGGTGCGTGCGATCCGGTCTCGTCGATCCCAATCCGCTCGGCGAGCAGGTCGTCGAGCGCGCCGTCGAGGTCCTCGTGGAGGTACCGGACGGTCACCCCTGCGGACTCGAGCGTCTCGACCATGGTCCGGTGTTCGGATCGTGCTTCGCGGACCGAGAAGGAGCGAGAGAAGTGGTTCGGCGCCGGGTCAGTGGCGCCGATGAGTGCCTCGATGCCGGGTTCGTGGACTCGTACCTCTCGAAGCCGGTCGTACTCCGCGTCCACCGTGCAGTCGGTCATGGGAAACGACCCGTCGAGTGGTAATTAGGTGTTTTGCTGAGGGATGCGGTTGCCGCAAAATGGGTGCTGCAGTGGGGGTCCCTCCCCGAGACGTTTATTTTGGACCAGACGCAACAACGGTTCGTGTTCGGATGCCACGCACCCGGCCCGTTCCGTCGTCAATCAGTCCGGCGCGCAACGGGTGGATCGGCGTGAGCGACGACGACGACCGAGTGGGGCGCCGGCGCCGGCTGGCGCGAGCATCGCTCGCCATCTCGGTGCTGCTCGGAGCGGTCGGCGGCGGCTACTTCTGGCTCGCCGGAGACCTCGTGATGGCGGCAGTCGTCGCCACCCTCCTGCCGCTGGCCGGCTACTGGGAGTACACGCGAAAGCTCCACGATATCCGCGAGAACGCGCGGTCGAGCGCAGAGTGATCGACCACCGCTGGCAGCCTATGAGCCGAGACGGCGCCGAGACGACACCTGATCCCGTGTGAGCAGGACGGCGGTCCCAGATCCCTCGTGTCCCGGACAACGCCGTGGGTGGGCCAAAAGGTCTTGTGTCTTCGTGGGAACCGGGTGGTATGTTCCAGCTACCGGATCGCGTCGTCGGCGACGCGTACACCAGCAGTCGCGGACTCGACCTCGTAGCGTCGCTCGTCGAACTCGACCACCGCATGCCGGGCAGCGAAGGCGAGCGAGAAGCTGCTCACATCATTGCCGACTGGTTCCGCGAGGACGGGCTCGACGACGTAACGGTCACCGAGTTTCCGATTCCGCGTTGGGAGCGGGGCGACGCCGCGCTGACGCTCGACCGCGGTGAGCAGTACGAGCACCCACACGAGGTCGTCGCGCTCCCTGGCAGCCCGGACGCGTCGGCATCGGGCGAGCTCGTCGACATGGGCGACGCGCTCCCGGAACAACTGCAGAACGCCGACCTCGACGGGAAAGTCGTGCTCGCGTCGAGTAACACCCCCGACGACTACGGCCGCTGGGTCCACCGGATCGAAAAGTACGCACACGCCGTCCGTGCGGGTGCAGACGCGTTCGTTTTCGTCAATCACGTGGACGGGAACCTCCCGCCGACCGGAGATATCGGCGACCGTACCGGCCCGGGGCCGATTCCAGCAATCGGCGTCTCGAAGGAGGTGGGTGCCGAACTCCGACGCTACTGCGAGGAGGACACCGTGGACGCGACCGTCGCCGTCGACTGCGTCACGGGCGACGCCACGTCCCGGACCGTGGAGGCGACCGTCGGTCCCGACACCGACGAGGAGGTCGTGTTCACCGCACACGTCGACGCCCACGACATCGGCGACGGCGCGAACGACAACGGCACCGGGTGTGCGCTGGTCGCCGAAGTGGGGCGCCTTCTGAAGCAGGTCGAAGACGACCTGGAGACGCGGGTCCGTCTGGTAACGTTTGGCGCCGAGGAGACCGGCCTGTACGGCTCGTACCACTACGCCGAGACGCGTGACCTCTCGGACGTCAAATGTCTGCTCAACGTTGACGGAGCGGGCTACTCCCGAAACCTGGCCATCTACACCCACGGCAACGACGACATCGGGGAGGTGTTCGACGCGGTGAGTGACGCCTTCGACGTGCCGGTGAAAGTGAGTTCGGCGATCCGTCCCCACAGCGACCACTGGCCGTTCGTCCAGAAGGGTGTTGCCGGCGGCTACGCCAAGACGACTTCCGGCGGAAACGACCGCGGCTGGGGACACACCCACGCCGACACCTTCGACAAGCTCGACGTCAGGGACGTCCGCGACGTGGCAGTCCTTCTCGCGACCGGCGTCGGCACGCTCGCCGAGGCGGACCGCGAGATCGAGCCGGTCCCGGAATCCGAGGTTCGGGACGCCACGATCGAACAGGACTTCGACACCGACATGAAGGCGATCGGCAGCTGGCCGTGGGCCGACGAGCCGCGCGTGTGGCCCTGGGACGACGACGCGTCGTCTGCCTCGAACGACGACGCGTAGCCGGCCCGCTTCACGAACTCCGGCCGGCGTTCGCGTCGCCATCGCCACGTTCACAAGGCTTTTGCTCCGACGGGGGTGCCCTGTGGTATGGCTTCACTCGACACGAGCGGGCTCGTCGAAATGCGCCGTGATCTCCACGAACACCCCGAGCCCGGGTGGTGTGAGTTTCGGACGACCGCGGTCGTCGCCGAGCGCCTCCGCGAACTCGGTTTCGACGTCGCCGTCGGCCCGGAGGCGGTCGAACTGACCGGCGCGGAGCGGCGTCCGGACGAGGAGACCATCGAGCGGCGTGCCTCACGTGCAATCGAGTACGGCGTCGATCCCGAGCTAGTATCGGAGCTGCGTGAGGGGGGGACGGGCGTCGTCGGGACGCTGGATCGGGGAGAGGGTTCCGTCCTCGGGCTACGCGTCGACATGGACGCACTCGACGTACAGGAATCGGACGACGCGGACCACCGCCCAGAAGCGGAGGGCTTTCGGTCGCGACACGACGGCGAGATGCACGCCTGCGGTCACGACGGTCACACGGCGATCGGGCTGGGCGTCGCCGAGCGATTTGCCGAGGATGATTCGTTCGAGGGAACCCTCAAGCTGTTCTTCCAGCCCGGTGAGGAGGGGTGGGGTGGCGGCCGTGCGATGGCTGCCACCGATCACCTCGACGACGTAGACCGGCTGCTCGCAGTCCACCTCGGGCTGGACGCGCCGAGTGGGACGGTGGTGACCGGCGTCGAATTCCTCACCGTGAGTGGCTTCACCGTGGATTTCTCGGGAACCTCGGCGCACGCCGGCGCCGCCCCACACGAGGGAAACAACGCCCTGCTGGCAGCTACCACTGCAACGCAGAACGTGTACGCCATCCCGCGTCATTCGGGCGGCGTGACGCGGATCAACGTTGGAGAACTGGAGTCGGGAACCGCCGCGAACGTCGTTCCCGAGTCCGCAACGATGAGCGTCGAGACGCGCGGAGGAACGAACGAGCTCAACGACTACGTCGAAGAGCGCATGCGCGAGGCGGTGACCGGCGCCGCCGAGTCCCACGGCGTCGACGTCTCGATCACGAAGCGAGGGACGACGATCTCCGTCCCACACGACCCCGAGATCGCCGAAGCGGTGGCTGACGCGGTCACCGACGTGTCGGGCGTCGAGACGGTGGAACCCCACCGGGCGGTCCCCGGTGGCGAGGACGCCTGCTTCCTGCTGAAGCGCGTTCGGGAGACCGGCGGCGAGGCGACGCACCTCCTCGTGGGCGCCGATCTCGCCGACGGCCACCACACGGCCCGGTTCGACTTCGACGAGGGTGTCCTCGACATCGCGGTTCGGACGCTGTCCGCCGGGCTCCGGGACGCCTGCTGACGGAAGAAAGCGGGGAGTCGCACGAACATCGGACGCGAAACGTTCGCGAGAGAGCACGAAATTATCACCTCGCTTTATTATTCCAACATTACCGATGTTTGTGAAACTCCGCAAGGTATTTGTATAGCTGTGCCAAGTGTTGTCACATGGCTCACAAGACCACCGAGAATCGCCGCGCGTTTCTCGGCAAAACGGCAGCCGTCGGCAGCACGCTCGCGATGTCAGCTATCGCCGGGTGTGCCGACGACGACGACCCAACGGATGAAACGGATCCCGACGACCTCGGCGAACAAGTGCAGGAGCTTCACTATCTGAACAACCCACAGGACTACGACTCACAGCGTCACGACGCGATCAACTTCATCGGCGAGCGGCTGGAGGACGTCGGCTTCGAAGTCGACGTCGAAGTGCAGGAGTGGGGGACACTGTTCAGCAACGTCGTCGACGAGCAGGACTACGACCTCGCGACCTGGTGGACGTTCTTCTTCGCGGAGATCGGTGACGGGCTCCTCGAGCACTTCCACTCGGATGGCGGGTCGAACTACTACAACTACGAGGAGGACGAGGTTGACGAGATGATCGACGCCCAGATGGCGTCGGCCGACGAGGACGAGCGGGTCGACCTGATCCACGACATCCAGCAGCGGCTGATGGAGGACGTGCCGAAGATGCCCATCGCCCACATGGAGGCACCAAACCTCTACAACGCCAACGAGATCACCAGCTGGGAGTCGCACATCAACGGCTTCAACGCCTACTACAACATGGTGAACATGGACGTGGAAGTCGACACCATCTCCGCTGCGTGGCCCGAGGCGTTCGGCCACATGAACGTGTTCGCCTCCGGAGGCGAGTCCAAGTTCAACTACCAGTTCAACGTGATGTTCGACCGGCTCATTCAGATCGACGGCGACTATCAGATCGACCTCGATCTCGGGCTGGCGACCGACTACGAGCGACCCGACGCGGAGACCGTCATCTACGAGATTCGTGAGGGCCACACCTTCCACGACGGAGAGCCGGTCAGGCCAGAGGACGTCGCGTTTACGTTCAACTACATCGTGGAGAACGACATCCCGGTGTACATCGACCAGGCCAGCTACATCGACGATGCGGAAGTGCTCGACGACGGTCGGGTCCAGATCAACCTCTCCCGACCACTGGGTCCCGTTCACCAGTTCATCGGCATGGAGATCCCCATCGTCCCGGAACACGTTTGGGAGAACGTCGACGACCCGGTTCAGGCGGAGACGACGGAGGAGATCATGGTCGGCAGCGGCCCCCTCCAGTACGACTACTGGGACGAGGGGTCGGAGTTCGGCTTAACGGCCCACGACGACCACTTCGTCGGCGTCGACTTCGAGAACCGCTACTGGCGGATCATTCCGGAGACGTCGACGGTGTTCCAGCTGCTCGAGGACGAGGAACTCACCTACGAGCCGTTCGGCCGAGTGGCGCGCCAAACCGAGGAGCTGCTCAACGAGGACAACCACCTTGAGGCCGCCCAGGAGCTCGGCCCCGACTTCTGGCACTTCTCGATGAACACGGACAGCATCGACGACGTCGAGATGCGGCGTGCGATGGTCGAGGCGCTCCCACGTGACGGCATCGTCGAACAGTTCATCTTCGGCTTCGCCCAGCCCGGGTTCAACGTGGTTTCGCCCGCGTTCGGCGACTTCCACACCGACGACGTGCCCGAGTACGAACAGAGTCTCGACGCCGCCCGCGACCGGCTCGCCGACGCCGGCTACGGCTGGGACGACGAGGGACTGCTGCACCACGCAGAGTAAAACGAGTTACAAATGGGACGCGCACAGTTCGTCGTGCGGCGGTCGCTCCAGCTAGTGGTGACGCTGTGGGCCGTCGCGACGGTGTTGTTCCTGATCTTCCGGTCGATGCCCGGGGACCCGACGACGTACGTCATCGACCCCAGCCTCGGCCAGGAGGCTCGTGACCGACTCATCGAGAGCTACGGGCTGAACGAGCCGCTCTACGTACAGTACTTCATCTACCTGCAGGATATCGTGACGCTGAGCTTCGGCCAGTCGTTCCACGCTAACCGGCCGGTTCGGGACATCATCATCCTCTACCTGCCACGGACGCTGCTGTTGATGCTCACGGCGTTCTTCTTCGCGTACCTCATCGGCATCGTTGTCGGCATCATCGCCGGCTGGCGCCGGAACACGAAGTTCGAGCGCCGCAGCGTCTTCGTCGCGCTCATCGCGCGGAGTTTCCCCGACTTCTGGGTCGGTCTCATCGTGCTGTGGGTGTTCGGCGCACAGCTCGACCTCATACCCATGGCGGGGATGCGGTCCGGCGGCGTTCAGTACGACTCGTACTTGAACCTGGCACTCTGGCTCGACACGCTGTGGCACCTGGCGGCGCCGGCCGCCGTGCTTGGGTTCTATCTCATGGGATACCCGCTGCTGTTGATGCGCAACAGCATGCTCGAGGTGCTCTCGCAGGACTTCATCGAGGTGTGTCGCGCCCGCGGACTGAAAGACCGGACGATCATGTTCAAACACGCCGCCAGGAACGCGTTGCTGCCCATCGTGACCGCGGGCGCCGTCGCGCTCGGCTACGCGGTCGGCGGAAGTGTGCTGATCGAGACCGTCTTCGGCTGGCCCGGCATGGGCCGTGAGATGGTCAACGCCGTGTTGCGTCGTGATTACCCGGTCGCACAGGGGACGTTCTTCGTCTTCGCGACGACCGTGATCCTGTTGAACTTCATCGCCGACCTCGCGTACGGCTTCCTCGACCCACGGGTGACCTACGACTAATGTGCGCACAATCGACGCAGTCGGACGACGGATCGATCTTTGCCGACCTCGACGCCGAGGAGAACGAGGGCGGCGACGGCGAGAGCCGCGTCTCCCGCCGAGTTCGGATGTACCGCCGGGCGCTCGGCGAGCAGTGGGCCGTGCTCAGACAGGATAGTCTAGTCGTAGCGTCGATGTTCGTGATGGGGTTTTTCATCCTCATGGCGATCGTCGCCCCGTTCGTGGCTCCGTACGGACAGACAGAGCGGCTCACGTCCGACGACGGGACCATCGCCCAGTGGGAGGAACCCTCGCTACTGGGCGGTGAGGGGGGTCACCTCCTCGGAACGACCGCCGAAGGCTACGACCTGTTCAGCCAGTTGCTGTACGGCTCGCGGGCGGCACTGCTCGTCGGGCTGCTGGCGGCCGTGTTCGTCGCCGGCATCGGCACGATGGTTGGGCTCGTTTCGGGATACTACGGCGGCCGCATCGACGACGCGCTCATGCGGTTCGTCGACTTCATGTACGGGCTGCCGCTGCTGCCGACCGTCATCCTGCTGGTGGCGCTGGCGGGACCGAGCCTGGTGAACCTGATCCTGGCGATCATCGTCCTGCAGTGGCGGACGACCGCCCGGGTGATCCGGTCGCAGGCGCTCTCGCTGCGCGAACGCCCGTTCGTGAAGGCCGCGAAGGTGGCCGGCGCGAGCGACCGCCACATCATCCTGAAACACCTCGCCCCGAACGTCCTTCCACTGACGTTCCTCTACGGGGCGTTCTCCATCGCGTGGGCGATCCTCACGGAGGCCGGCGTCGCCTTCCTCGGACTTGGCGACCCCAACCACGTTTCGTGGGGGACGATGCTCCAGAGCGCCCGGTCGTACGACGCGATGGTGCACGGCGCCTGGTGGTGGTTCCTGCCACCCGGCATCTGTATCGCGCTCGTCGTGATAAGCGGCTTCCTCATCGGTCGCGGCTACGAGGAGATAACCAATCCGGAGTTACAGGAATGAGGATCTCACTATGACAAACCTACTTGAAGTGGAGGATCTCGAAGTGTACTACGAGACGGAAGACGGTCCCGCACAGGCGGTCGACGGCGTCTCCTTCGAGGTGAAGGAGGGGGAGACGCTCGGTATCGTCGGCGAGTCCGGCTGCGGGAAGACGACGCTCGCGAAGGCAATTATTGGCATCCTTCCACACAACGGCTACGTGAACGAGGGGACGATCCATTACCAGGGAACGGACCTCACGGAGCTGGGTGAGGAGCCGCGCCGCCGACACAAGTGGGAGGAGATCTCGATGATCCCCCAGTCGGCGATGAACGGGCTCGATCCGGTGTACACGATCCGTGAGCAGATCACGGAGACGATCGAGACTCACCGTCCCGGAACCGACCGGCTGGAGGCCGACCGCATCGTCGACGAAATGTTCGACCTCGTGGGGCTCGACCCGGACCGTGCAGACGAGTATCCCCACCAGTTCTCCGGCGGGATGCGACAGCGGGCGATGATCGCGATGGCGCTCGCGCTCGACCCGTCGCTGATCCTCGCCGACGAGCCGACGACGGCGCTGGACGTGATCATGCAGGACCAGATCCTCGACCGGATCGAGGGGATGCAAGACGAGGTCGACTCGTCGATGCTCGTCATCACGCACGACGTGAGCGTGGTCGCGGAGACGTGTGACCGCGTCATCGTCATGTACGCGGGCCAAGTCGCCGAGGAGGGCCCAGTCGAGGAGATCTTCGGGTCGCCGTACCACCCGTACACCATCGGGCTGAAACGCGCCTTCCCGGACATCCGGAAAAGCGACCAGGAGCTGATGAGCATCGCGGGCCACCCGCCGAACCTCGTCGGGCCGCCGGACGGCTGTCGGTTCGCCGAGCGCTGTCCGATGGCGACGGAGACCTGTCGGACTGAGGATCCCCCGGAGATGATCTTCGACGAACTCCGGACGTACTGTCACCATGCCGACGAGATCGACGAGGAGTTCCGCCCGATAGCCGACGAGTCGGAGACGTGGCGGCGCACCGACGCCGCGGAGGCGCTGGAATGAGCGACCCAATCCTCGCCGTCGAGGACCTCAACAAGCACTTCCCCGTCAATGAGGGGTGGATCGCCAGCATGATGCGGGCGGTCGCCGGCGGCGAACAGGATGCGGTTCACGCCGTCGATGGTGTCTCCTTCGAGCTGCAGGAAGGTGAGACGCTGGGACTCGCCGGCGAGTCGGGCTGCGGGAAGACGACGACCGGCATGTCCCTCGTGAAACTCCACGAGCCGACATCCGGCGAGATCAGATACCGGGGAACCGCCTTCGACGAGATGTCCGACGCGGACGAGAAGAGCTTCCGGCAGAACGCCCAGATGATCTTCCAAGACCCCTTCGAGAGTCTCAACCCGCGGATGACGGTGTTCGACACGGTCGTCGAACCGCTCCGCATCCACGACATCGGCAACGAGACCAAGCGGGTCCGTCGTGCGCTGGAGTTCGCCGAGCTGGAGCCCGCCGACCAGTACTTCGACCAGTATCCCCACGAGCTCTCCGGCGGGCAGCGCCAGCGGCTCGCGATCGCCCGCGCGCTCGTGCTCGATCCGGACTTCATCGTGGCGGACGAGCCGGTGTCGATGCTGGACGTGAGCCTCCGCGCCGGCGTGCTCTCGCTACTCGAGCGACTCACCGAGGAGTTCGGCCTCTCGGTCGTGTACATCAGCCACGACCTCTCGCTGCTCCGACACATGTGTGACCGGCTAGCGATCATGTACATGGGCCGGATCGTCGAGATCGGCGACACGGACCGGGTGATCGAGAACCCGAAACACCCATACACGCAGTCGCTGATCGACGCCGTTCCCGTACCGGACCCGACCGCCGGGCGGGAGCGCGTGGAACTCGACGGCGAGGTTGGCGACGCCATCGAGGTTCCGTCGGGGTGCCGGTTCCGAACCCGGTGTCCGTCGATCATTCCGCCGGACGATCTGTCGATCGACCAGGCGGCGTTCCGCGAGGTGAGCACCCTGCGATACGCCGTTGAGGACGGCACCATCGATCCGGACAACGTGTGGGACGAGCTTGAGGCCGACCGTGGCGACATCGACGCCTTCCGGATAGCCATCCGTGAGGAGTACCTCACACACGACCTCGCGGGAGCGAACGACACGGTCCTCGAGGAGGCGCTGACCCACCTCGCCAATGATGACCGAGACGAGGCGGTCGACGCGCTCGCCGACCGGTTCGCGTCGGTGTGTGAACGCGAGGACCCCGATGCAGTGCCGCGGATCGATGTCGACGACGACCGTGGCGTCGCGTGTCACCTCTACGAGCCCGCCGTCGGCGCCGCCGAGGGCGGCGCGGCAGGCGGGGTTGACAAGGGTGGCGGGGCGACCGCGGACGACTAATCGACCCGTCCGAACGACTACTCGATCCGTCCGGACAACCGGATCGCCGGCGCGGTCACGGCGTAGGGGATCCGGGATTTGTGTTTTTCATCGACGCCAACGGTCGTCGGGCGTCGCGTGCCGATCCCGTCGATCGACCGGAGGTCCGCAAAGTCGAACGCGTAGGAGACGTTCGAGAGCCGTCCGTTGAGCGCCCCCTTCTCGACGGAGAATCCTTCGGCGACGGAGAGCATGGCGTCGCCCGCTGCGTCCCGACGTGTCTCCTCGTCAATTCGCTCGGCGAGCTGTGGCGTGTAGCGTGCACCCGGTGGTGCCCAGCCGGACCGGAGCTTCCGGATCAGGCTCTTGCGTTTCCACGGGGAGTGGAATCGTTCGACGTAGATGTCCGCGCCGTCGAGCAGGTCGGCACGCGTCGCGTCGTCGCCCTCGACATCGAGGTGACGTGCGTGGATGCGTGGCGCCCTCTCGAAGCCGATCGACGAGACCACGTTTCCGGCCGCGTCGCCGTCCATCGCCGCGGCACTGGAAACGCTGTGAAGCCAATTCCGGGCGATTCCGTCTTCGACGAGTTGGACCGGCGTCGTCGGCCGTCCCTCGGCGTCGTACGCGCGAGCGGCAAAGGACCCGGCCCGAACGCCGTCCGTAATGGTGAGTGCGGAGTCCGCAATCCGGTCTCCCAGCTCGAACGGCGAGAGACCGGCGAGCGCCACATCCGCCTCGAAGGCGCGACTCACGAGGTGGGCCAGCTGCCCAGCCGCTAGCGGACTGAGCACCACGTTCCGGTCAGCACCCGTTACCAAATCAGCATCGACCGGATCGTGAGCGGCCAGCCGGCGGGCGTCCCTGAGCGCCTCGATCAGGAGCTCCTCCGTGTCCCGGATCGTGGTTCCGTCGGTCGACCCGTGGCGTCGACGGACTGGCCCGCCGCCGGCATCCAGCGAGAGGTCCGTCGATTCACGGTCGAGGTGCGTGGTGATCGTCGTGCCGGAAGTTGTCGCGAGCATGGAGGTGATCGCCTCGTTGATGTACTTGAGTCGAAGGCGCTCAAGGTCGCTCCCGCCGAGTACCTCGTCGCGGACCTCCAGTAGTCGGCCCCGCTGTTCGTCGAGCGAGAGTCTGCGGCACTCCTCGTCTCCCCAGCCGCCGTGAGTCGCCCGGTGAAGCGTCTCCGGGTCGTAGCGTTCCGGCTCGTCCTGGCCGAGTTGGACTGCTGACCGCACCGTCTTCTTGCCTTCCTCGACGAGCGCATCCTCGTCGAGCGTCCCGACGTGGCGATAGGCGGAGGCGCCCTCGGCCAGCACGCGACACCAGACGCCGGCGTCCGTAAACTGGTGTGCAGTGCGCGTCTCCACGGCGGTCAACACCACCTCCGACCGGTCGCGCACGACGCCGCCGACCGACGCGTGGTCGACCCGGTCGTCCGCCTCCAGCGATGCCAAGAGGGTGTCGACGGCGCCGGCGACCTCGTCGTTGTCGTTCATGCGAGCGTGTTTCGTGTGGGTGGGGGAGTAATTTGCCCTTGGCGGAAGTGGTGGCTCGGCCCCGCGGGGGTCACTCCTCGGGTTCCGACAGGTGCTCCTCTCCCCAGTCGCACACCGCTAGAATAAATAATCTCTCGGGAGCCTAGCCGACCTCATACTGTATGGGACCCGGAGGTCTGATAATGAGTATCCTGTACTGACCGATCACTCTCTCCCGTAGATTGGCTTCAGTTCGTGCCACATTCGCGCGTTCCATCTTGCATTGCCCTCAAATAACATATCAGACCTGTCAGACGATGATTTGCAAAAGGTGGCGACAGTTTTTCGATATCTTCACCGGTGATGGACTTGCCGAAGAGCGTCGGCAGTGGCTCTCCCGGAGATGCGGATGTACTTTTGTGCTGTCGCTAGGTCGCTCCAGCCCATCAGCGCTTGGAGTGGAACGGGTGCGACTCCTTGGTATGCGTGGTAGCTGGCAGCGGTTGCCCGGAGGCAATGAGGATATACTCGACCCTCAATGTCTGCGGCCTCAGCAACAGCGTTCACTCGTCTGTTGACCGCAGTTCGTGACCGGGGAAACGCTTCGTACTGGTCTGTGAACCGTTCAAGACACAGCTCAAGCCGGAGCGACAGGTCAATGGGAATCGCCCGGGCTGAAGCGACCGTCTTCGGATGCCAGCGTCCCTTTATCGCCTCTTCCTGTGAGAGTTGCTCATTGTGAGTGGTTTCTTGTGATGCTTGGCGACGGCAATAGCCACACTCGCAGGGTTCGTGTTGCGGAATACGAAGCAGCATCCGATCCCAGTCGATCCAGTCGGCACGGAAGTGAGCGATCTCGCCAGCACGCAACCCAAGTCGGCCCGCGGCCAGACACACGAACCGCGCCTGCAAGTCTCGCGGCTCTGGCAGTGAACTACACGCTTCTAGGAGAAGCTCAAACTCTCGATCCGTGAGCACATCCTCGTGGGTGTGTCGCGTTGTCAACGATTGTCGATGCTGCTGTGCCCATTCATTCGACTGCTGATAGTTATCCGTCATCCACCACAAGAACGCTGTTCCCCCCGAAATGAAAGGCGATATATCGGTAACAAGTCAACTCAGCATCCGCTAAATATAGAGGATGAGTGCAGCAGACCGACTCCGTTTGTTCCAACCGGTCTGCGCTGAAGCAGCCGTGCGAATGAGCCTGCGTATCGATCAGCCTCTACTCGACTCTCAGCGTGAACCCCCATTCAAAATCATCTGTTCGTTCCCATTGACTCTCTTCTGAATCGGAGTCTGCCCTCGTCTCAAGCGTGTAGGATTGGCCGAAGTGGTACGTGCCTTCGTCGGGACAGTTTCCGTCAATCTGTTCGGTCTCCCCGTAAATGTCTGACTCGACCGTGGCTGAGTCACCTGCGTCTATCTGGGTTTGGCCCAACTCCTCGGTTCGACCCACCGGTGGTTCCACCATCCAACAGCCGTCATCCGAACGCGCGGCTTCGTCTTCTCTGCCGGGGGAAAGTAACCAGAGCCCGTCGGCGTCGTCACTACTTGTCTCTCCGAACACGTTTCGATTACCCCCTAGCAATCGCACGTCATCCGCAGAGTGGTTGAACACCGTTTTTCGAACCCGAGCCGGGGTCTCATCATCCAACTGTGGTGAGACCACCTCCACTTCAAACGCGATCTCATGGTCGGCAATATCTTGAGACTGCGACTCGACAGAAACCACACGAGAGGCATCGGTATCATCTCCCCTACCGAGTTCGCCAGTCAAACACCCCGCAATCGAGAACCCAAGGACGATACTTCCCGACGCGAGGAACTGACGGCGATCCATACTGACCCCGTCGCTCTAACGGCGTAAAAGTCCTTGAATCACTCAAAGATGCATTTGTCTTACCCGTTCCCTTTCACACTATGCCGACCGAAATTTCCCGTCACCAGATCACCCGCCGTGTCGTGCCACATTCGCGCTCTGTATTCACCGCGCCCCTCGTGTCAGTTGTGAAGGATTTCAACAGAGCCATCTCGATATAATCAAACAACCGCTTCGCAGTAGGACTAACTTGGATTGTTGTATGACCTTTCTGATGTAGGACTCCGTAAATATAGTACCCTGAAAAGTCGCTTTCCGACGTGTATTCGTGTAGTTTAGCCATTATCCTCACTCATGTGTTATGCGCCTCGGAAAGAACGGCACAAACGTTCTTAAATGCGAACTCCTTCCAATCCTGATCAAAGTCTTGTGTCCCGGTATAGACGCTGCCGGCACGCGTGAATTCGATACCTGTTGATTGGCCAATACTCTTCTTGTGAATGAACCCGTCTGTTTCGAGTTTCGTCAGGTGATACTGAACTTTACTCTGGATGGCCGGGAGGAGCGTTTCCTCAAGTAACGCAGCGCCAGCGTCGAAATCGCCAGTCCGTATCGCGTCGATAGCTGCACCCTCGGGACTCTTGAGACCAGTTTCGGCAGCTGTTGTGAGTGCGTGGTGGATGACTTGGATCGTGAATTCTCGGACCGAGTCAGCTGACCCGCTTACTGCAAGTGTGTACAGAATTGCTCGCTGAATTGGTTTTAAGCCGAAGTGCAGGTTGTTCGGGATTTCGGCGTAATGTGCTTGATTGTGGTCTTCACTATCGATGTCGGCGTGTGACGTCTTGTACGTGCGTGCTCCGCGTGTAATGCCGTGGGCTTCGATGTCGTCAAGGATGTTGCTGAACTCGTCTGCGGAGTGGGTGAATTTGTTTTCGAAATCGGCATGGAGGTATTCGACCCGTTGGAGAACATCATACACGTGATCGAGCCGGTCGATGAAATAGTCGAGGAGCGCCGCTGTTGTAACCTCATCTTCTCGATCAGTGTCCGCTCGCTCAGAGATTTCAGCGAGCCCCTCAGTAATGTTCGTCATTGGACCGAGGAACGGCAGGTGTTCGATCTGCTCTCGATTTTGTTCTTGGGCAAGGATATCGATCCCAGTCGTGATGGATTCAATTCCGGTGAGGATACCTTCAATAGCTTGGCCGAGTCCGTCGTCATCGACTGGTTTGATGCCGAACGCGTCAAGTGCGTCAATAATTTTCCGCAGGTTCGATGGCCCACTTCCCTCTGAGCCGAATATTTGAGCGATGCTTCCGACGGTCTGCCGGTCGCTTTCGACGTCGGATTTGAGTTCGTGAGCGACCGTCCACACTTCTTCGAAATCACTTCGAAACTCGTTGACGCGCTGGCCGACTTCAACGAGTTCACTGACACGGTATCCACTCGGCTCGGTATAGTACAGTGTGACACGTTCTCGCGGTGTAGAGATGTCCGGCATGTGTGCTGTATCGTCTTGTGTGAGGTCAGCGAGGAGGTACTGTGCGGCAGTCGCGTACCCAGCACCAAGTGACCAGTACGGTGACGCAACGTTAATGTATACGTCATGTCCGTGGGTGAGTTCTGCTAAGATATCGTCGTATCCTTGCGCGACCACTGCCGCGAACTCGCGTGTATCAACAGTCTCGACGGTGGCAGGGACTCCCAGCGTTTCTTCGAGTTCTGACGTGGTCGCTGCCGCCATTCCTAACGAGTCTTCTGCGTTCGCCGGGACGAGCAGTGTCACGCGGTCAATATCAAGATCGCCTCTGACCAGTGGGCGGATAAGATGCGTTGTTCCCAGCCCCAGTGGCAGGTACTGAATAGTGGTACTCATTACGTCATATGTTCAGACAGGACGATTTAGTAGTTCTTGCGAGCAATCAGGTAAGGATTAAAACAAAAATAGTTGTTTTATATTTGAATTTCTTGTTTATTCTCGTTTATTAAGTACTTCCCCACGCGTAGATCCAGGTGATGATTCAACCACCTCCACAGGCCAGCATCACCACTGCCACAGGTACACAGTTCCTCACAGAGCAACGCATGACCTCAGTACTATGACTAGCCAGACCCGACGAGACTGGCTGCGAAACATGGGTGTCGGTGTCACCGGTGTCGTCACACACCCGCTCACCAGTGGCACCGACGATGATCAGGAATTGGGGCTTCAAGCACGTGATGTGCTTGTTCCGGACACTGCACTCCCGGAGCGGTTCAGTCAGTACCCCGATCTCGGCTCAGGTCGGTTCTTCGATATCCTGACTGACAAGGTACCAACACTCACTGACGCCGATACCGCTACCAACGGGTACTGGGACGGCGGGACACAGGAAAACCCACACTGGACCGTATCCTCGATGGCCATCGTTGCCGACGACACGCTCGCGCGCGTCTCCGTTGAAGCCGCTGCTGAGCAATCGTACGATGAGTACGTTGCCGACTATGATACGGAGACGAGACCAACAATCACGTTTGAACAATCATCTACCCGTACCGACCGGGGTGCTGAATGGCGGTTGGATATGTTCCAGACCCCCATGTTCGGCGACGACTCTGAAGACACAGAGATCATATTTGCAGATTTGATGCGAATCCAGCTTTTCGACAATGTTCTACTTGGGACGGTTGTCTTTGGGCCGCGATCGGAGCCGCCCGAACTCACAGCCATGCTTGAAGCGTTCGCCACACAGCAACACGCGCAGTACCGCGCTCACAGAACTACTCCATGACCGACCCAGAAACAACGACTCATCCAGCCGGTATACTGACCGACGCAGAAGCCGAGACGCTAACCGATCCTGAGACGGATCCAGACGAGTTAACTGATCTCCGCGCCCGGGTTCAAGACCGGCTCAGCGAGACTCTGCTGGATCTTAGCGTGTTGTACCCGACGTTGCCAGCCGAAGAGGTCGAGACGGTGTTCAATCCTGGTGAGCCGGGTGAGCAGTCGGCCGTCCGTGCAGCCACACAAGACGGTCTCGCGGTACTCGTGCTTGGTATGCTCCACGGTGAGGATATGGTCGAGATGCGCCTCCGGGACGCCATCGTGAACGCCGGCGTGAGTTACGGTGAAGACATTGATGTGACTCTGGAACTCCGGCGGGGTCCACTTCCGACGGTTGAAGAGTTTGCTGCGCAAGTTGATGAAGATGGGCTCACCGAACAAACACTCCCACTGTTCGAATACTTTCTTACGCAGCCCGACGTAGACCTCAGCACGCTTGACGCGATCATCCCGGACCAGCAGACAGATATTACCGAAGAGGAAAAAGCGGAAATCTAGACTGCAATAGCACCATTCGCACGACATCCACAGACAGTCATTACAGGCGTCGCAGTCGCCGACCAGTTGGACACCGAGTAATCCACAGGACAGTCGACACATCAAAATCAGCTAACGAGAAATGAGTACAGTAACAGATGGATGAGGAGCTCTTCATCTATCACTCGGCACCGGTTGAGAAGATCCCAAAGATCCTCAAAGAAGGACTTACAGCTGGTGAGGAGACGTATCGGCGTGAGATGGAAGAAGATCTGGAGGCGACTGCTAGTCAAAAAAATATCTCACTCCCGGTGAAGCGTCAAGAGTGTGTGTTTTGCTATCCATCGCTTCGCCAAGGAATAGCGATGGCGACTTTTGACACGGGGCCTCCTGAGTCAGAACCGACGCTGCTTCCGCGCTCAGGACTGCTTGTTATTGATGCTCGCCCGCTCCGTGACGAACTATACGTGGCTGATTTTGACTTCTTCTCGGATGTGATTGATATGCGATCTATGGATGAGCCAGATCACGCGGTCCGTTCTGAATCGTACGAAGCGGCACTCACGAACTATGCTGAATCTGTGACACCATTACAGACGTTTGATTCGATCGCCGAGATTGATGATACGTTCAGGACTCCAGAAGTGCTGACTGAGGTTGATATATCACCAGCCAGTATTCGTGAGACAGTACTACGCAAAGAAATCCTTGGGACAGGGTGGTTCTCATCGCATCCAGCGCTCCCAACTGGTAAGTGAAACGTGCCATATCTGAAGGCGGTTTAAATGACTGAGAGACGCCAATTCGTCATCTATCAAACCAGCTTTATTGAAATCCTGTTCTTCAGACACGTTCTCTTCCGAAACACCTGCTTGCGGAACAGTGCGTCAGGCGTCGTCAGCGATGTAGATGAGCGTCTGCACGTCGATCATTGACGCGTCACCGGCATGGGCATCGATTTTGCGCATAAGCTCTCGGCACGCGACAGCAACTTCGTGATATTGGTGAGCGTTGAATCCGGTGTCGAGGCCATCAAGCGTTGAGTACGCCGCGAAGAAATGATCCATGCGCCGGTACTGGAACGTGATGTGTCGATCCGGGTACGCGTACATGAGCAGTGCCGTCGCAGCACGGAGCAGTGAGCCGGGACTCCGGTCGTTGTCGGCTCGCGTGGTGAGGTGATGGAAGAACTCGTAGAACTCGTTGAGACGGTCGACAATCGGGAGGTCTTCGTTGTAGAGATCGCTGAGCACGGCAGCGGCGGCGTCCGGATTCTCGTGACAGTGTGCGACGATGTCCTGCCAAGTCAGTCGGTGGAACTGGCCACCCATCATTTTCGCTGGCACGTTCGACACCGCATCGAACTCCGCGTCAGGCTCCTCGATCGCAGCGAAGAACTGTGGGATCTCTGTTGGAGTCAATTCTGTGAGGTCAAACTGTGCGTGAATAACGTCCTCGAAGTAGTCTGCGAACTGCCATTTCCACGATTCGATATGTGTACCGCCCCAGTGAGCGGTTTCGAGGTCGTCGTACGCCCCCGAGTCACGAGCATCCACGTGTGATTCGATGAGTGCATCGACACCGTCCCATTCAATTGGGTCTGCGCTACTGGTGTGGACGCGGTGTCCGATGAGCGGCCGGAACAACGCTGCGTGTGGCCCGGTGAGCTGGGCGTTGATCGTGTCGCGGTCAGCGGTCTGTACAAGATTGAAAAACTCGTCAATTTCCGCGTACAGCGGCACTTCGTACGAGGTTCCGACAGTGGCGTGTCCGACAACCGACTCGTAGTCTTCTGCAAACTCTGTGATCGCGGTTGCAACATCGTCAGGCGTCCCGACATTGTCGTAACCGAGCGAACGGAGTACAGTTTGGGCTTCGAGCGTGGGGATGGGGTGGGTTCCACCTTGGAGCCGAGCGTATAGTTCGTGGATTCCCCACCCAGGATCGGACCCAGCGAGTCGATCAAGCCACGTCGGGTTGAACGCATCGGCCCCGGTCATTTCAGAGCATACATCTTGTAGTGAGTCAATCGCGGAGTCAGGGCCGAGCAGGACAGCAGCACTGGGAGCCCAATAACTTGCTAACGTGTCGGCGTTCCATAAGGCACGAAATGTTTCCGGAGATGGGTCAGTGAGAAACGCGTCGAGTTGCTGCTCGCATGCGTGTGTTCGGTTCGTGTCGGTAAAATCGATTCCAGGCCCAGTAGGCCCATTCGACACGAGATCCTGCCACGCAGTGAGCGCTGGGGTCAATGAATGGCTGAGCGTAGACCGAGTCATACGCAGTATCGTGAGGATAGATGTTTATATACCACGGATGAGGGAACGACAGAACGGCTCCATGCTTTTGCCTTCCTACGGAATTAGCATATCTGACTACAACTGTATTGGATCCGCTAGGATTGAACGCACTGTGTTTATATTGGCCGTGAGAACAGGATCTAGGTTCAACTGCCTCCTCCTTGGTGTAACCCTGTATCTTTCAGCCGATCAGTATCGGCAAACGGGTTCCGTCCTGAGACTCGTTCCGATCCTTTATCTTTCCTTATTTCTTTGCCGAGTGCGGGTCGTTTCTCAGAGGACGATTGCTGTGATGACTGCGCTGTGGTTGATTCCTCGGTGCCCGTGTCAGGACCACAGTCGGTAACGTGACTATTCAATGCGGTTTTCGTATCAAATTCGTCTCCGCAGTGCTTACAGCTGTATTTTGTCCGGAGAATGAATGGATAGTCTTCCATGCCCGCGTCGTCAACTGCTTTTCTGACCGCTGACTCAGATGCACCTAATTCATTTGCGCGGCTGAGGTGAGTGACTTCGCAGAACCGGCCGATTCGTTGTTTCTCTTTTGCGGACAGGTGTTCACAATGATGATACAGGATGTACTCTACAGCGGACAGGGTTTCAGCGGGGACGACAGCTGTTTCACTTGATTCAATATTCTTTTTGTCAAAATCAATCTCGAAGTCTTCAGATGCGGGTTTGGCGTGCCGAGTCAGTAGTCCAAACTTCACGATCGGTATTGGGACGGGACAGTCATCAGGTAATGTATCGAGTAACGAGTCAAATACGTCTGTCGTGGCTAATTTCGGTCCATCATTCCACGAGACTAGCGCGTCTCCCTCTTTCCAATGCATGATAGAAAACTAATTACTCTTTGTTAATGAATTTTCGCCTGAGTTGACTATCTTCGAAGAATCACAGGTTAACGTCCATGGACCCCTCTAAGCAGTATAAGCCAAGACACAGGGTGCTATCCGGCTCTTGTAAGTAGTAATAATAAGTCACAGACACATCCGTTTTAGTGGTGACTACAAATTTCAGTTACTGCTCTGTTGTGTATGACTCCCCGTGTGACGTTACGAGGTGAGCTTCCAGATGCGCGTCCCATCGTCGGTTGTTTGAGTAACTTTACCGTGTGCTTCGAGGGTTCGGAGTCTGTCGTACGCTCCATTACGGTCGGTGTCTATGCGGACTGTGATCTCGGCTATTGAGGCTTCTCCGCCAAGTTCAGCGATTGTGGATAACACATCTTGATAGAGGTGATGGTCAATGACGGTCGTATCTGATTCTAACCGATACAAATCACCTGTTCGGCTCTGGTGAATCGCCAGAAGGCGTTTGATTTCACTGTTTCACGGCTCGCTTGATGTTGTAGACCGCACACATCAAAACGATCTCACGAAACTCGCGGTACCACGCTCGGGCACGCACCGCGTGGCCGATCGTCCGCTTGATTGTGGAGAAGACGGTCTCAGACAGTGCTCTTTGGCCGTATAGAGACCCATCGATGCGCGCATAACGCGCGCATCGATGGGTCGAAACTCGCGGTGCTTAATCAGCGGTCTCACGTCCTCTTCGCGCAATTTATCGCGTAATCGTTGCCAGTCGTAGCCTTTGTCGGCGGCGAGATTGCCA
>LFCJ01000485.1_pt1 | contig 24685 bp, 17 predicted proteins | sample 643141 | NCBI WGS metagenome assembly LFCJ01 (sample SAMN03766243, study PRJNA286221) | soda lake metagenome | biome: soda lake; feature: Kulunda steppe; material: water; isolation source: sample B1-Br-g2 brine of Lake Bitter-1 | place: Russia: Kulunda steppe | collected 2010-07
GCTTACAGCCTGCGGGCCTGCTCGCTGGCGTTGCCGATATAGGTCGCCGGGCTGAGGGCCTTGAGCTCGGTCTTCACCGCCTCGGGGAGCTCAAGGGTATCGATGAAGGCGGCGAAGCCGGCCTGGTCGATGCGCTTGCCCCGGGTCAGCTCCTTGAGCTTCTCGTAGGGCTTCTCGATGCCGTAGCGGCGCATCACCGTCTGGATCGGCTCGGCGAGCACCTCCCAGCTGGCGTCCAGGTCCTCGGCGATGCGCGCCGGATTGGCCTCGAGCTTGCCGATGCCCTTGAGAGAGGCCTCATAGGCGATCAGGCCGTAGGCCAGGCCCACGCCCAGATTGCGCAGCACCGTGGAGTCGGTGAGGTCGCGCTGCCAGCGGGAGATGGGCAGCTTCTGAGCCAGGTGGCCGAGGATGGCGTTGGCCAGCCCCAGATTGCCCTCGGAGTTCTCGAAGTCGATGGGGTTGACCTTGTGGGGCATGGTCGAGGAGCCGATCTCGCCCTCGACGGTCTTCTGCTTGAAGTAGCCCAGCGAGATGTAGCCCCAGACGTCGCGATCGAAGTCGATCAGGATGGTGTTGAAGCGGCAGATGGCGTCGAACAGCTCGGCGATGTAGTCATGGGGCTCGATCTGGGTGGTGTAGGGGTTGAAGGTCAGCCCCAGTCCTTCGACGAAGGTGCGCGCGTTGCCCTCCCAGTCCACCTCCGGGTAGGTGGTGAGGTGGGCGTTGTAGTTGCCCACCGCGCCGTTGATCTTGCCCAGGATCTCGACGCGCTCGATCTGCTCGAGCTGGCGGCGCAGGCGATAGGCGACGTTGGCCATCTCCTTGCCCAGGGTGGTGGGGCTTGCCGTCTGGCCATGAGTGCGCGAGAGCATCGGCAGCGCGGCGTGCTCATGGGCCAGGGCGGCAATGGCATCGACGACCCGCTGCATCACCGGCAGCTGGCTCTTCAGGCCGTCGGTGAGCATGACCGCATGAGAGAGGTTGTTGATGTCCTCGCTGGTGCAGGCGAAGTGCACGAACTCGGTGATGGCGTGCAGCTCCGGCTGGTCGGCGATCTTCTCCTTGAGGAAGTACTCCACCGCCTTGACGTCGTGATTGGTGGTGCGCTCGATCTCCTTGATGCGTTCGGCATCCTCCAGCGAGAAGTCGCGGATCAGCCGCTCCAGAAAGGCGGTGGCCTCGGCGGAGAGGGGAGGCACCTCGGTGATCTCGGTCAGCCCGGCCAGGCGCTGCAGCCAGCGGATCTCGACGATCACGCGGGCGCGAATCAGGCCGAACTCGCTGAAGTGTTCACGCAGGGCGGCGGCCTTGCTGCCGTAGCGGCCGTCGACGGGGGAGAGAGCGGTCAGGGCGGAGAGGGGAAGGGCGTGCATGGTCGGTTTCCGGGTCGGTGTCAGCAGTGGACGAAAGGAGGTCGAAGCCGGGAGTGGCAGGTCACCGGCCGTCAGGCCAGCTGGTCGAGGGCCTTCTTCAGGGCGCCGCGCTGGAAGACCAGCTTCCAGCGTCGGCCCCCCTGCTGGTGCCAGAGCAGGCCGAAGCGGATGCCGCCGAGCAGGCAGGCGCGAACCCTCTCGGGCATCATGCGGCTCTGCAGCAGCGAGGGATCGCCCTGCACCACGATACGGGTCTTCAGGGTCGAGAGGGTGTCCTGATAGGCCTCGCCGAGGCTGGCGATGACGTTCTCGTGGGTCTCGCCGAAGTGTTCGGCCTGGCCCTGGATGCGCACCAGCCGGCTGCCCAGCTCGCCCATCATGGCGTCATTGGTGCGCAGTTTGTTCATCAGCAGCAGCAGCGAGAAGCCGTAGCGCAGCACCACGGGATTGGCCTGCTTGCGCCCCACCACCGCCTCGAGCACCTCGAGCCCGCGGCGCAGGTTGTTGGGGTGACCGCCGTAGATGGCCTCGAAGCTGTCGGGGCTGGTCTCCACGGTGGCGCGGATGAGGGTGTCCCAGCTGCGCGGGTCGACCTGGCCGGTGCGGGCGAGCTCGTCGACCAGGCTAGCGGCCTGGAAGACGCCGGCGAGGGCCAGGGCCTGGCGGGCGGCGGGGTCGTCGGGGATGCGGTGTATCGGGGTCGAGGCGGTCATGAGGCGCGCTCCTCGGCGTTCCAGGTGTCGCGGATCACGCCGCCGCCCAGGCAGATATCGCCGTCATAGAGCACCAGCGACTGGCCGGGCGTCACGGCGCGCTGGGAGTCATCGAACCTCACCTCCACGCCGCCGTCGTCGAGGGCGCGCATCCGGCAGGGCACGTCGGCCTGGCGGTAGCGGGTCTTGGCGGTGAAGCGCCCCTCGGCCGCGGGCGCCGCACCGGCCACCCAGTCCATGGCCTCGGTGGCCAGACTGTCGGTATAGAGCAGCGGATGATGCTTGCCCTGGACCGCGACCAGCACGTTGCGCTCGAGATCCTTGGCGGCCACGTACCAGGGCGCTTCCGGGTGGTTGGCCAGGCCGCCGATGCCCAGCCCCTGGCGCTGGCCCAGGGTATAGTACATCAGCCCCATGTGCTCGCCGATCACCTCGCCCTCGGGGGTCTCGATCACGCCGGGCTGGGCCGGCAGGTACTGCTGCAGGAAGTCGCGGAAGCGACGCTCGCCGATGAAGCAGATCCCGGTGGAGTCCTTCTTGCGGGCGGTCACCAGGTCGTGGCGCTCGGCGATGGCGCGTACCTCCGGCTTCTCCAGCTCGCCCACCGGGAACAGGGTGCGGGCGATAGCGGCCTCGGGGACGGCGTGCAGGAAGTAGCTCTGATCCTTGTTGGCATCGATTCCCTTGAGCAGGCGCGGGCGCAGCAGGCCGTCGGTGGCGCCGCGGGCCTCTCCTTGACGGACATAGTGGCCGGTGGCGATCTTCTCGGCGCCGAGCATCTCGGCGTACTCCAGGAACACCTTGAACTTGATCTCGCGGTTGCAGAGGATGTCCGGGTTCGGCGTGCGTCCCGCCTGGTACTCGGCCAGGAAGTGCTCGAAGACGTTGTCCCAGTATTCGGCGGCGAAGTTGGCCGTGTGCAGCCGGATACCGAGCTTTTCGCAGACGGCTTCGGCGTCCGCCAGGTCGGCCTTGGCGGTGCAGTATTCGGTGCCGTCGTCCTCATCCCAGTTCTTCATGAACAGGCCTTCGACCTGATAGCCCTGTTCGAGCAGCATCAGCGCAGAGACGGAGGAGTCGACGCCGCCGGACATGCCGACGATCACCTTGCCGGGGGTGGCGGTCATGGGCGCTCTCGGAAACGGTGGATCATAATTGGGTCGAGATTATACCTGAGTGGAGCGGGAAGCTCGAAGCCTGAAGCGAGAAGAAGGACCAGGATGCCGGCGTCGAGGGCGGCAGGCTGCCCTTCCGGCTCCGCGCGCAGCGCGGCTACCGCTCGTGGATCACGTCCATGGGATAGAAGCGTCCGGCCCGAGCGTCGCGGATGCGGCGCAGCACCAGCGGGCTTCTCAGCCTGCCCTCCGCGTCAAGACGCTCAATCTCGGGAAGGGTGAGCCAGTGCGCGGCCCGGATCGCCGGGTCGAGCTCGCCGCCCAGGTGGGCCAGGGCCATGCCCAGGAAGCCGTGGCTGTGGAAGGTGGTGCCGTTCGGTGCCCGGTAGACGTACATCCCCAGATAGTCGCTGATGCCCACGCGCCAGGCGGTCTCCTCCGCCACTTCGCGCAGGGCGGCGTCGATAATGCGCTCGTCGGGCTCCAGGTGGCCGGCGGGCTGGTTGAAGAGGGTGGCGGGCCCGCCGCGGTCCTCCTCCACCATCAGGAAGGCGCCGGCGCGCTCCACCACGCAGGCCACGGTGACATGGGGCTGCCAGCGGCTCATGGCTTGCCTCCTCGCTTGGTGGGGGGGCGTTTGGCGAGGATCTTGCCGCGCCCGTTCGCCCGCCGTCTGCCGGAACCCCGAGCAGGAGCGGGGGCGTGCAGGGTCTCGCGGCGCCACTCGCCGGGAGCCAGGCCGTCAAGCCGCCAGGGGCCGATGGCCACGCGCACCAGGCGCAGCGTGGGGTGGCCGATGTGGGCGGTCATGCGCCGCACCTGACGATTGCGTCCCTCGCTGAGTGTCATCTCCAGCCAGCTGGTGACCGGGTGGCGCTTGGGGTCCAGCGGCGGGGCGCGCTCGGGCAGATCGCTCGCCTCGAGGCGGCGCACCTTTGCCGGTTTCGTCGGGCCGTCCCTGAGCGCGACGCCCTGGCGCAGCGCCCTGAGGGCGGCATCGTCGGGCACGCCCTCTACCTGGACGCGATAGGTCTTGGGCTGCTTGTAGCGCGGGTGGCTGATGCGATGGATCAGCTCGCCGTCGTCGGAGAGCAGCAGCAGCCCTTCGGAATCGTGATCGAGGCGCCCGGCAGGGTAGATGCCGGGCACGTCGATGACGTCGGCCAGAGTGGCGCGCCGCTCGCCGTCATCGCCCGCCCGGTCGGTGAACTGGGAGAGCATGCGATAGGGCTTGTGCAGCAGATAGAGAGTACTCATGGTGCGCAAGCTTACCGGCAAGCGGCCCGGGATGGCAGGGGCAGGAAGGTGGCGTGTCAGCCTTATTGCTCATGCGCGGGGTCGGACAGACTGATATAATATTGCCGCTCGCCGGGAGCGCCCGCGTCGTTTCGAGGCCTGCCAAGACTCCGCCGCCGGGTCGATGCTCAGCGCATCCTCGCATCAACAAAACAGAGGGTGGAGCACGCCTTGGCCTCCGTTCCAGACATCGTGAGCGCGCGCTACCGATCCAGTTTCATGCCACCGCAGTGACCAGAGAGATCAACGCCAACATGTCAAAAACGCCGAAGATTATCTACACGCTCACCGACGAAGCGCCGGCCCTGGCCACCTTTTCCCTGCTGCCGATCATCGATGCCTACACGGACTCTGCCGGCGTCATCGTTGAAACCCGCGACATCTCCCTGGCAGGGCGCATCCTCTCCCAGTTTCCCGAATACCTGACCGAGTCCCAGCAGCTTGGCGACCATCTGGCCGAGCTGGGCGAGCTGGCCAAGACGCCGGAAGCCAACATCATCAAGCTGCCCAATATCAGCGCCTCGGTGCCCCAGCTCAAGGCGGCCATCCGCGAGCTTCAGGCTCAGGGTCACAAGCTGCCCGACTACCCTGATGAGCCCACCACCCAGATCGAGCGCGACATCAAGGCGCGCTACGATCGTACCAAGGGTAGCGCGGTCAACCCGGTGCTGCGCGAGGGCAACAGTGACCGCCGTGCGCCCAAATCCGTGAAGAACTACGCCCGCAAGTACCCCCACCGGATGGGCGAGTGGAGCGCCGACTCCCAGTCCCACGTGGCCTGCATGCGCGAGGGGGACTTCTACGGCAGCGAGCAGTCCGCCACGCTGCCCGCCGAGGACGTGGTGAAGATCGAGCTGGTCGCTCAGGACGGGTCCGCCACCGTGCTCAAGGAGAAGACCCCGGTGCTGGCCGGCGAGGTGATCGACGGGGCCGTGATGAGCCACAAGGCGCTCTCGGCCTTCATCGCCGAGCAGGTGGCCGATGCCAAGGAGAAGGACGTGCTCTTCTCCCTGCACCTGAAGGCCACCATGATGAAGGTCTCCGACCCGATCATGTTCGGCATCGTGGTGGAGGCGTTCTATCGTGACGTGCTCGAGAAGCACGCCGACGCCCTGGACCAGGTCGGCTTCGATGCCACCAACGGCATCGGCGACCTCTACGCCACCATCGCGGCGCTGCCGGCCGAGAAGCAGGAGGCGATCAAGGCCGATATCGAGGCGCTCTATGCCGAGCGTCCGCGTCTGGCCATGGTCAACTCTCACAAGGGCATCACCAACCTGCACGTGCCCAGCGATGTCATCATCGACGCCTCCATGCCGGCGATGATTCGCGACTCCGGCAAGATGTGGGGCGCCGATGACGCCCTCCACGACGCCAAGGCAGTGATCCCGGACCGCTGCTACGCCACCATCTATCAGGCGGTCATCGACGACTGCAAGGCCAACGGCGCCTTCGATCCGACCACCATGGGCAGCGTGCCCAACGTCGGCCTGATGGCCCAGAAGGCCGAAGAGTACGGCTCCCACGACAAGACCTTCCAGATCCCGGCCGACGGCACCGTGCGCGTCACCAATGCCGCCGGCGAAGTGGTCTTCGAGCACGCGGTCGAGAAGGGCGATATCTGGCGCATGTGCCAGACCAAGGACGCCCCGATCAAGGACTGGGTCAAGCTCGCCGTGACCCGCGCCCGCGACAGCGATACCCCGGCCATCTTCTGGCTCGACGCCGAGCGCGCCCACGATGCCGAGCTGATCAAGAAGGTCGAGGCCTATCTGGCCGAGCACGACACCAGCGGCCTGGATATCCGCATCATGGCCCCGGTGGACGCCATGAAGCTCTCCCTGGAGCGCATCCGCCGCGGCGAGGACACCATCTCCGTCACCGGCAACGTGCTGCGCGACTACCTCACCGACCTCTTCCCGATCATGGAGCTGGGTACCAGCGCCAAGATGCTCTCCATCGTCCCGCTGATGAACGGCGGCGGCCTCTTCGAGACCGGCGCCGGCGGCTCCGCGCCCAAGCACGTTCAGCAGCTCCTCGAGGAGAACCACCTGCGCTGGGACTCCCTGGGCGAGTTCCTGGCCCTGGCCGCCTCCCTGGAGCACCTGGGCAAGACCTTCGACAACGGTCGCGCCCTGGTGCTGGCCAAGGCCCTGGACGAAGCCAACGGCAAGTTCCTGGACAGCAACAAGTCGCCGTCCCGCAAGGTGGGCGAGCTGGACAACCGCGGCAGCCACTTCTACCTGGCGATGTACTGGGCCGAGGCCCTGGCCGCCCAGGACGAGGACGCCGAGCTCAAGACGCTCTTCACCAAGCTGGCCGCCGAGTTCCAGGCCAAGGAGGCGGTGATCGTCGAGGAGCTCAACGCCGTGCAGGGGCAGGCCGTCGACATCAACGGCTACTTCAACCCCGATCGTGCGCTGACCGAAGCGGCGATGCGCCCGAGTGCGACCCTCAACGCTGCCCTGGCCCTGGTCGCCAAGGACTGAGCTTCCTGGCGCCGAGGCCTCTCTCGGCGCCTTGGCGGGTCGAGTCGATGACCGAGCCGTCAACCGAGAGCTCACCGGCCCCTGCCTGGATAACGGGCGGGGGCCGTTGCGTTGAAGCCGGGCGCTGCGTTAAATAGCCCGGTGAACCCCGCCGGCCGGACGGCGTCAAAGCACGTTGTATCGTCCGATGGCCGGCCCATCAAACGAGTAGTCTTCCGCTATGTGGCAACGACAGATATGGTGCGGCATGACCCGCCCTCCCGGCACCGAGGAGGAGGGCGACCTGGCGGTGCAGAGCGCCGAGCCCGAGCTGGCGCGCCCGCCGATGTACAAGGTGGTCTTGCACAATGATGACTTCACCCCCATGGAGTTCGTGGTGGAGGTGCTGCAGACCTTCTTCAACCTCGACAGCGAGACCGCGGTGCAGGTGATGCTGACGGTGCACACGCACGGCAAGGCGACCTGCGGCATCTTCACCCGCGACATCGCGGAAACCAAAAGCCATCAGGTCAATCAATACGCTAGAGAGTGTCAGCACCCGCTGCTCTCTGATATCGAGGCGGCGGACTGACTCCCCCGGACATGGTCGCCACGGGCGCACCTCACCTGCCGTTGGCAGCAGGGCTTGCAACGGCAGCGATTGTGCCCGATGTTGATGATGCCGGATGACGAAAGATCCGACGCAATGCCCTGGGCGGCAAGAAGGGGACTGCCATGCTGAGCAAAGAACTTGAACTCACCCTGAACACGGCGTTCACCGTGGCGCGCTCCAAGCGGCACGAGTTCATGACCGTGGAGCACCTGCTGCTGGCGCTGCTCGATAACGCCTCGGCAGCCGACGTGCTGCGTGCCTGCGGGGCCAACCTCGACAAGCTGCGCACCGACCTTCAGGACTTCATCAACTCCACCACGCCGCTGATTCCCGAGGATCAGTCGGACCGCGAGACCCAGCCGACCCTGGGCTTTCAGCGCGTGCTGCAGCGCGCGGTCTTCCACGTGCAGTCCTCCGGGAAGAGCGAGGTCACCGGGGCCAATGTGCTGGTGGCGATCTTCTCCGAACAGGAGAGTCAGGCGGTCTACTTCCTGAAGCAGCAGAACGTCGCGCGGGTGGATGCGGTCAACTACATCGCCCACGGCATCTCCAAGGTGGCGGGGCACGGCCAGAACCCCTCATCCGCCGCGCCGGAGTCCGAGGAGAGCGAGGAGGGGGGCGGCGAGCAGGCCTCCAATCCGCTCACCGGCTATGCCACCAACCTCAACGAGCAGGCCCGCCTGGGCAAGATCGACCCGCTGATCGGTCGCGACCATGAGCTCGAGCGGGTGGTGCAGATCCTCGCGCGGCGGCGCAAGAACAATCCGCTGCTGGTGGGGGAGGCCGGCGTCGGCAAGACCGCCATCGCCGAGGGCCTGGCCAAGCGCATCGTCGAGGAGGACGTGCCCGAGGTGATCGGTGACGCCGTAGTCTACTCCCTGGACATGGGGGCGCTGCTGGCCGGCACCAAGTATCGGGGTGACTTCGAGAAGCGCCTCAAGGGGCTGCTGGCCGAGCTGCGCAAGCAGACCAACGCCATTCTCTTCATCGACGAGATTCACACCGTGATCGGCGCCGGCGCCGCCTCCGGCGGGGTGATGGACGCCTCCAACCTGCTCAAGCCGCTGCTCTCCTCCGGCGAGCTGCGCTGCATCGGCTCGACCACCTTTCAGGAGTATCGCGGCATCTTCGAGAAGGACCGCGCTCTGGCGCGCCGCTTCCAGAAGGTCGACGTGCCGGCGCCCTCGGTGGAAGACACCATCAGCATCCTCAAGGGGCTGCGCTCGCGCTTCGAGGAGCACCACCAGCTCAAGTACACCGATGCGTCTCTGGAGAGCGCCGCCAGGCTGGCGGATCGCTATATCAGCGACCGCTATCTGCCCGACAAGGCCATCGACGTGATCGACGAGGCCGGGGCTCATCAGCGCCTGCTGCCGCCGGAGGTGCGGGTCGATACCATCGATACCGCCCAGGTGGAGGCGGTGGTGGCATCCATCGCGAGGATCCCGCCGAAGAGCGTCTCCAGCTCCGATCGCAAGCTGCTTGCCAAGCTCGACCGCGACCTCAAGATGCTGGTGTTCGGTCAGGACGAGGCGATCGACAGCCTCTCCGCGGCCATCAAGCTCTCCCGGGCCGGCCTCAAGTCGCCGGACAAGCCGGTGGGCAGCTTCCTGTTCGCCGGCCCCACCGGGGTGGGCAAGACCGAGGTGGCCCGTCAGCTGTCGCATATCATGGGCATCGAGCTGGTGCGCTTCGACATGTCGGAGTACATGGAGCGCCACACGGTGTCGCGGCTGATCGGCGCGCCGCCGGGCTACGTCGGCTATGATCAGGGCGGCCTGCTGACCGAGGCGATCACCAAGCATCCGCACTGCGTGCTGCTGCTCGACGAGATCGAGAAGGCTCACCCGGAGGTCTTCAACCTGCTGCTGCAGGTGATGGATCACGGCCGACTGACCGACAACAACGGCCGCGAGGCGGACTTCCGCCACGTGATCCTGATCATGACCTCCAACGCCGGGGTGGAGCAGGCCACGCGCCGCTCCATCGGCTTCCAGCATCAGGACCACTCCACCGATGCCATGGAGGTGATCCGCAAGACCTTCTCGCCGGAGTTCCGCAACCGCCTGGACGGCATCATCCAGTTCCACGCTCTGCCCGCCTCGGTGGTGCGCAGCGTGGTGGACAAGTTCCTGGTGGAGCTGCAGGCGCAGCTCGACGAGAAGCGGGTGCAGCTGGACGTGGATCAGTTGGCCCGGGACTGGCTGGCCGCGAAGGGCTACGACCCCGACATGGGGGCTCGCCCCATGGCGCGTCTGATTCAGGAGAAGCTCAAGAAGCCGCTGGCCGAGATGATCCTGTTCGGCGAGCTGTCGGAGCACGGCGGCGTGGTGCACGTCACCGTGGAGGAGGGCGAGCTGCACCTCTCCACCGAAGCGGAGCTGGCCGACGCGCCCTGACGTTGGACGCCCGCACACGACACAGCGCCCTGTCTACGGACGGGGCGTTGTCGTGTGCGGCTGACGTCGTGTCGTGGAGGGCTCGACCGCGACTCAGCGGGAGCGGTAGACGATGCGACCCTTGGTCAGGTCGTAGGGGGTCAGCTCTACCTTGACCTTGTCGCCGGTCAGGATGCGGATGTAGTTCTTGCGCATCTTGCCCGAGATGTGCGCCGTGACCACGTGGCCGTTCTCGAGCTCGACGCGGAAGGTGGTGTTGGGAAGGGTATCGACGATGACGCCTTCCATTTCGATATGGTCTTCGCGTGCCATATAGGCGGTTCCTCGCTGATGGATATGACGCTCGGCAGGGCCTGTCGCCCGGCCTGGAAAGAATAGCGCGATATTGTGCCGCATGCCGGCCGACATGGCAAAGAAAGGGGCCCTGAAGCCGTCTTCAGGGGCTGATCAGGCGGCGCCAGTGGCGACCCTCGAGCATTTCCAGGGGCTGGAAGGCCTGCTTGTAGGCCATCTTGCGGCATTCGCGTATCCAGTAGCCCAGGTAGACATGGGGCAGGTTCCGCTGTCGCGCCTGCTCCACCAGGGTAAGCACCGCGAAGGTGCCCAGGGAGCGCCGCTCCAGCTCGGGGTCCGGGTCGAAGAAGGTATAGATGGCCGACAGGCCGTGCTCGAGCTGGTCGAAGGCCGCGACGGCCACCAGCCGACCTTCCAGGCGAAACTCCAGCAGCCGGGCGTACGCCTGATCCAGGGTCAGGAAGGTGCGGTACTGCTCGTGGCTCGGCGGGTGCATGTCGCCATCGGCATGGCGGGTGCGAATGTAATGGGCGTAGAGCGCATAGTGCTCCGGGACGTAGGTCGCCGGGCGCAGGTGCAGGGTCAGGTCGGCATTGCGCTTGAGCAGCCGCCGCTGGCTGCGGTTCGGGGTAAACTCCGCCACCGGCAGACGCACCGAGATGCAGGCGCTGCAGCCCTCGCAGTGGGGGCGATAGAGATGGTGGCCGCTGCGGCGGAAGCCGAGCAGCGCCAGGGCGTCGTACACGTTCTGTCCGGGGGACTCCTGAGGGTCGAGAAACAGGGTCGTCGCTTCGCGCCCGGGCAGGTAGCTGCAGGCGTGGGGCACGGTGAGAAAGAAGCGCAGATCTCGAACGGGCTGTTGGGGGGCGTTGCTGCTCACGACGACACTCTCCGGCTCCTGATGACATTCACCAGCGGGCAACCCGATGCTCGCCGATGGCTTCGAAGGACCAGCAGGCCGGGGTGAAGGTGAGGCCACCGGGCTCCACCTCCCCGGGCTTGCCCAGCCACTCCTCAAGATAGCCGATGAATTCGCCGCGAGCGATGTCCCGGGCGCCCAGGCTGGCCAGGTGGGGGGTGTGCATCTGGCAGTCGATCAGCCGTCCGCCGCCGGCCGACATGGCTCGGGCCAGGTGGACCAGCGCCACCTTGGAGGCGTCGGCCACTCGCGTGAACATCGACTCGCCGAAGAAGGTTGGCCCCAGGGCCACCCCGTAGAGGCCGCCCACCAGGCGCTCCTGCTGCCACACCTCGATGGAGTGCGCCGCGCCCAGGGCGTGCAGCCGGGAATAGGCCGCGCGCATCTCGTCGGTGATCCAGGTGCCCGGCTGGCCGTCGCGCGGCTCGGCGCAGGCGGCCATCACCGCATCGAAGGCGCGGTCGGCGGTGACCGCAAAGCCGGCATGGCGGAGGCGCTTGGCCAGGCTGCGACGCACCCTGAGCTCCTCGGGGAAGAGGACCATGCGCGGGTCCGGGCTCCACCACAGGATCGGCTGGTCGTCGCTGTACCAGGGGAAGATGCCGCGGCGATAGGCCGCCAGCAGCCAGCCCGGGTCCAGGGCGCCGCCGGCGGCCAGCAGGCCGTCGGGATCGCGCAGGGCCGCTGTCACGGGGGGAAAGTGGATCGGGTGCTCGGGCAGCCAGGGCAGCATCGGCGGGCATCCATGGGGAAGGGGTGCCAGTGTGCCGTGCGGCACGCTCGGCCTCAAGGCGCCCGGCCACTGTGATGGGCGGGCGTGGCTCGGTATGATTGTCGCCAATCAACTGGAAGACGCCAGCGGTGGCGCAAGGGGATGACCATTTGAGTGTCAACAAGAAGTCCTCGCCGCGTCGAGTGAGCGCGGCCCAGGCCAGGGAGACGGCCAAGCGTTTCGGCGTGAAGCTGCAGGGCTCCGCCCGGGAGGGCGTGGCCATCGTGCTGCTGGCGGTCTGCGTGTTCCTGCTGCTGGCCCTGTTCAGCTTCGAGCCCGGCGACCCCGGCTGGTCGCGCAGTGGCCCCGAGACCCAGATCGACAACTGGATGGGGGCAGTCGGCGCCTGGCTCTCCGACGTCCTCTATTCCCTGTTTGGCGCCAGTGCCCTGTGGTGGCCGGCCATGGTGGGGTTTGCCGCCTGGCGACTGCTGCGGGCCCGCCAGGGGGTTGTGCTGGAGTGGGATGCCACGGCGCTGGCGGTGCGCGGCGGCGGCCTGGTGCTGCTGCTGCTGGGCACCACGACGCTCGGGGCGCTGCATTTCTATACACCCCCGGCAGAGACGGTGCTGCCCTACTCCTCGGGGGGCATTCTCGGCGAGGGCCTGGTCGGCGCCCTGGTGCCCCTGGTGGGCAGCGGCGGCACCGGCCTGCTGGCGCTGGCCGCGCTGCTCTGCGGCCTGCCGCTGATGACCGGGCTCTCCTGGCTCTCGGTGATGGACGAGCTGGGACTGCGTGCCGTGCGCCTCTGGAGCTGGCTGGCGGATCGCTTCGCCTTTTCGCGGGTCCCGGCCCTCGAGCGCGCCGAACCGGAGATTGAACGCCCCGAACCGGAGGCGGAGCGGCCGGCCACCAGGGACGCTGCCGCCGAGCCGGTGGCTGAGGCGGAGAGGTCCCAGCGTCGCGGCTGGTGGCAGCGGCTGCTGCCCGGCGCCGGTCGCCGAGAGCCCGGCATGGAGGCCGAGCCCTCGCTGCGTCGCGAGCCCGGCTTCGGCAGCGATGGCAGTACCGAGATTCCCTGGGACGCGCCCGAGCAGACGCCCTCTGCCGGGCAGCCGGGGGCCTCCCACAGCGAGCGCTCGCCGAGCGGCGCGTCCGGGACAGCGGCAGCTGCCGCCGATCTCGCCGCGAGCGCGGCCGGCGCCGCGACAGACGGCGCCGCCCCCCGGGCAGCGCCAGCAGCCGACAACGCCGTGCCGAAGGCATCCGCCGATCGGGCCGCGCCCGCCAGCTCTGACAGCGCGTCGCCCGCCGCGGCACCCACCGGCCAGGCATCCGCGCCGCGGACGCCGGAAACGATACCCGAGCCGATGCTCCCCGAGGATGAGGAGCCCGCCGTCGCCTGGGAGGGCCCTTCGCTGCGCGCCAGTCGCGATGAGGCGCCGGCGTCCGTCGAACCGCCCGAGGAGGCGAGGGCGGCCAGCGCGCCCGACGCGTCGCGGCCCGCCGGTACCAGCGATGCCAGCGCCGCCCCGGCAGAGCCGGTAGCGGCCGCCGAGGAGGCGTCGCCTCACGCCCGCGCCTCCTCCGGGGCCTCGCCCCAGCCGCGGCGCGAAAGCGGCCGTCGCGAACCCGGCTTCGCGGACTGGCAGGCGGCCGACTGGGCCGAGGCGGAGGATGACAGCGAGCCGCGGCTCGCCTGGGACGAGCCCGCCTCCGCCCCGGCCGAACCCGAAACGCGTTCCGAGCCCGCCTTTGCCCCGGCCGAACCCGAAACGCGTTCCGAGCCCGCCTTTGCCCCGGCCGAACCCGAAACGCGCTCCGAGAGCGCTGCAGGCCCGGCCGAGCCCGAAACGCGCTCCGAGATCGTCGACACCCCGGCCGAGCCTGATCCCCGGCACGCCCCTCGGCCAGAGGGCCCGGCGCATTCCGCGGCCATGGCCCCGCCCGCCCGGGACCCGGCGCCGTCGGTTCGGGACGAAGGCAAGGCCGCGCTGCTGCAGCCGCCGGAGCCAGAGGAGGCCGCGGATGAGGAGGAGGCGCCTGCGCAGGCGCCGCATCTGGCCACCGCCGAGCAGGCCAAGGCCGCCACCGACGATGCCGGCATGCGGCTGTGGACCGTGGAGCACCTGCAGAATCAGCGCCCTGCCCTGGACGACATGCCGGAGCCGGAGGGTGAGCTGCCCAGCCTGCGCCTGCTGACGCCGCCGGCGCCCCAGCAGCAGAACTACACCGGCGAACAGCTCGCCGAGATGGCCGAACTCCTCGAGGTGCGGCTGCGCGAGTATGGGGTCAAGGCCGAGGTGGTGGACACCTGGCCGGGGCCGGTGATCACGCGCTTCGAGATCCGCCCGGCGGCCGGCGTGAAGGTTTCCAAGATCAGCAACCTGGCCAAGGATCTGGCCCGCTCGCTGATGGTCAAGAGCGTGCGGGTGGTGGAGGTGATCCCGGGGCGTCCCACCGTGGGCATCGAGATCCCCAACCCCCACCGCGCGATGATCCGCCTGCGTGAGGTAATCGACTCCGACCGCTATCAGCAGGCCGACTCCGCCCTGACCCTGGCCCTGGGCCAGGACATCGGCGGGGGGCCGGTGGTGGCCAACCTCGGCAAGATGCCCCACCTGCTGGTGGCCGGTACCACGGGCTCGGGCAAGTCGGTGGGGGTCAACGCCATGCTGATCTCCATGCTGCTCAAGGCCACCCCCGAAGAGCTGCGGCTGATCATGGTCGACCCCAAGATGCTCGAGCTCTCCGTCTATGACGGCATCCCGCATCTGCTGGCGCCGGTGGTGACCGACATGAAGGAGGCCGCCAACGCCCTGCGCTGGTGCGTGGCCGAGATGGAGCGGCGCTACAAGCTGATGGCCACCATGGGGGTACGCAACATCGCCGGCTTCAATGCCAAGCTCGACGAGGCCGAGCAGGCCGGCGCCCAGGTGGCGGACCCGCTCTGGGAACCCCAGCCCTGGGAGATGCATCAGACGCCGCCGGTGCTCGAGAAGCTGCCCTATATCGTGGTGGTGATCGACGAATTTGCCGACATGTTCATGATCGTCGGCAAGAAGGTCGAAGAGCTGATCGCCCGCCTGGCCCAGAAGGCTCGAGCCGCCGGCATTCACCTGATACTCGCCACTCAGCGCCCCTCGGTGGACGTGGTCACCGGCCTGATCAAGGCCAACATTCCCACGCGGATGGCCTTCCAGGTCTCCTCGCGGATCGATTCCCGCACCATCCTCGATCAGGGCGGCGCCGAGAACCTGCTGGGCCACGGTGACATGCTCTACCTGCCGGCGGGCTCCGGCCTGCCCACCCGCGTCCACGGTGCCTTCGTCGACGACGATGAGGTGCATCGCGTGGTGGAGGACTGGAAGCGTCGCGGGGAGCCGGAGTACATCGACGAGATCCTCTCCGGCGGGGTCACCGCCGAGGCGCTCACCGGGCTCGAGGCCGAGGGGGGCGGCGATGACGACGCCGAGCAGGATGCCCTCTACGACGAGGCGGTGCAGTTCGTCATCGACTCGCGGCGGGCGTCGATCTCCGCCGTGCAGCGCCGCTTCAAGATCGGCTACAACCGCGCGGCGCGTCTGGTGGAGGCCATGGAGATGGCCGGTGTGGTCTCCACCATGGGGACCAACGGCTCCCGTGAGGTGCTGGCGCCGCGGCCGGCGGGGGACTAGAGGCGCTGCGCCACTCACCGGTCACAGACGCGGGCGTCTCTCCGGGGAGACGCCCCCCTTTCAACCATGCAACCAGCATGGAAGCGCCGGCGGGCCTGCAACCCGTCGGCGTCGGAGCAGTCCGAATGACAGGATTGCACCGGAACCGTCCAGGGAGAAAGCCCATCATGACCGTCAAGAAGACCCTCGCTGCCGTCACGCTGCTCGCCGCTGTGCCCCTCGCCATGCCTGTCGCGGCTCTTGCCAGCGAGGGGGCGGATCGCCTGACTCGCATGCTGGAGCCGCTCGAGACCTACGAGGCCCGTTTCGAACAGCAGATTCTCGATGCCAGCGGCGAGCGGCTTCAGGAGGCCCACGGCCAGATGTGGCTCGCCCGCCCGGGCAAGTTTCGCTGGGAGGTGGAGGCTCCCTATCAGCAGGAGGTGATCTCCGACGGCGAGGAGGTGATGCTGCACGACCCGGATCTGGAGCAGGCCACCATCCAGGCGTTGGACCATCGCGTCACTCACACGCCGGCCCTGCTGCTCTCCGGCAGCGCCAGCGATCTGGTCGACAGCTATGACGTCTCTCGTCAGCAGGAGGGCAGCGCCGAGACCTTCACCCTGATGCCGAAATCGGCCGACACCCTGTTCGAGGAGCTGAAGATGACCTTCCGCGGTGAACTGCTGACGACCCTGCAGATGACCGACAGCACCGGCCAGCGCACCGCCATCGAGTTTCGCGATGCCCAGATGAACCACGCCATCGACGACGGCCGCTTTGCCTTCGAGATCCCCGACGGCACCGATGTGATTCGCGATACTCAGTGACCGGGCTGCGTCCGGAGCTTGAAGAACGCCCGCTTCGCGGGGCCGGGAGCTGGAAGAGCGTCGCTTCGCTCCTGGAAGCTTGAAGCTGGAAGAAAACCCTGACCCGGCTTCGCCGGGAGCTGTAAGCCTTAAGCTATAAGCTGGAAGAAAGACCTTGACCCCAGCGTCAGCGGGATCATGATGCCTTCCAGCTTACGTCTCGCCGCCGCCGTCCGCCTGGTCGTCGAGCTGCGCCCGCCAGGCCATCAGCTGGCCGTAGCGCCTCTCCTGGCCATGGTCGGTAGGGCGGTAGAAAGCTTCCCGGGGGAGGTCGTCGGGCCAGCAGTCGTGGGCGCTGCCGGCGGGGTAGCCGCCGGGCTCATGGTGGGCGTAGCGGTAGCCCTGACCGTGGCCCAGGGATTCCATCAGCTTGGTGGGTGCGTTGCGCAGATAGCCGGGCACCTCAAGCCGCGGCTGGCCGGCCGCGAAGCTCTTGGCCCGCTTCCAGGCCTGGTCGATGGCGTTGCTCTTGGGCGCCACCGCCAGGTGGATGGCGGCATGGGCGATGGCGCGCTGACCCTCGTGGTCGCCCAGACGCAGATAGGCGTCCCAGGCCGCCATCACCAGCGGCAGGGCGCGAGGGTCGGCGTTGCCCACGTCCTCGGAGGCGATGGCGGCCAGGCGTCGGACCACGTCCAGCGGATCCCCGCCGCCCTGGATGAAGCGGGCGATGTAGAGCAGGGCCGCGTCGGGTCGCGATGAGCGTATCGACTTGTGGATCGCCGAGAGCAGGTCGTAGTAGTGGTCGCCCTGCTTGTCGAAGGCGCTGGCCTGGTGGCCCAGCACGTCTTCCAGCACCGCGCGTCCGAGCACTTCGCCGCCCCGACCGTCGGGCTCGGCGAAATCGCAGGCGCTCTCCAGCAGGCCCAGCGCCCGGCGGGCATCCCCGGCGGCGGCCCGGGCCAGCAGGGCAAGGGTCTCCTCGTCGACCCTCAGGCCCCGCCCTCCCAGCCCCCGCGCCTCATCGCTCAGGGCGCGCCTGAGCACCTCAATGAGCGCCTCTTCGTCCAGGGATTTCAGCACGTAGACCCGGGCCCGGGAGAGCAGCGCCGAGTTGACCTCGAAGGAGGGGTTCTCGGTGGTGGCGCCGATCAGGGTCAGCAGGCCCGACTCCACGTGGGGCAGCAGGGCGTCCTGCTGGCTCTTGTTGAGGCGGTGGATCTCGTCTAGGAAAAGCAGGCTGGCCTGGCCGCGCTCCCGGCGGGCCCGGGCCCGCTCCACCGCGGCACGGATCTCCTTGACCCCGGCCATCACCGCCGAGAGGTGCTCCAGTTCGGCGCCGGACTCGGCGGCCAGGATCTCCGCCAGGGTGGTCTTGCCGGTGCCCGGCGGCCCCCACAGGATCATCGAGCGCACCACGCCGCTCTCGACCATGCGCGCCAGGGGCCTGCCCGGCCCCACCAGCGCCTGCTGGCCCAGGTAGTCGGCCAGGGTGCGGGGGCGCATGCGCCACGCCAGGGGCGCGCGCTGTTCGCAGTCGTCGGCGGCGAAGAGGTCCATGGCGGGCTCCTTACGTTGATCTCGGGCAGAGGCAGGGCGGGGGACGGGCTGCTAGAGTGGGGGTGGATCATCGCCGCCCCGGCGGTCGATGAACCTCGTCCATGATGGCGCATCCAAGAGGAGGTGCGCCTTCTTCACCACGTCACACTCCGTCACTGAAACCTTGTCACAACACAGGAGGGCCCGACATGCCCATGCTGACCCAACTGCGTCTGGATCATGCCAACATGGCGCGCATGTTGCACGTTCTGCAGCTCAAGCAGAAGACCCTGGCTGGCGGCGAGCGCCCCAATTTCCAACTGGTGCGTGAGGTGGTGGACTACATCCTGGACTACATGGAGGGGTTCACCCTGCCGCTGGAGCGGCTGTTCAGCGAACGCCTGAAGGAGGTCGCGCCCGAGAGTAACAAGGTCACCGAGCGTCTCGCCGCCGACTACAAGGCCCTCAAGGCGCGCCTGATGCGGCTCTCCAACGATATCGACATGATCCTGATGGATGCGGTCGTGCCCATGGATCGCTTCGCCGACGACCTCAAGGCGTATCTGGAGGCCCACCGCGCCTACCTGCGCGACGAGCGCGAGCTGCTCTTCCCGATGATTCGCGAACACTTCAATGACGACGAACTGGATCGCCTGGCCAAGGCGCTGCCCGAAGGGGCCACGGCCGAGCTCGAGCGTCTTCAGGAAGCCTACCCCGAGCTCTATGCCGAGCTGCGCGAGGCGCCCCTGCCCGCCTGAGTCGGGCTGTCAGGGGGCGTCGGCTGGGGTAGAATGCCGCCATCTCCAGCCGGTGCCCCGTGATGCCAACTCCTTGCCCCTCGTTGACGCCCCCCTGCTGCCGTGACCGCCGTGCCGTGCACGGCGCCCGCCGGTGCTGCCCATGAAGGATGGGCCTATCCTGGTGTTCGACTCCGGCGTGGGCGGGCTCTCCGTGGTGGCGGCCCTGCGTCGCCACCTGCCGCAGGCGGCGCTGGCCTACGCCTGTGACAACGCCATGCTGCCCTACGGCCTGCGCGAGGATGACTGGCTGGTGCGGCGTATCCTGCGAGTCTGCGAGGCCGCCGTCGCGGCCAGCCGCTGCGTGGCGCTGGTGGTGGCCTGCAACACCGCCAGCACCCTGGCGCTGGATGCCCTGCGCAGCCGCCTGGCGATTCCCGTGGTCGGCACCGTGCCGGCCATCAAGCCGGCGGCGGCCCTCTCGCGCAGCGGCCACATCGGCCTGCTGGCCACCTCTGCCACGGTGTCGCGCCCCTACACCCTGGGCCTGATCGAGGCCTTTGCCGCCCACTGCCGGGTGACCCGCGTCGCCGCCGATGCTCTGGTGGGCGAGGCCGAGCGCTGGCTGTCCGGAGACGCCCCGGACCCGGCGGTGGTTCGCCGGGCCCTGGCGCCGCTGTGGGAGGATCCCGCCCTGGATACCGTGGTGCTGGGCTGCACCCACTTTCCCCTGCTGCGTGACGAGCTGGCTGCCGCCGCCCCTCGGACGATCCACTGGGTCGACTCCAGCGAGGCCATCGCCCGCCGCACCGCCCAGGTCGCCACCGGCGTGGCACCCCGGCAGGGCCCGGGGGAGAGCCATGTCACCGCGCCGGATCCGCGGCTGACCGCCGGCCTGGCCCGGTTCGGCTTCGCCGAACCGCGGCTGCTGGTGCTCGACTGAGCCCAGCGGCCGCCGCATTTCACTTTACCTCGTCATTTTCACAGGAGGCTTCTTGGCCATTCCCGTCGTCGACCCCGCCCGCTATGACCAGCAGCTCGAGGCCAAGCGTCAGCGCATCATTCGCGACTTCGCGCGCTTTTCGCCGCCGCCCCTCGAGGTCTACCCCTCGCCGCCAAGTCACTATCGCCAGCGCTGCGAGTTCCGGATCTGGCACGAGGGGGACGACCTCTTCTACGCGATGTTCGAGATAGAAGCGTCCGAGGTCCCCGGGAAAAAGACCAAGACGGTGGTTCGCCTGGACGACTACCCGGTGGCCAGCCGTCGCATCAACGCGCTGATGCCGGCGCTGCTCGACGCCATTCGCGAGGTGCCGCTGCTGCGCCGCAAGCTCTTTCAGGTGGAGTTTCTGACCACGCTTTCCGGGGAGGCGCTGGTGACCCTGATCTACCACCGGCCCCTGGACGACGACTGGGAAGCCGAGGCGCGCCGCCTCCAGGAGACCCTCGGGGTGATGATCATCGGCCGCGCCCGCAAGCAGCGCCGGGTGCTCGAACGCGACCACGTCTGGGAGCGCCTCGCGGTGGAGGGTCGCGACTTCGTCTACCAGCAGGTGGAGAACAGCTTCACCCAGCCCAATGCCGAGATCTGCCGCGCGATGCTGGCCTGGGCGCGGGACGTGACCCGGGGCAGCCGGGCGGGCGACCTGGTGGAGCTCTACTGCGGCAACGGCAACTTCACCGTGGCCCTGGCCGAGAACTTTCGCCGGGTGCTGGCCACCGAGATCTCGCGCACCTCGGTGGCAAGCGCCCGGGAGAACCTGGCCGCCAACGGCATCGACAACGTCACCGTGGGGCGCATGTCCGCCGAGGAGTTTGCCGCGGCGCTCAAGGGCGAGAAGGGCGGGCGCCGGGTGGCCGAGTGGGCCCTGGACGAGTACGACTTCACCACCGTGCTGGTCGACCCGCCGCGGGCCGGGCTGGACGAGGCCAGCTGCCGCCAGCTCAGCGACTATTCGCGCATCGTCTATATTTCATGCAATCCGGATACGCTGGCGGACAACCTGGAGATTCTGGGCGAGACCCACACGATCACCCGTTTCGCACTGTTCGACCAGTTCCCCTGGACCCACCACTGCGAATGCGGCGTGCTGCTGGAGCGGCGAGACTGAGCAGGATGTCCGGCGGCCGAGTGTCAAGCGGCGATGCCCAACCGACATGCTCCATGAGCATCCTGGCATCCCGGTGGGGCCGGGGAGGAGAGTGGCGTAAGCTGGCGGCACGACGCCCGCAGCGGGCGCCTTGTCGAAGACTCCCGGTCGCTGTCGCGGCCCCAGGCACGAGGTGAAGGATGCAGCATGTTGCGAACAACGACGCCCGGCAGGATTTTCTCAAGCAGCTCGCCGAGCGATTGAATGCCCGGCTGGATGACCGCAAGGCGGCGGAGGTGGAAGCCTTCGCTCGCTACTTCTACGCCACGGTGACCTTCGACGACCTCGAGGATCGGCGCCTGGATGACCTCTACGGAGCCACCCTGTCGGTCTGGCACTTCATCCAGCAGTTCGATTCCGCCGACCCCAAGGTGCGGGTCTTCAATCCCGACTACGAGGAGCACGGCTGGCAGTCGTCCCACACCTTCGTGGCGGTACTCCACGAGGACATGCCCTTTCTGGTCGACTCGGTGCGCATCGAGCTCAATCGTCGCGGCATCACCGTACACGCCATCCACAATGCGGTGCTCGCCACCGAGCGCGGCGAGGCGTCACGCCTGCAGCGGGTGGCCTCGCCCCGCGAGGCCGATGCCCCGAGCGGCCGCGAGTCGCTCATCGTCATCGAGATCGATCGCCACTCCGATCCGGGCACGCTCGGGGAGCTTCAGGCCAGCCTGCACGAGGTGCTGGTGGATGTGCGCACCGCGGTGACCGACTTCGAACCGATGCGCGAGAAGGTCAAGGCGGCCATCGAGGAGCTGCGTCAGGGCTGTCCTCCCGCGACCGACCCCGAGGACCACCGAGAGGCCATCGACTTCCTCGAGTGGCTGCTGCACGAGAACTTCACCTTCCTGGGCTATGACGCCTACGAGACCGTCGAGCAGGGCGGCAAGCAGCGGCTGACCAAGGTCTCGGGCAGCGAGCTCGGGGTGTTCCGGCTCGACCAGCCGCGCTATCGCGAGCGCATCCGCACCGAACTCGGCGTCGAGGACGGCCAGTTCGTGCTGGTGCCGGAGCTGCTCTCGTTCGCCAAGAGCGCCCACCACGCCCGGGTTCACCGTCCGACCTACCCCGACTACATCTCCGTCGACCGCTACGATGAACGGGGCAACCTGGTCGGGGAGCATCGCTTTCTGGGCCTGTTCACCGCCACCGTCTACAACGAGTCGCCGCGCAACGTGCCGATCCTGCGCCGCCGACTCAAGGCGGTGATGGAGATCGCCGGCTTCAACCCCAAGGGCCACAACGGCAAGCAGCTGCTGCAGATCCTCGAGGTCTACCCCCGCGACGACCTCTTCCAGATCGGCACCCAGGAGCTGGCCGAGACCGCGCTGGGGATTCTCAGCATCCGCGAGCGTCGCCGGGTGCGGCTGTTCATCCGCGAGGATCGCCCCGGCCGCTTCTACTCCTGCCTGGTCTATGTCCCGCGGGACGTCTTCTCCACCGAGCTGCGTGTGCGCATCCAGAACCTGCTCTGCGAAGAGCTCGATGCCACCTTCGGCGACTTCAATACCTACCTCTCCGAGTCGGTGCTGGCGCGCATCCAGTTCATCCTGCGCTTCAAGGGCGACCGGCCGGTGGCCTATGACCTCAAGCGCCTCGAGGCCAAGGTGGCGCGGCTGGCCCGCAACTGGCGCGATGACCTCCAGGCGGCCTGCATCGAAGGTTTCGGCGAGGAGCAGGCCAACCGCCTGATGGACCGCTTCCGCGACGCCTTCCCGGCCAGCTACCGCGACGACTACAGCGCCCGCACGGCGGTCTACGACCTCCACCATATCGGCGAGCTGGACGAGGGCGCGCCGCTGTCGCTGTCGCTCTACCGGCTGGTGGAGGAGGAGGGCAGCGGCGTCAATCTCAAGCTGTTCCATCGCGAGGTGCCGATCCCGCTCTCCGACGTGCTGCCCATGATGGAGAATCTCGGCCTGAGGGTGATCGGCGAGCGTCCCTACGAGATCGCGGCCAGCGACGCCACCTACCTGATCCACGACTTCGACCTGGAGCACCACACCAGCGTCGAGGTCAACCTTCAGGAGATGCGCGGGCCCTTCATCGAGGCCTTCCAGCGTATCTGGGCCGGTGAGGCCGACAACGACGGCTTCAACCGGCTGATCATCGGCGCCAACCTGACCTGGCGCGAGGTCGCCATGCTGCGGGCCTATGGGCGCTATCTGAAGCAGATCCGCTTCGGCGTCTCCCAGGAGTACATGGCCAATACCCTCGCCACCCATGCGGAGATCACCCGGGAGCTGGTGACCCTGTTCGAACTCTGTTTCGACCCCGAGGAGCGTCCCGCCGAGGGCGAGGTGGAGGCGTGCATCGAGCGCATCCAGCGCCTGCTCGACGACGTCGCCAGCCTCAACGATGATCAGCTGCTGCGCCGCTACATGGAGCTGATCCAGGCCACGCTGCGCACCAACTACTATCAGACCCGCGAGGATGGCGGCCCCAAGGACTACATCGCCTTCAAGCTGGACCCCTCCCGGGTCACCGGGATGCCCAAGCCCAGGCCGGCCTTCGAGATCTTCGTCTGCTCGCCGCGACTCGAAGGCGTGCATCTGCGCGGCGGCAAGGTGGCTCGCGGCGGACTGCGCTGGTCCGACCGCCAGGAAGACTACCGCACCGAGGTGCTGGGCCTGGTCAAGGCGCAGCAGGTCAAGAACGCGGTGATCGTGCCGGTGGGCGCCAAGGGGGGCTTCGTCTGCAAGCGCCTGCCCGAGGGCGACCGCGAGGCCATCCAGCGCGAAGGGGTCGAGTGCTACAAGACCTTCATCCGCGCGCTGCTCGACGTCACCGACAACCTCAAGGGGGGCGAGGTGGTGCCGCCGCGGGCGGTGGTGCGCCACGACGACAACGACCCCTACCTGGTGGTGGCGGCGGACAAGGGCACCGCCACCTTCTCCGACACCGCCAACGAGATCTCCGCCGAGTACGGCCACTGGCTGGGCGACGCCTTCGCCTCCGGCGGCGCCAACGGCTATGACCACAAGAAGATGGGCATCACCGCCAAGGGGGCCTGGGAGTCGGTCAAGCGCCACTTCCGCAACCTCGGCGTCAACACCCAGCAGGACGAGTTCACCGCGGTGGGCATCGGCGACATGGGCGGTGACGTCTTCGGCAACGGCATGCTGCTCTCCGACCGCATCCGCCTGGTGGGCGCCTTCAACCATCTGCATATCTTCGTCGACCCCGAGCCCGACGCGGCGGCCACCTTCGCCGAGCGCCAGCGGCTGTTCGAGACGCCGCGCTCGAGCTGGGAGGACTTCGACGCCTCGCTGATCTCCGAGGGTGGCGGCGTCTTCAAGCGCAGCGCCAAGTCGGTGCCCATCTCCCGCCAGATGAAGCAGCGCTTCGGCATCAGGGAGGACAAGCTCTCGCCCAGCGAGCTGATCCGCGCCATGCTCAGGTCCGAGGTGGACCTGATCTGGAACGGCGGCATCGGCACCTACGTCAAGGGCAGCGGGGAGAGCGATGCCGAGGTGGGTGACAAGGCCAACGACGCCCTGCGCATCGACGGCCGCGAGCTCAACTGCCGGGTGGTGGGCGAGGGCGGCAACCTTGGCCTCACCCAGCACGGCCGCATGGAGGCCGCCGCCCGGGGCGTGCGCGTCAACACCGACTTCATCGACAACGCCGGCGGGGTCAACTGCTCCGACCACGAGGTCAATATCAAGATCCTCATCGACGAGGTGGTCAAGCGCGGCGACATGACCGACAAGCAGCGCAACCAGCTGCTGGCCGACATGACCGACGAGGTCTCCACGCTGGTGCTGCGCGGCAACTACCGCCAGACCCAGGCGCTGGACCTGGCCGAGCTCATCTCGCGGGAAGGGATCGGCCCCTTCCGTCGCTTCATCAGCGAGCTGGAAGCCGTCGGCCAGCTCGATCGCGA
>LFCJ01000486.1_pt1 | contig 24684 bp, 22 predicted proteins | sample 643141 | NCBI WGS metagenome assembly LFCJ01 (sample SAMN03766243, study PRJNA286221) | soda lake metagenome | biome: soda lake; feature: Kulunda steppe; material: water; isolation source: sample B1-Br-g2 brine of Lake Bitter-1 | place: Russia: Kulunda steppe | collected 2010-07
GAGTTGGATCTCGAGGTCCTCGACCGTTCCTGGCTCGAGGTATTCGGAAGTGCCAACGATGCTATCGAAGAGTTCGCCAACAAGGAGGCTACTGTCGTGGATGACAATGAAGCCACCCTCATCGAGTTCTGCCTCTTCGACGACGACTGACTCGCCATCAGTTTCCTGGTCTTCGAAGGTCACCGCTGCGCCTGCATCGACGTCTTCATCATCCTCAGGCGCTATCGGCTCGTCTTCGACGTCGTCGACCTCGTCAGTCTCTTCTTCAGGATCTGTCGGTTCCTCTTCGGCATCTTCATCTACTACCTCATCCGGATCTATCGGTTCCTCTTCGGCATCTTCATTTACTTCCTCATCCGGATCTACCGGTTCGTCATCTCCTTTTTCATTATTTTCCTCCGCAACTTTCTCGCCCATGTCGTCTTCGTCGTGCTGGTCGACGCTCGAGGATGACGCCACCGCAGCGCCAACCATCGCCCCGCTCGAGCAGACAACCATCAGTGCTGTAAGCACGACAAATACCTGTTTACGTGTGATCATGTTTGTGCCCAGAAGGCAGTTGCTGGTTGTCAGAACGCTCAATAAACAGCCCACCCGGTTGCGAGGAGTAACCCGATACTGTTGGGGGAACAGTTCAATCAGCGTCAGCTCAGTTCCCGCTAATTGGTCATTGGAACCGGTGTCAACTCACTCGTTTTCACCACCGTTTGGGGACTTTGAGGCAGCCGGCTCTTCGCCGCGAAGGCAGATTAAATTCTCCCGTCCGAGTCGGAGCTTCGTGATCTGGCCATCTGATTCGAGATCCGCGAGCAGTCGACTGACTTTGGCTTTTGACCATTCGACGGAGTTGACAATCTCAGATTGCTTCATTCGACCGCCGTTTTCGGTGATCAGGCGCTGGACCCGTTCACTGTCGGTCAGAAACTCCGTCTGTGGTTGCTCAAGAGAGTTGTTTGGTTGGTCACTGTCCCCCTCGAGTCGGTTTCGAAGCAACAGTCCGCCAGCGAGTAAGACCAGTGCGCCGATACCGATCAGGGCGACAACCTGGTGAATCGCACCGTCGCTTTGTACCTGTACTAGTCGTCTTGTTTGGTTTCCACTCGAGGCAGCGACGACGGCAGTGAGTGTAAACCCAATTATGCCGAGTGCGAATATCAGGCGAATGGAACATCGAGTGAAATATCGACTATCCATTGTTTGGTTGGCTGGAGGGGAACCGAGTGGTCATACTGTCCTTATGGGACGTGATCCCGTCACTAAGCATTTTTTGTAAGTTGGTAGTTGTTATTCATCCAAGTGTATTTCTATGGAATCTTACGTTCTTGATTGTATGACAGTACGCTGATTGTTGGCTCGTCCATTTGAGGGCCAACGGCCAGGCCCAAAACCGATCGAATGGTTGTCGGCAACGAAAACCGATAGCCCGAGAACCTTTTTAAAGAGGCGCGGACGTTCGAGACGTTTGTCGCTGCTTGTCTCGGATTTTTTGTGGTAAGTCTACCGTTCAGAGACTGTTCGTCACGTCCCGGGAACGCCAACGGCTTCGAAGCCCGTCACACCGAGGACTGCAAGCAGATAGAGGACGACCAGGACCGAAATCCACGCGATTAACGTAATCACGATTGCATCGACCCAGCCGCCGGGATACCGCCAGTTGACAACCGCAAGATAGGCGAGCAAGACGAGGATTGGGCCGAGCAGCGGAATCCACCCGACAAAAAAGCCGACAACAGCCCAGACGAGTGCGCCAATTAGTGCGGTGATAATCGCATATGTGTAATCCTCCGTGTCGACGACCACACGTGCACCCACGTAGATGCCAAGTGCGCCAATCAGGAGGCTGACGACGAAGACGACAAGCGAGTTGATCAGGGCCATACGTCATACCCACGCGGCGGCCAATTAGTTATCTCTCACGTACAATGTGACGCCCAGAACGAATTTGACTGCCGGTGGAGACATCGTTGGGACAAACCCGTCTTACGCTTCCCAATAGGGTATTAGCCACGATGCTGACGTCCGGTTCCGCCCTCGATTCGGGCTTTTTGCTGAACCAGGTCGTTGATTCCGGACTCGAGTGAACGGCGTGGGGTAAAATTCAGTTGTGTGGTTGCCTTCGAAATATCGGCGTGACTGTGGCGGATATCACCGGGCCGAGGTTCCCTGTAGACGACCGGCGAGTCAGTGTCGACAACTCGAGCAATAAGCGTCGCAAGTCTCTCAATCGAGGTCGTCTCGCCGGTTGCGATATTGAACGCCTCGCCGGTGTGGTTAGTGGTTGCCGCTTGAAGATTTGCGCTGACGACATCGTCGACGTGGACGAAGTCGCGTGTTTGGCCACCGTCGCCTTGGACCGTAATCGGCTCGCCGGCCCGTGCCTGCTCGAGAAACGTCGAAATGACCCCGCTGTAGGGGCCTTGTTGTCTGGGACCATAGATGTTGAAGTAACGAAGGGCCACAGTTGGGAGGTCATAGAGATCGTTGTACAATCGCGCATAGTGGTCGGCAGCAAGCTTTTGGACGCCATAGGGCGAGGTCGGTTCGAGTGGGACCGCTTCGGTAATGGGGACTGTCTCCGGTTGGCCATAGACGGCTGCACTCGAGGCCAGGACCACACGAGCGTCAGCTTTGCGAGCACATTCGAGCAGCGAAAGCGTCCCAGAGCAGTTGGTTTCGTGGGTTGGTATTGGCTTGTCGACGCTGATATCGACGCTCACTGTCGCTGCTAGATGAAAGATGATATCGACGTCTCGGGTAGCCGTCTCGAGGGTGGTTCGGTCGCGGATATCGCCCTCGATAAACCTCGCACCTGACGGAACATCGGTTCGGGACCCGGTAGTAAGCGAGTCGAGAACCCGGACGGTCGTGTTGGGTGCTTCAACAAGGGAATCAGCAAGGTGGCTGCCGACGAAGCCAGCACCGCCGGTGATCAGTACCGTTTGGTCGCCGATCTGGGGCGGGTCCATTACCGACTCGTTTTCGGCCAGTGAGTTTAGTATCAGATTCGTACCAGACAGTAGGCTGTGCTTTCAGTCAAATACGCGCCCTTGGTGTAAACGTTCGGCAGCGCCAGTTTTCGTCATTGGCGGGTCAACACAAGCTATATTCGTTCTGCTACAGAAGCGAGCACAATGTCTGTGGACCTCGTCGTCGAGCACTGTACGATCGTGACGCCTGCGGGGCGAACCGGACCGGAGATGGGCGTCGCCGTCGAAGACGAAACGATCGTCGCCATTGGCCACGTCGACCAGTTACCCGACGCCGACCGCCGGCTCGATGCCGAGGGAAACCTCCTCCTTCCGGGGATCATCGACTGTCACATTCACAACCGCGAGCCTGGCCTCGAGTATAAAGAAGACTGGGAGTCAGCGACTCGAGCGGCAGCCGCAGGCGGCGTCACCACTGTCGTGGGGATGCCAAACACCGATCCGGTGATCGACCAGCCTGAGCATCTCGAGCTCAAATTCGAGCGTGGAGAGGCAGGCGCACACGTCGATTTCCAATCGTATGCCGTTCTCACCTCCGAAAATCTTGAGATGATTCCGGCGCTTGACGCTGCCGGCGCACTCGGCTTTAAAATCTTCCTTGGTTCGACAGTCGGGGACGTGCCACCGCCGACCGATGGAGAGATTCTCGAGGCAATGGCGAAGGTTCGGGCAACCGGTAAACGGTTGGGCTTTCACGAAGAAAACGGCGAGATCATCGACTTCTATACGGAGAAATTCAAGCGAGAGGGGCAGAACCGGCCGATCGATCACGCCCATTCTCGCCCGGTGATCGCCGAACGGGAGGCGATCGAGCGGATGATCTCCTTCGCTGAGGAGACCGGCGTGAAGGTTCATATGTATCACGTCTCCTCAGGTGACGGCGCAGCGGCGGTCGGCCGCGGGAAAGAACGTGGCGTTGACGTCACCGCTGAAACGACGCCCCACTACCTGTGGTTCACCGAGGATGTCTATCACGAGAAGGGCAACGTCGCACGCATTCAGCCCCCAATTCGTGACGAACACCAGCAGGCGACGCTGTGGGAAGTCGGCATCGACGGCGGGGCAATCGACTGTATTGCAACCGATCACGCGCCTCACACCGACGACGAAAAAGGCGTTTCTGATCCCTTTGGCAACACTTGGCAGTCGATTTCCGGCTTCGTGGGTCTCGAGACGGAGGTTCCAGTGATGAGTACGTTCCTCGCAAAGGGGAGACTCACTGCCGAAGAGTGGGTCGAGTTGCATTCGACTCGGCCGGCCCAAGTCTGGGGTATGTATCCACAGAAGGGCTCACTCCAAGTCGGCACTGACGCCGATTTCACTATCGTTGATCCGACCGTCGAGTGGACACTCGAGGATCGAGATACGCTCCAGTCAAAGAGTACGGTGACGCCGTTTGAAGGAGAGTCGTTTGTTGGGAAAGCAACGGCGACAGTCGTTCGTGGTCAGATTGTCTACGCCGATGGGGAGATACAGAGTGAGCCCGGAGACGGGATGCGCGTCGATGTCAACCCCTAATGGTCTGCTCCGACGGCTTCCGTAACCGAGCTGAATCCATCGTGCTCGAGCAGTTCGACCAGGCCTTTGTTGATTTCGTGGGCGGTGGCTGGGCCGTTGTAGACAAAGCCGGTGTACAGTTGAACGAGTGAGGCTCCGGCCCGAATTTTTTCGTAGGCCGTTTCCGCGGAGTCGACGCCACCGACGCCGATAATTGGGATGTCAGTGGCACCAGCGAGTGCTCGAATAACCGCCGTCGACCGGTTCTTGAGTGGTGCCCCACTGAGCCCGCCCCACTCTGATTGCTTGCCAGAGGTGAGCCCGTCACGGGCGGTCGTCGTGTTCGTGGCGATGATGCCGTCTATCTCGTGTTCCTCGAGAATATCGACCAGTTCGTACAGCGACTCGAGTGGCGAGTCCGGGCCGATTTTGACCAGTATCGGTTTCCCCTCGTGATTTTCGGCAGCAAGGGTTTCGAATATCGCCTCGAGATGGGCGGGCGATTGCTCGTCGAACTCGTCGGGCGTGTTTGGACAGGAGACGTTGACGACGAGGTAGTCGGCGAAGGGAGCCAGCCGCGTCATCACGCGTCGGTAATCTTCGATTGCTTCGCGTTCGCTCGAGGTGTTCATTTTGCCGATGTTGACGCCGATTGGGATACGAGGGGTGCCGGTTTGCTCGAGGCGGTCTTTGACCCGGTCGGCGCCGTGGCCGTTGAACCCCATCCGGTTGATCATGGCGCTGTCTTCGGGGAGGCGAAACAGTCGCGGTTTGTCGTTGCCACGCTGTGGGTAAGGGGTGACGGTGCCAATTTCGACGAAGCCAAAGCCAAGAGCGGCCAACGCGTGGGTTACTTCGGCGTTTTTATCGAAGCCAGCAGCGACGCCGACTGGGTTTTGAAACGTCTCGCCAAAACACTCTGTTGTGAGCTTCGGGTGTCGGTACCGGTAGCGATATCGGAGGGCGGCCCGCGTCAGCCATGTCGACCCCCCAATTTGCAAGGCACGTTTCCCAACACCGTGGGCTAATTCGGCCGGAAATCGAAACATGAACGGCCGGAGACGTCGGTAGCAGCTCATTGGCAAATCGTCAGCGCGTGTGGTACGTAAAGCTCCCGGAAGGGTGAATTCGATTTGGATGTGAACTGGTACGCACGGCACGGAAATCCTACACTATCGCCACACGTACGACATTATTGTTCATAAAAATAAAATTCGTCCACTAATACCCACTATTTCCGACCACAAACTGGTTTGTGTGCAGCTCAAACGAGAACATTGATACCCCCACGGTCTGAATCACCGCTCAATGACTGTCAGATCGGGGTGTCACATGCTCGAGTTGTCTCTGACCCAGCAGAGCCGACTACTCGAGCGACGCCGATTAGGGCCGACCGCCACCGATGGACAACGCAACGTGTTTGAACCGACTCCCGGAAGTGGACGTATGAACGCGTATTCACTCGGGTGGGGCTCGTGACGGGGGCGCTACTCGTCCCGATATCTGAGTCCGTGACGGTTAGACAGACCGTCGATTATGCTGTTTTGCGGGCACGCGAGGAAGACCGTGGGGTACATTTCGTCGTCGCGGTCACCTACGAGGCCGACGTCCCGGAAGGGGACACGACGATGAAAGAGGCCAACGCACTGTTAGATCGGGCAACTGCGTGGGCCCGTGAAGACACCGACGACCTCGCCATCGAGACGGCCATCGTGGGAACTGAGGAGTATCTGTTCGGGCCACACGATTATGTCACTGCGTTCGAACGCTACTGTGAAGAACACGATATCGAGCGGTTGGTGCTCGATCCCGAGTACAAAATGGGGACGACCGCCCCGCTGTTGCAACCACTCGAGCGGGAACTCGAGGTGGCCGGAGTCACCTATGAAAAGGCTCCGGTTGACCGACCAGCCCAACATGAGCGGCTGGTCGGCTCCCAGAGTCCGAGTCGGTTTCTCGCCATGTTCGGTGTTTCCTATGTCTTCTATCTCGTTCTTGGTGACCCGACGTACTGGTTCGACTTGGTGACCGGTTTTGCCGTCGCCAGTATTGTGGCGATTACGCTCTCTCAAATTACGTTTACCACGGCCCCGACGGTTCGGGGCTCCCCGATGCGGGTGTTTCGGTTTGGGCTATATGTTCCGTATCTCATCTGGGAAATCGTGAAAGCGAATATTGCCATCTCACTGGTCATCCTTCGGCCCTCGATGCCGATCGATCCGACCCTCTGTCGGGTACGGACGCGCGTGCGAAGCGGACTCCCGTTGTTGGCGCTCTCGAACTCCATCACGCTGACGCCGGGAACACTCACGGTCCGTGCTGATGACCAGCGACTCGTCGTCCACGCACTGATTCCTGAGGCCCGCGAGGACCTGTTCGATGGGGCCTTAGAACGGGCGGTTCGATTCGTCTTTTACGGTCGAGTTGGTGCCGCAATCGCGACGCCGCGTGAACGCGGTGATACGGAAGTCATCGGGGGTGAAGAGCTATGACTGAGGCGTTGATCGCCGACATCTTCCTTGGTGCCGCCGCCCTGTTCGTCCTGATGGCAATCGCCGTCCTTTACCGGGCGGTAACCGGGCCAACCACACAGGATAGGCTGTTAGCGGTGAACGTCCTGGGAACGAACACGGTCGTTATTCTGGCGTTGCTTGCGGCCGGCCTTGGCGAGCCCTGGTTCCTCGATATTGCCCTTATTTATGCCCTGCTTAACTTCCTGATGGCCGTCGCCATCTCGAAATTCACCGTTGAACGAGGTGGGGTGCTATGATCGAAACGCTACGGTTCTGGGCGATTGTCGTCCTCGTCGTCGGTGGACTGGGCTTTACGGCTGTCTCCGCCATTGGTGTTATTCGACTGCCCGATGTCTATGCGAGAGCCCATACCGCGTCCCAGACGGATACCTTGGGCGCAGGCCTGGCACTGGCCGCTGTCGCCCTTGCCCTCGGCTGGCAACAGGCCTCGGTGTATACCGTCCTGTTGCTGTTTTTCGTGTTTATCACGAACCCCACGGCCGCCCACGCGATTGCCCGCGCCGCTGCCGAAAGTGGAATCACACCGTGGACCACTGAGGACAATGAAGAGAGTCTCCCTGCCGACACTGAAGAGGTGACCGACCGATGAGCGCCGTCGCCTACACGCTTGCCCTCTTCGTCATCCTTACTGCCGTCGCCACCGCGCTGTTCCGAGACGTCCTCTCAGCAATCGTCGTCTTCGGTGCTTACAGCCTTGGGATGGCGATCCTCTATACCTTCCTGCTGGCACCCGATGTTGCGATGACTGAGGCCGCAATCGGGGCCGGTGTCACCACCATTTTACTGCTGTTGACGATTGCCCGCACGAGTCGCCCGAGCAGTGACGAAATTTTCGAATCGGTCAACGTCCCTGCCGTGCTCGTCGCCGGAGCGTTCGTCGTCGTCTTGCTTACACAACTCCTGCCGGAGATGTACGCCGTTGGCGACCCAAACGCCCCTGTCTGGTCGAACCCAGACGTAACACAGGCCTACCTCGAGCGGACCTACGAGGATACGGGCGTCCAGAACGCCGTCACTGCCGTTCTTGCGGCCTACCGTGGGTTTGACACCTTCGGCGAGGCGGTCGTCGTCTTCGTTGCCGGCATTGCAACGCTGCTCGTCCTCAAACGGGAGGTGTTCGCCTAATGGCGGACCGAGAAACCTTCGAGGACACCTACACCGAGAGTCAGGTTATTCTCACCTCGGTGAAAATTATCGCCCCATTTACACTTACTTATGGCATGTTCATGACGCTCCACGGCGCAGACACTCCCGGCGGTAGTTTCCAAGGCGGCGCGATCATCGGCGTTACTGTCTTGATGCTCGCGTTTGCTTTCGGTATCGAGCCAACCCGCCAGTGGTTGAAGAACTCAGTCCTCGTCGGCCTCGTCGCTGGCGGTGTCGCCATCTTCGTCGGCGTCGGCCTCGCGACGATCGCTCTCGGCGGAACGTTCCTCGAGTATCGGCTCTTTGAAACCGTCCTCGGCATCCCTGACGGAACAAAGTGGGGGATGGAAGCGATCGAAATCGGCGGTGTTGCGCTGATCGTTGCGGGCGTGGTTATTACGCTCTTCTTTGCGACAGCGGCCGGTTTCCAGCCGACGCGTGACCGAGCCAGTGAGGTGGGCGACGATGATTGAACTCCTTGCGAGCACGTGGGCGTATGCGCTCATGTTCGTTCTCATGGGCGTTGGCCTCTACATGATGATCGCCAACGAGAACCTCGTCAAGAAACTGATCGGGGTCAACCTCTTTCAGACGGCGATATTCCTGTTTTTCGTCGCCGTCGCCTACGTTGAGGGTGGTGGATCGCCGATCGTCCCAGCCGAAACGAGCCCGGACCCGGCTGCACTCGAACTCGCCAGTCCGTTGCCGCACGTGATCGTCCTGACGGCGATTGTTGTCGGGGTGGCACTCACGGCTGTCGGGCTCGCGTTGATCGTTCGAATCTACACCGAGTACGGCACCCTGCGTGAGGATACCCTTCGGGAGGTGCGTGCCGATGAGTAGCGTCACCCTCCTCCCGGTGTTGTTGGTCATTGTCCCGATCCTCCTGGCAACGGTGCCTGTCGCGCTGGGGATCAAATACAACCGAACCGGTTGGTCGATCGCTGCTGCCACAACGACCGCCATGTTTGTGGCAACGGTGTATCTCGCAAGCGTCGTCTACGGACGCGTCCTTGCCGGTACCGAGGAGACGGCTCGCGAAATTGCCGTCATCCACCAACTCGGTGGCTTCCAGTGGCCACTTGGCATCGAACTCGTTGCTGACCCGCTCTCGACGCTGATTGCCCTGCTCATCACCGCAGCGGCTGCCGGCGTTCTGGTCTTTACGCGAATCGGCGGCCCGCGTGGCAACATCTTCTACAGCGGCTACCTGCTGTTAGTCGGTGGCCTGCTCGGACTGACGATGACTGGCGACGTGTTCAACATGTTCGTCTTCCTCGAAATCGTCGGCCTCGGCACCTACGCCATGATCGCCGCCGGAGACGGGCCTGAAAGCGCCGTCGCCGCGCTCAAATACTTAATTCTGGGGACGCTTGGCGCATCGATCTACCTCATCGGCGTTGGCTTCCTCTTTATGGCGACGGGGACGCTCAACATGTTTGATCTGGCGAACACGATTTCGACGCTCGAGGGTGGGGACCTCACCCTTGCACGAGCGGCGTTTGCGTTCATTTTCGTCGGGTTTGCGATCAAAGTCGCCCAGTGGCCGTTGCATACCTGGCAGCCGGATGCCTACCAGTACGCTCCTGATGGGGTGACGCCGTTGATTGCAGCGCTTGTCTCAACGGTCTCGGCGTATGCACTGGCTCGCGTAATGTTCAACGTCTTCGGCGGCGAGTTCCTCGCGAGTACGCCGTATCTGAGCGAAGTCGTCGTCGCCGTCGGGGCAACAAGCGTCGTCGCTGGCAGTACGCTTGCGGTGATCCAGCAGGATGTCAAACGGATGCTCGCGTACTCTTCGGTCTCCCAATTTGGGCTCGTAATCGCCGCCTACGGCTTGCTGACGGAACTGGCGCTGTTGGGGGCAATCGTCCATCTTATCGGCCACGGCCTGATGAAAGCCGGCCTCTTTCTGGCCGTCGCGATTATCGCCCTTGGGTACGGTGCCCGCACTGTCGATGAGTACGCCGGTCTCGCCGACCGGAGACCGTTTACCGCCGGCGGCATGGCCGTCTTGCTAATCGCACTCGTTGGCATTCCGCCATCGATCGGTTTCATCGGGAAATGGTACATTGCCGTCGGCGCAATCGAGGCCCAGTCGTGGCCCGTCGCCGCCGTCATCTTCCTCTCGACGATGCTCACGCTGGCCTACGTCGCCCGCTTACTCGAGAAAATGTACTTCACGCCGTCGGCGTCACAATCGGTTGGTCACGCCTCACCCACAAAGAGTGTCGCAACCGATGGTGGTGCCCACTCGGCAACCGGCAATGACCTCGGCGGTTCCGTCACCCTCGGCATGGTGGCCATCTTGCTTCTCACCGCACTCGTCGCCGTCGCCCTCGGCTTTGCCGGCGGGACGTTTGCTGAACTGCTCGAGCCGTTTCTCGAGTCCGCAGCCCTGGAGGTGTCTGTCTAATGTCTGAACACGTTGTCGCCGACCCGCGGCCGCTTGCTGCCGTTCTCGTCTCAGCGGTCGCAGTCGCTCTGATTATCGCGTCGCATCGCCATCCGAACGTCCGAGAAGGCTGGTCGGTCGTTGCCGCACTCACGAAGTTCGGGCTCGTTGCAAGTATGCTCCCGGGCGTGCTCGCCGGCACCGTCTACGAGTGGCGGTTCGAGACGTTCCTTGCAGGAGTCGACTTTACCCTGCGGGCTGACGCCCTTGGGATGTTGTTTGCCCTTCTGGCGAGTTTCCTCTGGATCTTTACCTCCTTCTACGCCGCCGGCTACATGCGCGGATTAGACGAACACGCCCAGACCCGATTCTTCGCCAGTTTTGCGGCGAGTCTCTCGACGGCGGTGGGCATTGCCTTCGCTGGCAACCTCGTGACAATCTTCGTCTTCTATGAACTCCTCTCGCTTGTGACCTACCCACTGGTCGCACACAACGAGGATAACGAGGCCCGAATTGCCGGCCGGAAGTACCTGTTTTACACCTTCTTCGGTGGCGGGGTCTTCCTCCTCGCTGGAACGGTGTTGACTTACTGGCTGACCGCCCAGGTCGGCGAGCCAACAGTGGCCTTCGAATCCGGCGGGATGGCCGCGCTGACGGAGGTTGCAAGCGCCGAACCCGTCGTCGCCCAAGCCGCCTTCTTCCTCCTCATCGCCGGCTTCGGGGTGAAAGCGGCCGTGATGCCATTCCACTCCTGGCTGGCCGATGCGATGGTCGCGCCGACGCCCGTCTCGGGACTGCTCCACGCCGTCGCCGTCGTCAAATCCGGCGCGTTTGGGGTGGCTCGAGTGATCCTCGATGTGTTCGGTGTCGACCTCGTTGGGAGTTCAGCACTCGCCTTCGATATCGGCGGGATGGAAATTGGGATGAACGTCCCAGTCGCCATCCTCGCCGGGTTTACGCTCGTCGTCGCGAGTATCATTGCGATGCGAAAGGATCACCTCAAGCGTCGGCTGGCGTATTCGACGACGGCCCAACTTTCTTATATCGTGCTTGGGCTCTCCCTGCTTCATCCGCTTGCGGTGTTGGGTGCGCTCTTGCACATTCCAGCCCACGCGTTTGGAAAACTCACGCTGTTCTTCTGTGCGGGAGCCATCCACGTCGAGACCCACACCGACTACGTCAGCGAGATGGCCGGCATCGGCAAACGCCACCCGCTCATTATGAGCGCCTTTGCCCTCGGTGCGGCGAGTATGGCCGGCATTCCACTGCTAGCTGGCTTCGTCAGCAAGTTCTACATTATGATCGGCGCGATCAGCGCCGACTACTGGATCTTTGCTGCCGCCCTCGTCGTCTCTGGCGTCCTCAACATCGCCTACCTCTGGCCGGTCGTCTACACCGCCTTTTTCGAAAGCGAGGACCGCCACGACGCCAAACCGCTCCTCGAGTTCCCACTCGGCGGGAAACAAGAGTCGTATTTCGAGGAACCGGTGGCGACCGATGGCGGCAAGCCGACCGATGACGAGGAGTACGAGTATGCCGTCGATAAGTATCCAAGCGACCACCTGGATGCTGAAGCCGACGGTCACGACGAGTCAGACGCTGTAGACTCCCACGCCGATGACGATGATCATTATGGGGCAGACGACCATCACGATGACCATCACCACCACGGCGGTGCACCACCAGGCGGCTGGGAACGCCGCTCACCGTTTACCGAAAGTACGTGGCTCATGCTCATGCCAATCACCGTCATCGTAACCGGTGCAGTCACCCTCGGCGTGGTTCCGGATTACGCCGTCTTCCTCGAGTTGGTGACCTACATTGTTGAGGAGGTCACCGGAGAGGTGGTTCGATGAGCGAACTTGACATTTTGACGGTCGCCTACCCACCGCTGATCGTCTTTGGGGCTGCGTTGCTCGTACTCGTCTTACCTCGAGCAGTCGGCTTCGCCATTGGCTCGCTCAGCCTCCTCTCAGTCGTCGCCATCGCGTGGCTAACGCCTGAGGGAAGCCATCTTGCGGGTACGTTCCTCGGCTTCGAGGTCGTCCCGTTCCTGATCGACGATTTCACCCGGATGGTCGGCCTCGGGCTTGGCTTCCTCGGGACGTTCGCCGTTCTCTTCGCCTACTCGAGTGAGGCTTCACGGAAGATGACGGCGTTTGCACTGGCGTATGTCGCCTCCGCACTGGGGGCGACGTTTGCGGGTGACTGGCTCGTGTTGGTGTTCATGTGGGAGATTATGGCCGTCACGAGTACACTGTTGGTCTGGCAGTTCCGCGATGAGGCAGTGCGAGCGGGTTACCGATATGCAATCGCTCACGGTATCGGTGGCTCGTTGGTGTTGTTTGGGGTTGCAGCCCACTACGCTGAGGTTGGGACGTTCATCTACGGTGAGGGCGTCTCCGTCGAACAGGCGCTCATCACCGGTGGGATCGAGCCGGGTATCCCCGCGATACTCGTCGTGCTCGGGATTGGCGTCAACGTCGCCTTTATTGGCTTTCACACGTGGCTGCCGGACACCTATCCACGACCGCACTTTGCGGCCTCGGTCTTCTTGGCGGCGTATACGACGAAGACCAGCGCCTACGTGCTGTATCGGGCGTTCCCCGAGGGCAACCTCTGGCTGGCGTACATGGGTGGGTTGATGGCCGTTTACGGCGTCTGTTTCGCCCTGTTACAGCACGATATGCGGGCGTTGCTCTCCTATCACATCCAGGCCCAGCTGGGCTACATGGTCGCCGGAATCGGTATCGCCTCGGCGATCGGCGCTGCTGGTGCAATGGGCCACCTGTTCAACAATGTGCTTTATAAAAGCCTGCTGTTCATGGCCGTCGGCGTCGTCATCTACCGCACCGGCGAAAACGACCTCTACAAACTCGGTGGGCTCTGGAAGGAGATGCCACTTACCGCAGCGGCCTTTGCCATCGGAGCACTCTCGATTACGGCCGTCCCCGGCTTCTCCGGATTCATCAGCAAAGGGATGGTGCTCGATGCCGCGAACCCGGACTACTACGGCGCACCCGAGTACCAAGCACTCTACTGGTTGCTCTTTATCGGCGCGATTGGGACCTTCCTCTCGTTTATCAAACTGGGCTACTACGTCTTCCTGCACGGCCCGAGCGACCGGACAGTCACGGACGCAAAAACCGGACAGACTGTCGCCCTGTTTAGCGTTGGTGGGGCCTGTGTCGTCCTCGGCCTCCCAGCTGTCGGCTGGCCGATATTCACCGACCTGTTGCCGCTCGTTGATGGCACAACAGTTACTGGTCAGTCCAGTTCACTGACACCCTACAGTGTCGGCCACCTGACGGATGCACTCGTCCTCATCACCGTCTCAGTCGTCGGCTTCCGACTCATCCGCAAACCGCTCTCGAAACTCGAGTTCAACGATCCAGCGCTCATCCTCAACCCGGCGACCTACTACACCGGTCGGTGGTCGATGCTTGCGGTGACCGAAACGTATCGGGCGGCCGACAGCCTTGCAGTGACCTTCGTCCGGCGCTGTTACTGGATCGGCAACAACCCAACGCTGGCCGTGATGCGTTTCACCCGACAGCTCCCGGATGCTGTCACTGGGGGAGGACACCCAACGCAAACAAACGGCGGGGTCCCCTCGAGAATCTATCTCCGGGCAAGTATCGGCACGACCGTTCTGCTGATTACGATTGTGCTCACGGTTGTGCTTTGGCTGCTCATCTAACTTTACAACCCATTCTGCTCGTAGTCTCTCCGTACTGCAACCGACATTCGTTTCTTCGAACGAAACGCACCGAAAGGCTATCGTGAGCGGTCGTTAACTCCGTCGGTGACCGGTCACTCCCAAACACCGACGGCCACAGCAGTGGTTCAAAAGCGTTGTCAGGACTATTTCTGACTTACAGCGGCAAAAGAGTCCCATAACAAATACTCGCCTGCCGGAAGCGAAAAGGAGATGAACAGTCTTCACCGAACGCCCAGCAGCCGGATAAGCCGGTAACCATGTACGAGGGCCATTCCATTGCCGTCGTCGTCCCGGCGTACAACGAGGCCGAACTGATCGGCTCCGTGCTCGAGTCAATGCCGTCTATCGTCGACCGCGTCTATGCCGTCGATGACTGTTCGACGGACGCGACGTGGGCGGCGATCAACCGACACGTCGAGCCGGGACGCCGAGCACCACGAGTCGACAACCTACTCGAGGTTCGGGATTACGACGCATTTAGGCGGTCTGGACAAGATCCGACTGTCACTGATGGTGGGGCGCGCTCGCCGACAGTGGTTCCGCTTCGACACGAGACCAATCGTGGTGTCGGGGCCGCCATTACGACGGGATATGAACAGTCTCTCGCCGACGAGATGGATGTGACAGCCGTGATGGCCGGTGACGGACAGATGGACCCCGAACAGCTCACCAAGCTACTTGACCCAATTGTCGACGGCCGTGTGGCCTACGCAAAGGGCAACCGGCTTCTCACGGGGGCCGACCGCAAAGAGATGTCCAACTGGCGGCGGTTTGGGAACCTAACCCTGTCGGCACTTACCAAAATTGCAACCGGCTACTGGGGGCTAATGGACCCACAAAACGGGTATACTGCTATTTCCCGTCGTGCCCTCGAGACGATCTCTCTCGAGACGCTGTACGAGCGATATGGGTTTACCAACGACTTGTTAGGTGAGTTGAACACGCACGGCTTTCAGGTTGCAGACGTGGCCATGCCGGCTCGGTATGGCCGCGAAGAGAGCGATATTCGCTACCGATCGTTCATTCCGAACTGCTCGCAGTTGCTTTGTCGCCGGTTTCTCACTCGGCTACACAAACGGTATCTGCTCGCTGATTTCCACCCGCTCGTGTTGTTGTATGCCTTAGGCTTCGTGGGTGGGCTCGCTGGAACAGCACACCTCGTGGCCGTTGTTCGCCGACGACAGTCAGCGGGCAATCTCGCTGTCTACTGGTTCCTGTCGGCGCTGACGACCGCCCTCGCGATGACGTTCGACCGACTCGAGAACGATAGCATGGTGATTCAGTATCAATGAGGATTCTCATTACCGTTCAACATCCAGCGCACGTCCATTTCTACAAACACGCACTCGCGGAACTCGAGGCGGCGGGCCACGACACGCTGGTACTCGCCCGGGAGAACGACCTGGCGGTCCCGTTGCTCGAAGCCTATGGCATCGACCACGAGGTCCTCGCCGGCGGACAGGACTCAATGGGCGAACTGATCACGGTCCAACTAACATTCGAGGCGCGACTGCTGGCTCGAGCACGTCAGTTTCAACCGGATGTGATGTCGGCAATCGGTGGTGTTGCCGTCTCACACGTCGCCCCGTTGGTTGGCGCTCAGAGCATCGTCTTCATTGACAACGAAGGGATTCTCTCCCACCGGTTGATGGTGCCGTTTGCCCACATTGTCTGTACCCCAACCGGCTTTACCGACGAGTTTGGCAAGAGACACCTTCGGTACGAAGGCTTTCACGAACTCGCCTATCTTCATCCAAATCGGTTCGAGCCATCAGCAACACGCCTGCGAACCTACGGTATCGAACCTGATGATCGCTACTTCGTCCTTCGCTTTCGAAAGTGGGATGCGCTCCACGATGTCGGTGAACTTGGGCTCTCTCGGGATGGGAAAGAACGACTCGTCGATGCCCTCGCGCAACGAGGAGACGTCTATATTACCAGTGGCTCACCACTGCCGCCGGCGTTTGAACCGTATCGGCTTCCCGTTGAGCCCCAGCACATTCACGATCTGCTTGCCTTTGCTGACGGCTATGCCGGCGATTCGGCGACGATGGCGACGGAAGCGGCCGTCCTTGGGGTTCCCGCAGTACGCGTCCAATCGTTTGCCGGCAGCACGGATATGAGCAACTTCGTCGAACTCGAAGAACAGTACGGCCTGCTTCACTCGACGGACGACGAGGCGGTCGCATTCAAGAAGGTACTCGAATTAGCTGATGACCCTCGAACAAAACAGCGCGTTCGACGACGACGGGAGCGACTGCTCGAAGACAAAATCGATGTGACGGCGTTGTTGACACGGCTGTTGATCCAGGGCCCTCTCAAGACTGACACGGAGCCGTTTACTCGAGTCCCTGATTAATCGTCGGATCGAGAACGCCGCTCCTCCGGTCCCCAAAGCTTCCACAGCGGTTCGTTGTGTTCGTCGGCAACAACGACGGCCGTCTGGCGAAGCGGGGCGTAGGCGAGTGCATCTTGGGCCGTCGTCGGATCCCGGCGATACAGTTCTTCCTCGAGATCTCGGGCGCCACGCGGCTTGAGATACTCCCCGTCGATTGCTGCCTCCTCACAGAGTCGGCGGAGAATCGAGCGGCCACCTTCGGTGGTGATCGCCGGCGGCGAAATCGAGTACTCACGGGCAACCTCGAGTGAAGTCCGTGACTCACAGAGTCCCTCAATTTCCGTTTCGTCGTAGCCACGGTCACGCAGTCGGTCACGCACACAGGCGGCGACCGAGGGGGCATGTCGCGTCGGAAACAGCGGCCACTGGTTGGTCGGCGGATCGAGGGCGACGCGGTAGCGCCGAAGTGGCGTGCGTGCGGGAGCCGGCAACGGCACGTCCTCGAGCCGTTGAGACTTGCCCAAAACACGGATCGTCCCTCGATAAAAATCGACGTCGGCCCACGTTGCTCCCATCCGACGGTCGTCTTTCGGATCTCGAAGCAGTTCGGAGCCCCGGACGCCGCCGTAGGCCAGCATGGCGACCAGTGCGTACTCCCGAAGTCGGGCCAGACGGTCCTTGCGCTCGCCGTCGATGGCTTCCATCGCTCGCTCTCGAACGAACGCCTCTAAGGTGTCACGCTGTTCGGCCGTCCACAGTTGACTTCGCCGGCTGGCAGTCGAATCCCCCGGTGGGAGCGCTGCCGTCGCCGCCGGCTCTGTTGCCGGATTTGCCTCGAGCCGTCCCTCACGTACGGCCCAGGAGAGAAAGGCACGGACGACTGCAAAGTAGGTCCGGGCCGTTGACTCGGTGTAGACACCACGGCGTGTCTGCGCCCGAAGCGTCTCGACATACGAGCGGATGTGGGCCACGGTGAGCGATTCGAAGGCGGTGACCTCGTGTTCGGCCTCAAGCCACTCGAGAAAGCGTCGCAGAATTGACTCCGCGTTGGCGGCGTACGTTCCCGCACCAGCGCTGTCGGGATCGGCCACCGAAATCTCCTCGAGATACGACTCGAGGGCCCGCTGCAGGCTCATCAGACGTCACCTCCCCACTGGTGAGGATGGGACCCACAGCGCTGGGTTCCCCGTCGTCTACGAGTGCGTGGACGCCGGTCGGTGTTCCGTTCGGCGGACATCTACCTTGAGAGAAGGTGTCCATGCTGGTAAAACTCCCGTTCAGTAGGTGGGTGCGAGGAGCTATTTCAAGCTACACTCCCCATAGTTGTTGATGAACATATCACCCGGTTAGGTAGGCCACCTATATGTCGCCAGGGCGTACCATTGATGTGACTGTACGCACTGACGTTTTGGTCATCGGCGGTGGCGCAACTGGCACCGGTCTCACTCGAGACCTCGCCTTACGCGGGGTCGATGTCACGCTTGTCGACCGGGGCGGACTCGCGTCGGGAACTTCGAGTCGGTCTCACGGCCTGCTCCATAGCGGTGCGCGCTATGCGGAGGCCGATCGTGTTGGTGCTGAGGAGTGTATCGAAGAAAGTCGTATCCTCAAGTCGATCGCCGGCCACTGTATCCGAGATACCGGTGGCCTGTTCGTTCAACTCGAGGGTGATGACCCGGACTACTTCGATGAGAAACACGCTGCCTGCCAGGAGATTGGCATCCCGACGGAGGTGCTGACAGGTGAGGATGCCCGCGAGCGAGTTCCTGACCTCTCTGAAGCGGTCGAACGCGTGATGATCGTTCCCGATGGCGTAATTGCCCCCTCACGACTGGTCGCAGCGAACGCAGCCGATGCTCGCGAACACGGCGCACGAATCCTGCCACACGCACCAGTTGAGGAGATAACTGTCGAGGACGGGACAATCACCGGCGTCGCTGTCGGTGGCGCCGTCAATGAAGCGATCGAAGCCGAGTATGTTGTCAATGCAACCGGTGCGTGGGCTGAAAAACTGGCGGCGATGGCCGGCGTCGACGTCCAGATGCAACCGAATCGCGGGGTGATGATATCCGTTGAATATGAGGGTCTCGAGCCAGTTCTCAATCGGTGTCGTGATCCCGATGACGGCGATATTATCGTCCCACACAAGGGAGAGGTTGTGTTGGGAACAACGAGCGTCGACGTCGACGATCCGGATGCCTATCCCACCGAGGAGTGGGAAATCGACGCGATGTTCGAGGAGTGTGCGGCAATGCTTCCGGCCGTTGCCGACGCCAAGGTTATCCGAACGTGGTGGGGTATTCGACCGCTTTATGCACCCGATGAGGAAGCCCGCGGTGGTCGTGGTATCTCCCGTGGCTTCTTCTTACTTGACCACGCTGACGCCGATGACGGCGTCGAAAACTTCGCCAGCATCGTCGGCGGAAAACTCACGACCTACCGGCAGATGGCCGAGACAGCAGCCGACCTCGTCTGTGAGAAACTCGAGGTCGAAGCGGCGTGTCAGACCCACGTGCAACCCTTAGTCGGTGTGGATGATCCGGCACAACTCGACGCCTACGTTGCGGAATTCGATAGCCAGGGACCAACTGATGAGGACGTTGTGAGTCAACCGGTCGACGCCTAATCAAACTGAAAGCCGTTGATTGCACCGATTGCTCGGCGACTCGAGAGCCAGCCGATGGCGGTTGCAAGCCCGGTTGTCAGGGCTAACCCGCTAAGGGCGATCCAGAGGGGTGCAATCCCGAGCCACGAGGCCAGCGAGTTGTATATGAAGGGCGTGTGAGCGAGCAATCCGGGCATCGAGACGGCAATAAGCAGCAGTGAGTAGCCGGCAAACGCAAAGGCACTCGGGATAATCGCTTCACGGCTCCGAGAGACGCTCGACGCCTCGAATTTTGGAAAGAGTGTGCCGACCCCGGTCGCGATGGGGCCGGCGGTCGCTACGAGGACGAACGCCGTTGCCGAGAGCGTGAGCACAAATTCCAGTGGTTGTGGGCTGAAGATGCCGAGAATCAACGTCAGCAACATGGTAATGGGGGCTAACAGGAGTGTGCCGGAGATCACATGCCCCCAGACGAGCGGTCGACCAACGTTCGTTCCGAGCACCGTCACCGGAAGGACGGCTCCTTCGTTGCCGAGGACGTTCAGGGCGAACATCGAGCCGGCAATCCACGCCCCACAGAGGGCGACCAGGATGGGGAATAACGAACCGACACTGCCGGTCTGTATGGTCGTCACTGTTGGGCTTGCCAACACCATAAGCGGATAGATCATGAACGTGAGGGTAACCGGGGCTCGCCGGGCACGAATCCAGTCGGTTCGAACGACGCCCGCAATTGGCGTGGGAAGCACTCGAGAGAGCGCGCCAAGCCCACTCGGGGTGTGCGTCGCTGGTGTTCGACTACGCCTGACGGGGTCGACGTACCAGCGCCAGCGGGCGAGGACCGAAACAAACGAAACGGTCACGAAAATGCCGAGGAGTCCGAAGGCGACTGCGCCGGCGGCACGGCTCGCTGACGCCTCTGAGGCGGTGCCGAACAGCGCGAGGTCGCCAAACCAGCCCAGTGGCGTCACCTCGAGAACCCGATAGATTGGGTCGAGAATCACACCGAGTTGGCCGGTCAGTGCGAACCAAAAGTAGGCGATTCCCATGCCCGCGAAGAAGACGGTCCGTAGTCGGGCGAGCAACCGCGAGCGGATGCCGGTGTTTTCTACCACCAATATCACGACGAAGCCACTTGGCACACCGAAGCCGACGATCAAACAGACCAAAAGCAAAAACAGGGGAAAGCTCACGAGTGAGCCGGAACCGGCTGCAAACGCGAGTGCGCCAAGCCCGCCAATGAGTAACGCTGGCACACCGAAGACAACCGTCTCAGCGAGTACACTCCCCCAAATAAGCTCCCGGTGGGAGACCGTCGTGAGCAGTCCGTCGAGATTTTCCGGCGTGAGTCCACTCGAGTACAGCTGAAAGGCCGTAAAGCCCGTAATGAACAGCCAGCCGTAGATAATTCCGACCTGGGCGGCCTCGAGTGGGGCCGAAACTTCACCGCTGCGGATTGAGGAGCCAAGAAAGAACAGCCCGACGATACCGGCGATGACGAACATCCCAAAAAATAGGACCGAAAGCACAGTAGCTGCCAGCTGTAGTTCGTTGTCCTGCAACGCCCGCCACTTTCGCTGGAGTTCAACACGGGCAATCGTCCGGACGTGGCGCCTGATTTCCATGGCGCTCATCGTTGTTGGTCAACCGACGGTGATTCGTCTTCGGCGCTCGGTCGGTCGCTGGGTACTGTCCCTTGAGAGCCACTCCCGGCTTGTGGGTCGGCCACCGGCCCGTCAAAGCTCCCCTTAGTCGTCACCGCCAAAAAGACGTCTTCGAGACTCGTTCCGGCAGCATCCTCGAGTTGCGCGGTCAACTCGGCCGGTGGCCCCTCTCTGACGAGTTTCCCCTCATAGAGCACGCCCACGATATCGGCTAGCTCTTCGACGACGGGGAGAATATGCGTCGAGAGAAACACGGTCTGGCCGCTTCCGGCTCGTTCGGCAATTACGTCCATCACCGTCCGGGCAGCCCGTGGGTCAAGGCCGCTAGTCGGTTCGTCTAAAAAGATTACCGACGGCTCGTGAATCATCGCCTGAATCAATCCTACCTTCTGGCGCATCCCTTTCGAATAGCTATCAATTCGTTTGGTTGCGTCCTCAGTGAGTGCAAACCGCTCGAGCCAGCCGTCGATTCCCTCGGCTGCAACCGCCGGCGGGATATCTCGAAGCGAGGCGTTGTACTCGAGTTGTTCGCGGCCGGTGAGTTCATCAAAGACCGGTGGTTCCTCGGGGAGATACCCAATATTTCGGCGGACGCCGTCACGGTCGGTGATTGGGGTGCCCGCAATTGAGGCGCTGCCGCTTGTTGGCTTGGTCAACGTCGTCAACATCCGCATCGTCGTCGTCTTCCCTGCGCCGTTCGGGCCGAGAAAGCCGTAAATAGTGCCCTCGGGAATCTGGAGAGAGACGCCGGAAACCGCCGTTTCGTTACCGAAGCGTTTGGTGAGGTCAGTTGCCTCAATTGCAGTCATTACCTTGGTGTTGTCAGCCATCATAAATAATGTGTCTCCTTTAGACCGAAGCGTCAGCGGGGGGATGGACCTCAAAAGAAGGCGAGACCAACTGGCTCGAGCGGCGGTGACACCAAACTGTTCGAGCGGCGGTCACACGTAGTGGCTTGAGACGCAACGACAGCCACTGGCTCAAGCCGTTTTTGCCAGGGGACTTAGTTACAACCGACTGTTAGTCGCAATCGGGTTTGTGCTCCTCACATTGGTGCCGTTTACGGTTCAGTTGGCAGTCCCGGTTGTCGCTCTGAAACTGGCTGAGACGCCGTTCGTGTTGGGCATTCTGACACGGCTGTTCGAAATTGCAGGACTATCGATTATTCTCTACTCGTTGTACGACCGGACTAGTTGAGCACACTCACACTCCACTCACTCTGGGTATCGGCGTCGGTATCGACCGCTTAATCGTCACCGGCTGCCGCCGCCGGCCGGTACTGTCTGCTAACCTGTTTCCACGTATCCGTGTGAAATCGATAATAGTTGATCACCGCAGGCACGAACTCTTGAGCAATAATCGCCAGCCACAGCCCAATAATGGCAAGCGGTGTAACCGCACCGACGTACGCAATCGGAATCGCAAACACATACATTCCAACTGTCTGGGCATAAAACGGGATGCGGGTATCGCCAGCAGCCTCGAGCGGGCCGGCGCTGACGCGGGCGATGCCGGCAAAGACGTTTCCGATACAGGCGGCGTAGATGAGCGTCACTGCGACTGGAATCGCTGGATCAGCCGCGTCGCCAATAAAAGCGATGGCGATCGGTTCGGCGAAAATGAAGCCGACAATCGCTAAGAGCAGATAGACGGCGATGCCAAACCGGATGATCTCTCGACCGTAGCGCTCAGCGAGTCCTTCGTCACCAGTTCCCAACTGTTGGCCGACGAGGCTGCTTGCAGCCAGCCCAAAGCCCCAGCCGGGTGTCTGTAGCAGATCGCGGACGCGCTGGGCGACGATGAATGCGGCGACGACTGTCGTTCCAAAGAGATCGACGATAGCCAGCATGGGAAACGCACCGACGGTCCACGCGAGTTTCGTGCCGATAACCGGCGTGCCGATTGCAGCGATATCTCCCAAGGTATCGAGGTGAGCGTAGGGTGCAAACACAGAGACGGTGACCGGGAAGCGGCCCACGCCGGGTACCGATCCAACGGTAAGTCCACCGACAAAGAGTGTGGCGATCACGACGTTCGCCACCACGGTGCCGATTGCCGCGCCGGCGACGCCGAGTCCGATCCCAAATATTAGGAGTGCGTTGAGCACGACGTTGAGGCCTGCCCCACTCGCACGAATCACCATCGGCGTCCACGCATCGCCCGCCCCGATGAGCGTCCGACTGGCGATCAGGTTCACGCCCGCAAACGGAATCCCAAGCCCGACAATTTGGAGATAGGTTCCACCCAGTGTGATTGCCTCCGGATCGCTACTAACCAGGCCGATTAGCTCCGGCCCAAACAACCAGAAACAGACGCTGAGCGGAATCGTCACGCCGAGCACGAACAGGGTACTCGAGCGAACGGCCTGCCCAAGTGCGTCGTGGGCGTCAGCGCCGTAGCGTTGGGAGACCAAGGCGATTGTTCCCCCAGCAATGCCGCCGCCGAGTGCAAAGGCCAATCCCCAAAACGGGGTCGCAAAACCGACGCCAGCGATGGCTGCCGGACCGACAGCGACGCCGACCATTGCGACGTCGACGGCGCTTTTTGACATCCGCGCTAGGCCGGTAACGATCCGCGGCCAGGCGAGGTCTGCTGTGCGCCGGGCCCGGCCGGCGTCGATCAGGCCGAGGCGGGCGAGACCGAGCCCAATCTGCAGGATTACCAGCCGAAGCGGGTTCAGCGATACTCGAGCCACGAGAACGGACTGGGGTTCGGAGCCGATAATAAAAGGGCCTTCGTTCACACCGTGTCGAGCACACAGCGGCTGGCTCGAGCGTGGGTCGCTCCCACGGGCACACACCCCCGGCTCGCTCAAGGAGCAAATGGGGAGTACGATTATTTCCTCGGCGTTGAAACGCGTACTATGGTCACCGTTCTCGTTCCAGTTGACGGCTCGACGCAGGCAGAAGATGCTGTTCGCTACTCGACGGAGTTGTTTCCAGCAGCCTCATTGACACTGCTCTATGTCCTCGATCCAATCGGTCGGGGTCCCGATACCGACAAACCCGACGCCCTCTCGACGTGGATCGAGGCCCAACAGGAGAAAGCCGATCGCGTCCTCGCGGAGACACGGGAACTGGTCGAAGACGACCGCCCGGTCAGCACGGAAACGCGAGCGGGAACACCGTGGCGTGAAATTGTCGAATTCGCCGACGAAAACGAGGTTGACCACATCGTTATGGGATCTCATGGCCGAGATGGTGCCAAACGACTGCTCCTTGGCAGCGTCGCGGAGTTGGTCGTCCGCCGGGCATCAATGCCGGTGACCGTGGTCAACGACTGAGACGGCCCTACACGCATCTGGCCGCCTGCCGAGGTAGCCCGTGGCTACTAAACCGTCTCGTCGGAATTAGACCCGATATGAGCGATCCGATTCCGTTATTTAAAATCCCATGGACGAGCCGCGACGTTGCCAACGTGGTCGATTCGATCACTCGTGGCTCCTACTGGGCGACCGGCCCGTATATCGAGCAGTTTGAACGCCGGCTCGAGGAGTACCTCGAGGTCGAACACGCTGTGACGGTCAACTCAGGAACGACGGCGCTGGTTGCGGCACTCCGGGCCCACGGTATTGGCGAGGGTGATGCGGTGATCGTCCCCTCCTTTACGTTCATTGCGACGGTAAACGCAGTGCGGTTGGTGGGTGCAACGCCAGTATTTGCCGATATCGAGCGCGAAACCTATGGACTCGATCCCGACAGCGTTGCCAAGGCGATAACCGAGAAGACAGCTGCAATCCTCCCAATACATCCGTATGGGACGGCCTGTGCAATCGACCGCCTTGTAGCTGTCGCCGC